>Ga0209541_10006270_pt1 | contig 20357 bp, 13 predicted proteins | sample RifCSPlowO2_01_FD_184027 | JGI IMG/M metagenome (GOLD analysis project Ga0209541, IMG submission 184027) | Groundwater microbial communities from Rifle, Colorado - Rifle CSP2_plank lowO2_0.1 (SPAdes) (version 2) | ecosystem: Environmental > Aquatic > Deep subsurface > Groundwater | place... | reverse complement strand
AGTCGCCGACAATTATTTCATCTTTATAAGCATCCTCCTCCCAAACAATCGGTCTTATTTCCAGATTGTTTAACCTGTACACTTCGTCGGTATTTACGCTACTACTGTAATATGCACTTTTCATCTGAGGCTTCAGCATTTCCTGCATTTTAAAGGGGTCGTATTTCATTAAATAAGCGAGTCGTACTCCGATTCCTGTATCTCTACCCGAATCGATAATTACTTTTCTGTCAGAATATTCGGGAAGCTTTTGGGCAAGCTTAACATAGGAGAAACCGTATTCTTTGGCAGTTCCATACCTGAACAGGAAAAAGTAAGAAGAGTAAAAGGTCTTAAGAGAAACCAATGCAATCACCCCTAAAATCACAAGTAACGCAAACTTTGACCCAACCGATTCGTAAATAATACCAAGCCCGATCGAAATTATCAGAGTAATTATCCACAAAAACTCAAGGGCTCTTAACGGGTAAAAGAAATCGCCGGTGAGGGCTGCCGGCAAGGGAGTTAAAAAAAGCAAAAGTAAAAGGATTTTTCCTAATGAAGGTTCAACTTTCTCTTTAAAATAACCCGCCATTCCCACCAAAAGCGGTATTAAAGTCCAAACATAAAACGGCCCGACCTTGGGAATCAGTCTGCCTTCGGGAAGCTCCCAAAACAAATTTTTTGGGGAAAAATACGACAAGTACTTTTTAATCGATTCAAATATAAACTGACTTCCCGAATATACAACTTGATCAAACCTTCTTAAAAAGGCTCCGGTAAAAAGTACGAACAAATGGGGAATAAGAGTCAGGCCAAATACCAAAAATCCTATAACTATCAGCTTTATTCTTTCCTTTTTCCAAAAAACGCTTCTGAATAAATATAGAAATGCGGGGACAAAAACCAGTACGATTAATCTTTCACTGTAATAAGCGTGAGTAGATATACCCAAGATAAAACAGGCGATTGGAAAAAGTTTTATATTGAATCTGGATTTGAAAAGCAAAAGCGCCCCCACGGCAAATAACAGGAGCCCCAGATTTGCCTCAACAGTTAACCTGCTGAAAAAAATGGCCCAAGGAGAAATTGCAACCAATGCTGCAGAAAACCAAGCGGTCGTTTCCATATCTTTCTTTTTTGAAAACGTTCTGACAAAAAAGAAGGTCACCAATATAAGCAAAGAACCCGATAAAGCCGAAAGAAAACGGGCAGCAAAGGGTGTATTGCCAAAGATAGAGATCGAAACCGTACTCAAATATGTATAAATGGGCGGTTGATACGAACCGAGAGACCTGAAAAGAATGGGAAAAGACTCTCCATAGCGATCACTACCTGTTTTAAGTATCGAAAAAGCGTTGTACCCTTGAGAGGCGGCGTCACCATGAAGCCCCGCCGGAACTTCTCCTAAATTATAAAGTCTCAAAAATATTCCTACTAAAAAAATTACTGTCAAAAACAACTTGTTCATAGACTTTTGCAGTAAGGGCTTTGGTAATTGGAGGAGACACACTTTTTTCTTGGATTTGTGGAGTACCCTCTAAGCGTGATTTCCCCACTCAAATCTTTTAACTCAAAAACAAGCTTAAGTTTATGTTCATCTGCCTGGTTCTGAGAAATGGCTAAGGGATCTCCCACTAATATTTGATCTTTGTAAACATCATCTTTCCAATTAATCGGTCTGATCTCTGCGTTATTGATTTTATATTCTTTTTCATAATCAACCGACGAATAGTACATATCTAAAAATGGTTTACCTATTTCTTTCTGAAACAGCAGCGGGTTATACCTGGTATATAGGGCAATCCTAACACCAATAGAAATATCTCTGGAGAGATCTATTACAAACTTGTCGTTTTGTCTTTCTTTTAATATATTAATAAGTTCCAAACTTGAGAATCTTACTGTATCTGATCTTTCATATTTATATAAAACAAAATAATTGACGTAAAAAGAGAACAAGGAAAATATTATGATGGCAATGAGAATGGCATACTTAAATATTCTTTGTTTAATTTTCAATAAAATAACCCAAATACCTAGAGAGATAACTATTGAAAACACCCAAAGAAGTTCAAAGACTCTAAGCGTATAAAAGGGATCCGTCGTGAGAGCCGCCGGAATTGGAGCAATAAACATTAACAGAAAAAGACATTGAACAAACTTATCCTTGTGCTTTTTTATCAAATATGTAAATCCAAAAAAGAAAGGAACAATCATCCACTTGTAAAATACACTCATGTCAGGCATTGATCTTGACGTTTGGTCGTCCGGTTCAAAAAATAAACTTCTCGGAGAAAAATATTCGGTGTATTGACTTGCAAATTCTCTTATTATTGGCACCCCCCGATTAAAATAGGTAACCTGGTCAAGCCTCCTAGTAAAAGCGCCACTTTTAAAAATCGCAAGTTGTGGAAGTTGAATTAAAGCGAAAACAATTAAGCCGATAAAAAACCATTTTTTGTATTTTAAATACCATCTCCAGTTAACTATTACAAGGCCACCCAAAAGAAAGATACTTAAAATCCGCTCCGAATAATACGCATGCGTTGCTAATCCTAATAGAAGCGTGGCCAAAAGAAAATATCCGATTTTAACGGTGGATCTGAGTAAAAAATAAAACCCGGAAATGAAAATTGCCAAGCCAACGCTTGCTTCTGTACCGATACGATTAAAAAAAATCGCCCAAGGAGAAATTGCGACAACCAAAGCGGCCAAAAGTCCTAACTCATCATTTTTTCTGATAACAAAAAACTCCTTTATTATCAGAAAAGTAAAAAACACCACTACCATTCCGGAGACAGCTGAAACAATCTTTACAGCCAAAGCAGTCGGACCAAGAAATAAAACCGGAATAGTTGTCAAGTACGTATAGATAGGCGGCTGATAGGAACCATACGATTTAAAAATGATAGGCATTGTCATTCCATAACGGTCTTTGCCGGTTTTGATGAGCGAGTAGGCATTGTAATCCTCTGAAACTTCATCGAGATGTAATCCTGGTGGAACACTGCCAAGCTTCCAAAACCTAAAAATCCCCGCAATCAGTAAAACCCCGATTAGCAATAATAGAATTCTTAATTTCATATTCATTTATCAAAAATCCTTATAACCCCCAAATATAAAACAGTCACAATAAACGGAAATAGAAGAACAGGGCCCAAATCATATCCGGGAAACAAGAACGCGGTAATAAATAAACAGACGGCAAAATATATAATCGGCAATACATTTGCACTCGAAAGCAGAGAGATTAAACCAAAGACAAAAATTGGGAGGGAAATGTAAAAAAATTTATCAAATTCGATTATCCCTCCCCTTTCCCTCGGATGATTTGCAAAAAAATATAAGTTCGAATCTAGGTTATAAGCCAAGTTTTTCGAAAATCTCGATATATAGGGAGTAACTGAGTAATTTAAATAAATCCCGATTCTGTTTTTGTAAACTCTTCCCAATCCTTGAGAATAATATTCGTGTCTATGTGCAATCTTATCCTTTTCAAGCGGTGAAACGTACAAAAGATTTGTGTCAAAAGTGTTCTTCAGAAGAAAAGATCCCAGAACTGCCAGCAAAATGAAGGTTGGTATTTTAAAATTAAACACCAGGAAAAAACTAAGAGACATTAACCCCAGACCCAAAAATAAAGAACCACCCAAGATCCTCCATATCCACGCATTCCCTAATACCACCAGTAAAAAAATGATCAATTTCCTATTCATAGAGAAATTCACGCTAAAGACTAATTACGTAAAATGCCGGGGCGGTAGTTTTAAAATAAAACGTCTTGATTATGTTTGTCTCTTTTGAAATGTCGATAGGCAAGCTCCAAGGACTGGCAATTATAAGCGTCTTTTTAAGATTTTGGTCGCTTGGCCAAAAAACCGCACGGATGGAAAATTTACCAAATTTCGTTTCCCTCACTGCCTGATCTCCCTCCCCAAACTCATTTTGCATTCTTTCGGGAGGATAGTGGCCATAAAAAGCCAGATAATATTGGGCTCCCGTTCCTATCCATGGGGCATATTCCCCAAACTTTGGGTCAAAATAGATTGCATCGTATTTGTCGTAATTTTCCCAAGCATAAAGAGCTATCTCCCGAAACGGATAATGTAATACCTCGCTTCTTTCTATCGGAAAATTGACTGTATAGCGTTTTATGAAATAGCCCAAATTTAGAGTAAGTAAAATTATAAACGATATCAAGACAACTCTGCTAAAGCGTTTATAAAACCAGTAGATTCCAACAGCAGAAATCGTGTTGAACATTGTGAATGCTGCTATTGCCCTGTGGGGGCTATAATTCTCAAAAGTAAGTCCGCTTGGAATCATTGCGATAAGGATCCAGGCAAAGATAAAAAGATTATTTGCTCTATTTTTCCTATCCTTGAAAAGCAAATAGACCCCGATTAATAAAAATGGGGCAACTACAGGAAAAAGCGGTCCGACATCCCTTTTCCCGTTGGTCATGTCAAGTCCGTTCAAAAAAAGATACTTCGGATTAAATTGTTTTATATAACGTTCCGATGCGGCAGTAATTAGTTTAATTTTACTTGCGCTTCCTACCGTCTGGTCTTGAGTTATAAAAACCGCTTTTGTCCTATTGCTTGCGTCAGGATCTGTATAAATCATGTAATAGAGCGGAGCGCTGACTATTAAAAATAGTATTAGTAGTTTGAGCAAATATTCCTTCGCATCCTTCCAAAAAACAACTATAAATGTACCCAAGAGTATTGGTACCAATACCGCCTGAGCAAAATAAACATATGAGGAGAGTGCAAGAAGTAAGGCTCCCGAGAATACCTTTTTTCTTTTAAGAAGAAAAAATCCGATAAGCATAATAAATATACCTGCCTGATTTTCAAAACTTTTCCGTGAATAAAAAATCTCAAAAGGTGAAATTGCCGTCAAAAAAGCTGCAATTAGAGCTATACCTTTATTCTTCAGGAATTCATTGACGAATAAATAAATTCCCAAAATTACCAATGTCCCAAAGAATGCTCCTGTTATTCTTATCGTTACTTCCTGCCAACCAAATATTTTATATGCGACAACAGTCGCATATGTATAAAAGGGGGGTTTGTAATCGTTAACCGATTTGAAAATAAAAGGATAGGAATTCCCGTAAATATCTTTTCCGGTTTCAGAAATTGAAATTGCATCGTAAAGCTGAGAAACCTCATCATGTCCCAAGTGAACCGGGTACTCGGCTAATTTATAGAATCGTAAAAAGGCCGCAAGGATGATAATTGCAATAAGAAGTTTATTTTTCATCTATTGTAACGTTCCCATAGACTTTGGGGAACTTACCGTACTGACTGATAACCAAATTAGGATTGATTTTTGCATATACGGGATAGGCATATTCCATATTGTCGATTTTGGTTGAGAGAACAATGGATTGTTCTTTATTATAATTTACTATAGCAGCAAAAGAAGCCGCTTTGGCCTCAGCCGACCAGAAACTGGCAAATTTAGTTGGAGCCAGAAAGTAGACTGCAATCAAAATGGACACAAGCTGAACCAGCATTAATCCGATAGAAACAACTTTCAGATTTTTAAGAAGTTTTGAAAGAGCAAAAGAAGAAATCAAAATTAGAGGCGGCAGCATTAAATTACTTCTTAGGCCATGTGCATTTGCAATAAGCATAGAAGCAAGCGGAACTATTAATATCCACGCAACCAACATTTTTAATTCCTTGCTCTTGAATAAATACGCAATTCCAATTAAAAGAAGTGGCAGCTCAACCAAATAAAGCATTCCCCACTCCCCGGGGTTGGCCCTGGGATTGCCGTCCCCCCTAAGAAATAAAAACCTTGTGGAAATGTTATCCATATAGTTTTCAAAAACGATTCGCGCATACTCGAGCGGTCTGTTATAGAAAATTGGCCTAACAGCAATAGGAAGAGTAGATATTGTTCTGTCGTTATTTACTTTCTGAATTATCTGTTCCTTTATGCCGAAATCGGAAAAAACGTTAATTTCCTGAAATCTTTTTTGATCTCCGCCAAAGACTATTCCTCTAAGGATAATTCCTCCAAAAATTGCCAATACTACCAAAGATATTGTGAACATCCTATTTTTTATTACGTTTTTTACTTCCATATACCACAAGATAACTAAAAACAACAATGGAAGAGTTAACCTGAAAGTCGGATATGTTAAAACTGCAAAACCCCAAGCAAGAGCATAAATAACATACTTTTTGTTGAGAAAACAAACCACTCCAAGAAGCGCTAAGAAGAGAGCAAGATGAGCTTCAAACCCCGCCCGACTCAGATAAATATCCCAGGGAGAAATTCCCATCAAAAATGCCGCTGTTAACCCAACTTCTTCACTAAAAAGTTTCTTCCCTAAAAAAAACATTAAGAGAATTATTCCCATACCTGAAAGAAGAGAAAGAGCTCTTACTCCCGCTGCGGTTGGACCAAACATAGCGACAAAGGGGACTGACGCATAAACATATCCTCCAGGAGAACTTCCCCTCATGGGGAATGTAATCGGCAGAAGCTTCCCGGTTTGATCATGGCCTGTTTTTAAAATTGAATAGCTATCATAAACCAGGGTCAGCTCATCTCCATAAAGTGGCATTTGGGTAATTTTGTAGGCACGTATTCCGAAACCAAGAAGCAAAATGGTAAGAAGAATAAGTATTGATTTCCTAACCATAGCACTATTGTATATAATTTATTGCATGGAAGGAATACTCATGGGAGGGGTTGTAGTTTTCACACTCTTTACCCTTGTTTCCTACTTCCTTTTCATTCTGAAAATTCCCTTCCTGATTATCCCCTTAACTCTGATTTCCGTCTTTTTCGGAATTAAGCCCCTGATAAAAAAAGTTAATCGGATAAAAATCAGGTTTAATCTGCAAACAGTACTAGTTCTAATTGTGTTTATCCTGGGAATGGCAGGGCAACTTGCAATAATTTCACCCAGTGGCATATTTCAAAACGAAGACTTGGTTTTCTGGAGCTCTCACGGACACGACGCTACATGGCACATAGCCCTCATGGAAGAGTTTAAAAGAGGATTCCCTTTTGAGAACCCATCCTTTGCCGGGGAAAAACTGGTCAATTATCATTTTTTTTCCGATATTGCCCCGGCAATAATCAGTAAGTACTTCCCCGTAAACAATTTGGATCTTTATTTCAGAATATTTCCCTTCCTCTATTCACTATTCTTGGGCGCATCGGCTTACTTTTTAACAAAAAAACTTACAAATAACTTTTCCGCAAGTATTTGGGCGGTAGTATTTACATATTTTGCAGGAAGTTTTGGATTTATAGTTACTTATTTAAAAAATAAAACAATTGGCGGAGAGAGTATTTTTTGGGCGACTCAACCACAAAGCTCTAGCGGAAACCCGCCTCAAATCGTCTCAAACTTTTTGATCTTAACTGCTCTTTATTTTTTGATAAAGCTTTTGCAAAAGAAAAATGATAAACTAATTTTTACGGTTTGCGTTCTTCTTTTTGGAACACTTTCCGCATTTAAAATCTATGCGGGAGTAGTGCTTCTGACAGCCATGGGAATAGCTGGGATCTGGCAGTTGGTCAAAGAAAGGAGTTTCCAAATACTCTTCCTTGCAATATTAAGCGGGCTTTTGGCCGCTATTTTATACTTTCCAAACACTTCAGGTTCCATATCTTTCTTAATATTCGAACCCTGGTGGTATATCCGTACAATGATAGTCGAGCCATCCCGCTTGAATTTGCTTGATTGGGAATTACGTCGTCAAACCTACATTTATGAGCATAACTGGAAAAGAGTCATTTGGCTGGAAGGATTGGGGCTTTTGATATTCTTCTTTGGAAACTTGGGAATGAGATTTATTGGCCTCTGGGACTTTCTGAAGCAAACTAAAGAATCAATAAAAAATTATTTTAGTTTGGTTTTTATATCAGTGATTCTGCTTTCTTTTATCCTCCCCCTTCTTTTCCTCCAAAAAGGAGTGGCCAGCAATACCGGTCAGTTCCTGCAATATTTCCTTCTTCTTTTCGGAATTCTGGCAGGAATCGGAACAAGTAAAATTACAACAAAGTTTAAATTCCTTATCCCCCTAATTATAATTCTCATGATTCCCACTCAAGCCGGACTCCTAAAAGAATTCTACAACCGCCCCGCATTTGCAAAAATATCAAGTTCCGAACTTCAAGCCTTAAATTTTGTAAAAAACAATACTCCAAAAGAAAGTGTCGTACTCACTCCCCCATATAATCAATATTTAAACCTTGGCGGAGTAACCCCAAACATTTGGGACTGGTCAGACACTTCATATGTAGCAGCATTTTCCGGAAAAAGAACTTATATGGACGATTCTGAACAGGCGGACATAATGGGATATGACTATAACGAAAGACTAGAAATCAAAAAAACAATTTTTGAAAGCATGGATATGGTGAAAGTAAAAGAAGCCTTATCTCAAACCGGTACAGATATCGTCTACTACCCTAAAGCAATGACTCCAAAAATTGATTTAAGCACTGTAGGTTTAACCAAAATCTTCGATAACCAGCTCATAGAAGTCTGGAAAGCCAGCTAGTGTAAATCGTTTTTATAACTCCAAGTTTAGTCAGTGGTTTGTGGAACGTAACAAGAGAAATTCCTCCTTCCTGCTCTTCCGAATTAAATGACATTTTCCCTATCCAGAAGGGTTTATTTAGAGTGTAAAAAACCCCGAGTACTTCTTCCTCATCCCCCGACGGATTGGAAAGAGTTATTGTGTATTTCTTTCCTTTCGAATCGGTAATCGGATCAAAAAGGAATTTCAGATAACTTCCATCTTCGACATTGGCCCCACTGTACGTAATTTCTCTCAACATTTGCCCTTTATCATCATAAAGATTAAGGAAGAATTCCTTCTTATTCTTAAGATTGGGGTTTTTAATTGTCATTCCAATACCGGCCAGTCGAGCCTCTTGTGACATAAACTCCTGAGAAATTGTAAACTGTCCGTAAACATCTTTTACTCCCTCCAGTGGCGGCTGAATGTCATAGGGAATATATCTAATTCCCAAGGCAAGAATTCCGGGTAGAATAAACACCGCAAATAAAATTGCAGATACCGTAAACCAAATCATTTTCTTCACTTTTGCTCCTTTCTTAATAATTTATATGTCAACACCATACTTCCTCCTGCAAATATAGAATGGAAAATTGCCAAAAGGTTAGCGGGATCATAAATTTTTTGAACTACAACGAAGGGGGTTGGTAATAAATCAAAATAAATAGAGTAAGCCCTAAGAAGCCCAAATGTCATAAACCTATCCTGATAAAGAATTGGAATTAAAAAAGCAAATACCGCCAAAACAAAGGTTAAAAGTCCAAGGTTGGGTTTTTTAACTACCATAATTATCAAAAATGGTGCCAACCAAAGGAGCCACTGGATATGAAACAGGGCATAAGAAAAGATGATGAGAAAAAGAACTATCCAATAATTGAAAATGTTTATTTTCTTATCAAGAATAAGACCGTAAAAGAAAAGAATTGAAACTCCCAAAGTAACAAACTGTGACTTAAATATACCGGTTGAAAGTCCTGAAATCAGCGCCGAATGGACAAAGGCTGTCGAGAAAAATGGTGCACAAATTACTAAAAAAATGACCAGTGGGGTTACACTTAGTATCAATTTTTCTTTTAGAGTTTTGCCATAGAGAAACAAGAATGGGATGATAAGAAGCGGATAGAGTTTAAATCCTGCGGCAATTCCAAGAGTGATTGCGGCGGGGAGTAATTTCTCTTTTCTAAGCAAAAGGAATGATAAAAGTGTAAGAGCCACTGGGAAGATGTCAAAGTTACTGTATGCATAAATCAGAAAAATGGTGAAAGGATTAAACAGCCAAAGAGTAAAAGCTAAATTTCCTTTCTTCTTATCCTTGAAAAACTCCCTGATAAGAAATGCCATACCTATATCCAATAAAAGATACGGCAATTTAAGAACGATAAGATATTTAAATATCGAGGGGTCTGTTACAAAAGCATTTGAGGAGGCATTGTTAAGCCAGGCATTAAATCCGCTTCCTAGTATTGGAGACGCTGCTATTTGATACCCTCCTAAGGCAAAATAGCTAAGAGGAAAATACACAAACTCTTCTTTAAAAGGAAGGTTTTGTTTATTATTTATAAGATAAGAGTAAATATCAATAACCCCTTTTTTTAAGAAAGATGCTTGGAAGTTGAAGGTTTTAATGTCCGGATGAAAATAAAAAGCAGCCACCAGAAGTCTCAAAAAAATTGCCAGAACCAACAGTTTTTTCATATTATTCATTCTAGCACTTTATAGCATCCTATCTGGATGATATATGATCGTCCTCGACCTTATAAATATTTACATCCTTATTTTCAAAAATCTTTTTCATCGGGTATTCCTCTTCCGCCATCGGAAGGGCATAAATTTTGGGTAGATAAATGTAGGCAATATTGTTTACCTTCAGGAAAGTTTTTGACCAGGTCAAATCTTTTTCGACAAAAAATCTCCCTGCGTCCGTCAACCTTCCTTTGTAGTCGGTATTCAAAACAATCTGTTGCTCAACATCTTCAATAAATACGCTTTTACCCGAATGAGCTGAGACGTAAGCGTTATCGGCATAAACACTCATCGGATACGGGTCCTTAAAGCGGGATCTGTCTTTTTGTTCAAAGGGTCGCTTTAAGATTATTCCGTCCGTCTCGGTAGATAGGAATTTAAGGCCATTATACTCAGCAACGGGCAAATACGCAGGAGGATTGGGATAAAAGCCATTTCTAAACGTAGCTACCGAGCTAATGGGTGTAATAAGAATAATCAAAATGGCCATCCAAACCGGAAGCTTTCTAACTGATGCGGCTGCAAAAAAACCGGCAAAATACAAAAAGTAATAGAAAAACTGGACAATGTTCCAGGGGTTTCCCTTTTGAGTAAAGATAAGAGGCGGAACTATTGAAACTGCCATCATTGAAAAAATGAAAACAAATAAATCTTTATTCAAATTCTTTTTTTCAAACTTCCAAAATCCCACAATCCTTGTTCCTAAATTTCCGATGAAAAATATTAGAAATGATATCGATTCTACGGCAAATAAATGTAACCACTTATTCTCTGCCAAATAAGCGAACCTTTTAGCGGTAAAGTCGGGGATACCAACCCTGTCTCCAGCGTCGATCATCGTATTAACCAGCCACAAAGGGTTAAATTCCAAAAGTCTAATCGACAAACGATCTTGAGTAAAAAATATCACTAATGTAATGAGGGAGGAGAAAATAAAAATAGGAATAAGCTTTTTATCTTTATCGATAACCAATCTTTTAACCATTAAAACAAAAAGTCCCCCCAAAAGAATGACTCCGGCATAGACTTTAAATCCAATCAAAGTTCCCGATAGGGCAATTATTGCGATTGCCTTAATAAGTCCTCCCTTTTTAATGTAGGAATCGATTAAGAGGATCGAAAAGATGATGATGACCAGGGAAATCGCATAAGGGGGGTTAAGGTTCATCGAAACGGGTTGATTTGCCCAGAATGCGGACTCTCCACCGATTTGCTCATGCTTAACCAAGCTTACTATCCAGCCAAAACTACTGGCAAAGAAAGCAAAAAATACCGAAATGTAACTGACAAACCTATCCTTAAATAAAATTTGAGTAAGTTTGTATGTTCCGATACCCAAAGCAACAGACAAAATTACGGGAAAGAATCGGTAAATTAGAAAGCTGGTTGGAATTCCGAGTCTGTGAATAATGGATACGAGAAGATCGTAAAAGTAATGATAATTTGTCAGGGAAAACCATGCAAGGCCCGGGTTTTGGGGAATAATATTTTTGGTAAGTTGGCCCACAAGAGCTTCATGCCATACACCATCCCGTGCCAAAGGTCCAAAGTACGCAATTCCATAACTGTAGAGTTGTCCACTCCGAAACATTGCGACTCCCTGAAATATGGTACCTAAAAAAATAGTGATCCAAAGAATAATCATCTTAATGGTTAAAACTTTACTTTTTTTCGTTTATTCTTAAGAATTGTTGCGATTACGAGAATAAGGGCAATTAAAGAAACCATATTCCCGACTTTTCTGATAGGAGTATCCGTAAAAACAACTCCTTCAGAAGGAATCAGGCCATTTTCATCAGGCGTTGCCCCTATCCAGCCGGGGAAATAATTAATATATGTTCCATCGCTTGGAACCTTTGGGATGGCGTGACCAAAATTTGGCCAATAATCTCCAATTGATGCCGTTTTTTGATTCGTCCATTCATCCCCAGTAAAAAGATCGTTGTCATTGATCTTTAACCATTTGTCTTCCCTGAAAAATGAGACGCTCAGTATTACAGCAGTCAAAACTGTTAAAACCGCAATCATTATTTTCATTCTGTTTTTAAACATTCCAATTAAATAGCCTGATGCCAAAGTAAAGGAAAAGGTAACCATTCCCAAAAACCGCCATGGAAACTGGATATATGCCATCCCCGGAACATGAATCCAAAAAAATATGGACCTACTATGGGTGAGAAACGCATAAAATAATCCCGTTCCAACTAAAATAAGAAACGTTGTGCTTTCTCTAATTTTTCTTTTAATAAGAATGAAAATTAATGCTAAAAGCGGCACGGCCCACTGCAGGATGCCTACACTAAGACTTAACTCATCACCCGTCCCCCACGTAGATCCTCCATAACCCCAATATCTGGATATGAATATCTGGTATAAAGAAATGAAGTGTGCTTTGTAGTCAAAATATCCGAAAACTATGTTTGATAAGCTTACATATTTGGATTCAAATATGACCGGTAAGACATAGAAAGCACTGAGCAATAACGAGACAACACCACCACCAAATGCTTTCCAATATTTCCTATAAATAATCCATAAGCCAAGTATGGGAAGAAACATGATAAGAGAAAGGTTGTGAGTAATAATTAAAAGCGAAAGGAGTAGTGAAAACCACAAGAAAGATTTCTTTTCAACAGCTAAAAGTATTAGAGGAAACAAGATGAAAGAAAATGCCTCGGGAAGAGCTCCCCTTACCCAAACGTTTACGGCACGATATGGGGCGTATAAATAAAGAGTAGCTGAAACGAGTGCAGATAAATTATCTCTCCATAATTGCTTTGCCATAAAAAACATGGAAACGGCGGAACCGAGAAGTGATAATATGAATAGAAACTTTATCGCATCAATTACCTGGCCCCCAAAAAGCATGTAAATCTCTCCTACCGCATATGCAAACTGTCCGTAGAAATTAAATAGCGGTACCCCATAGCCAAGACCTGCATCGGGTGCCCAACGACAAGGAATCTGGCCGGCTTTTATACATTTATCAAATTCGTATTGTCGGAAGGCGTGGTAATCCTGCATAGAAAAAATTCCAGGTTTGAGCATCCGGAAAAAGGTCGGGATAGTTAACAATATGACAATTAAAAGAAATTTATGCTTTGCGAGAAATTTAACGGTTTTTTGCATATATTTTCTTGCCTTTAAAGTATATTAAAACCATTGATATAAAACTAATAAGTGTAAGGATATTCCCAATTTTCCTTACCAAAGTATCTGTCAGGAGAGCTTTAATAGAATGATTCCCCTGGGGAATATTAAATGTAATTAAACCTCGACAATAGCGCTCACCTGTACAATTATTGTTAATGTGGGGGATCACTTTTCCGTCAACCTTCACTTCCATTCCGGGAAAATCAAAAAGAGGAAGACGAATTGTGGAATTTTCGGAAACCTCAACTATGCCGGTTTGATAGTCACTCCCTTTTTTATATTCCAAAAATTTTACATTTCCCTCAAGTACCTCCGGAAGTTCAGGTGCCTTACTCCAAGGAGGAAGAACTCCGTAAATCGGTAGGTAATCAAAAATACTTATTGTTAACTGTTTTTCCCAAGACTGCCCCGAGAACTTTTCGGCGTCTGTAATATTTAACCAATCTTTTGGAACAAAGAACGATAAATTTAGGGAAATTGAGGAGGCGATTAGAATAATTCCTAAAACATATTTAAACTTGCCTGAGAAGTGAATAAAGAATCCTGTTAATAGACAAAGAAGAAATATACTTATCGCCAAAAATCTCCATGGAAATTGCGTATACCACAAGAAAGGTAATTTTGCCCAAATGAAGCTTGATTTCATATGCATCATAAAGACAGATCCAAGAGTTACTCCTGATAATAAAAGTGCAAGAATTGAAGTCCGCTTATCTTTTTTGAATTTGGCCAAAGCCAAAAGCACCGCTCCAATTCCCACTACCCATTGAATAATTCCGAGTGAGAGATTTAGTTTTTCATTCGGGAACCCCGAGGATCCATATCCCCACTCCCTTGAAATGAAAAGCTTGTAAAGACTTACAAAGTGCTGTCTATAATCAAAATATCCTGAAAGAAGGCTATCAACGTGGGCAAATTTTCTTTCAAAGATAACGGGAAGAATAAAAAATGCAGACAGAGAGAATCCCAAAATCCCGGACCAAATAATTTTTCCAAAATTCTTCCACTTTTCCCTATACAACCAGTAAATGGCCCAAATTCCCGCTACGGGAATGAAAATCACTGTCATTAGAACATGAGTGGTTGCTAAAAATGCAATGGAAACTCCCAGCCAAAGAAGGTGTTTCATCTTTCCGTTTCTCATTAACTTATATATCGTCCAGAAAATCAGAGGAAAGAAAATCTGGGCCCAAAATTCACTTAAGGCTCCTCTTACATAAACTTCAACCGCTTTATAGGGAATGTATGTATATAGGGCCCCAACAACGACTCCGATCCAGGAGAATTTGAAGAGAGTTGAGGCCAACATGTACATCGTAATTGCCGAAAGAATATAACCAGCAATAAAAAGAATCTTTACGGTGTCTATATATTGAATCCCTACTCTATGAAGTCCCGCCCCAATATAATAAGGCAGGGGCGGATAATAATTAAATTGGGGGTAACCATACTGATAACCTGCATCAGGAACCCAACGGCAAGGAATCTGAAAATCAACAAAACATTTCTCCATCTCATAAACTCGAAAGGCCTGAAGATCATCATGCATCGGAAAAAAGCCGGGCTGAAAAAGCTTGTAAAAAGTAGGAACAATTAAGAGAATTAGGAGTAAAATCGGAATCAAACCTCCCAGTTTCTGACCACTCCACAAAACAAAATTTATTAGACTATGCATCAAAACCCCGTGATAGATTTTACTTGACGGTATAAGTCTTCTCCATTGATTCCCTTTTTCCACCAAGTCTTTTCCACTCGCTCCGTGAATGTGGTCGACAATGCTTTTCGAATAGTAATAAACCTTGAGACCCGATTTTTTCAAACGTCTTGCGTAATCTAAATCCTCAAAGTACATAAAATATTTTTCATCAAGAAGCCCTACTTTTTCCAATGCTTTTGGGGTTATCAAAACCGCCGCCATTACCAATGCGTCCACTTTCACTTCACTCTTTTCACCGGGAGAATATTTTTCATAAACATTCTTCTCGTCAAACCAAAATTCTCTTATTGCACCAAAAAGAGTCGGAAAATGATAAGCAGATGACTGGGTACTCCCATCTTTATTGGTTAACCTTGGGCCAACCATTCCGGCGTCAGGGTGCGATAAAACAAATTCGTACAATTGATCTATTGAACCTACTCCAACTTTCGTGTCAGAATTTAGAAGAAGTACATATTTCCCCCTAGCAGTCTTAATCCCTCTGTTAACAGCTTTGGCAAATCCCAGATTGTTTTTATTCTCAATAAGTCTGTAATTTTTCAATTTGGACAGTTTTTCGTGGGAACCATTGTCTACTACAATTACTTCGTAACTGACTTTTGGTTTTGATTTGACGATAGAATCAATGCAGGACAAGGTCAGATCTTTGGTGTTGTAGTTAACGATAATTATTGACAGGTTCATATTAGAAAAATCTTGAAAATATCAACTCGTCTGAGATCTTTGCCTCCTTTGTCTCCTTAATTCTTGCCTTAAGTGCCGATCCAATTTTACATAGCGCCATAATCACTATTCTTAAATATCCAGGGTGGCCAAGGACTCTTTTTACAAGACCCGAAATATGTTTTCTCGTGAGTCCCATACTTGTCAGGTTTTTCCAAATAAAAAGAAGCTGATTCCTCTCGCGAATTCTGTTTACATATTCCTGAGGAAGTCTTTTCATTGTCGTTTCGTGTTTATGTTCAACTTTTGCGTTTGGATCCCAAATAAGCTGATAACCTCTTTTCATGGCTCGATATGACAAATCCAGATCCTCCCAATAGAAAGGTGAGAAAAGTCTTTCATCCATTCCCCCCAGTTCCATCCATGTTTTTCTTCTAAAAACTCCGCTTCCTCCGCTTACCCAAAAGGTTTTGTGTGAACTTGTAGATTTTGGCCCTGGAGAGTGTTTTATGAAACCTCCTTCAAAGACTCCTTTTGCCCAGCTAAATTCCCCGTCTTCATTGAGTGATACCGCAAATACTTTAGAGTCCTTAAAATGAATAAAGACGGCTTCCAAAAAATCAATTTGAGGAACAACATCGCTATTTAGAAGGCAAATCAATTCCCCCTTTGAAGCCCGCACGCCTGTATTTACACTTGCAGAAAAGCCTCTGTTAATTTTATGCCTGATCAATTTAATGTCGGGGAATTTATCTTTAATGATTGAGATACTGGAATCACTAGACCCGTCATCAACTATAATTATTTCCAAAATATTATTGTTTGAATTTTTAACAGCCGCCAGAACTGCGGGCAGATTCTTCTGAACCAACCATTCAGTGTTGTACCAGGGAATTACAATTGATACTTTCATACAAATGCTTTCACAGAAGTTCCTTAACTTCTTTTTCAAACCTTTCCTCAGAGTAAAGTTTAGAATCCTCTACTGCCTTTTTGACAATTTGACGCGTACCCTTAGGACTTTTTAAAACAGTCTTGGTCTTTTTTAAAAGTTCGGGAATATCTCCCCACAGATAGCCGTTTACGCCATCCTCAACCGTTTCTTTATAGCCCCCTGCATTATATGCAAGACAAATCTCACCGCCGGCCATTGCCTCAATGACGGATATCCCAAAATGCTCAACTTTCTCGGGGTTCTTCTCCTCATTCTCACCATACCCGGATGCTGTCCAAAATATCCTAGATTTACCGTAGAGATCCACCACGTAATCGAAACTTGGGCTTTCGACTATCTCAATTGGGTAACCGCCAGATGCCTTTTTGAGACGTCTGACGAGTTCGGTTGCACCCACCTCCGATCCACCCGCAAGTACCAATTTCCAATCCGCTAACCCTTCATCAACCAGTTGTTTAAAGGCTTGCACCAAAACGTCCTGGTGTTTTGATTGTTTTAACTCCGAGAACCGACCTATAAAGAGAATGATATTTTCTTTTCGCTTGGGCTTAATTTTGGTTATATCAACGGGTGGGTATATAACAGCACCTTCAACTCCATATTCCCGATCTACCACGTTTTTTGTGAAATTAGAGTTGCATACTATTTTTTCTATTCTAAACAGCTTCATTTTATTTAGAAGGCTCACCCCCCCGACGTGATGGAAAGGAACTTGAAAATGCAAAAGGTTGCGTCTGGCACGAAGCGTTGGAATACTACCGTCAGACACCCAAAAACATAAATCGTAGCCGTCACCCCTTTTAATATCAGTAACGAAATTAACCTTTGAAAAATTTTTACCGAATCGTTTCTCCAACTTTTCCCTAATTTCCGTATCTCGCCATTCAACATCAACCACATACCCCTGCTTCACTAATACATCTACAAAGGCCATAGTATAACGTTCGCCTCCACCCAAACTGTCTAAATATGGATTATAAATTGCCGCACGCATAGTAATATAGGTAACTAAAATAATTAAAGTAATAAAAGTAATTCAAGAATAACCAGAGTGTCTATCCTCTATTACCTGTTATACCCTTATTACTTATATTACTTTTTAACTGCAACTCCCAAAGTTTAGAATACGAAATTAGTCTGCTAAATACTTGATAGAGACCATATATTGTTCCCTCGGTTCCGTCTAAGAAAGATACTTGCATAACCATCCTTTTCCAAAATTCCCGAAAGGCAGCGCTTGCAAATCTAAAAATATTCATCGGTGGGTGTTTCGCCTCAAACATAAGACGCGCCTCCACTTCACTCCAATTGTTTGTCTTTTCTACCATTTCCGCTAGGGTCTTATGCTTATTATGGATTAGTGATTCTTTTAAATGACAGGTTTTACCATCCACCTTTGGCTGCTCATGAAGATCTCCTGTCCAGCCTTTTAATTTATCTTTTTTGATCAGACGCAACACAAAGTCCGGCCAAAGACCACAATGCTTCATCTCTTTCCCAAAAATAAAATTCCTACGCGGAATTGCATATGCTGAATTTGTAAATTGTAAATTGTTAATTGTAAATTCAATCTCTTTCTGGAGATTGTCTGTTATTTCCTCATCCGTATCAACATATAGCAACCATTCTCCCTTTGATCTTTTTGCTCCTTCATTTCTCCAATCTGCGAAACCTCCTTTCAGATTATCTGTATCAATTTTCACTATCTCATCAACCCACACTAAAGAATTTAGGCACTTTTTGTAAAGCTCTTTATCAAAAACGCCACCATTTAAGATGATTGCACTAATTTTTACAGCCATGACCCCTTTCCAAATCTGCCCAAATAGTAATCCATAATTCCAAACCTCTGCCACTTACGGCCGATGAGTAATAATTTTATACTTTCACGGATTAGAGCAAATTTTGTGCGCAACTGTGCGTAAGTCAAACCAAAAAGCATTCTGTTTCTTGTTAAATAATAGTCATTATGCTGACTTCCGATCCCGGAGCTTCGGGAAACTTTGTGCCACATAAAACCCTTGGGAGAGTAGAGCACTTTCCATCCCGCTTTTTCCATTCTCTGGGAAAGATCCACGTCCTCCAAATAGGCAAAGTACTTCTCGTTAAAAAGTCCGACTTCTTTTAAAGCTTCTTTCTTGTACATGACAAAGCAACCTGTAGCAAAGTCTGTTTCGGAAGTCTTGTCAAACTGGCCATAATCAACTTTATCTACTCCCCGATTTGATCCATAAACGTTTTTCCAATCAATGACACCTCCGGCATACCAAATAACGCGCCCAAGTTCCGAGGGTTTGTATTTATTGTGATACTCAAAACCTTTTGCAAAATAAATTTTAGGTGAAATTGCTCCGGCATTGGTTATCTTCTGATGTGCAAGAAAAATGTTTCTTACCAAATCCTTGTCAACCAACGTATCGCCATTAAGAAGCGCAATATAATCAAATCCATCTTTTACGGCTTCCCTCATACCGATATTGTTACCTTTTGCAAAACCAAAATTTTTAGTCAGCTTCCTGACCTTAATGTTAAGTTTTTCTGCGGCTTCCGGAGTGCCATCGGCCGAACCATTGTCTATAAGAAAAATTTCCATCTTGAAACCTGTCTGATTGGATTTTTTCAATGACTGAATGGTTTCCAAAACATCCTTTTTACCATTCCAGGAAAGAATAATTACCGCGACATGAGGAATCTTAGCCATGAGAGCTCCTTTCTAATCCACCATTTCAAGTCTTTTACCGATTTGCCCAGTTCTAAAGAAATTTCTCTCCTCGAAATTTTTTGATCAGAGAAACCCTGGGTCTCCCAAACTCTCAAATAAAGGGTAAGTTCCGAAAATGACTGTAAAAGTGAGAGGGCTAAACCATGCACTCCGTCTTTGTAACCCTGACCCGCAAAATACCTTCCCAAAAACTCCCCCAATGGCTTTCTAACAAGATCCCGCCAGGAAAAAACATAACCGTTTTTCATAAGTTCTTTAGATTCAATTTCTGTATACCTAAGCATCCTTTCCAAATACTGGATAATTCCTTCATAGTTAAAGTGGGTAATGGCAAAGTCCGATTTTTGCGGAAGATCAAACCCTTTCCCTTGGGTAAATGGCACACTATGGATCTCGTCACCCCAACTTACAAAACCTTTCTTAAAAAAACGTATATTATAATCCGGCCACCATCTTGTGTGTTCAATCCATTTGCCAAAAATAATATTTTTTCGGGGCAATCGATAGTAGTCAGCTTCAGGAGCTCCTACAATTTGTTTGATTTTTTTGACTAAACTTTGGGGAATCTCCTCATCTGCATCAAGAATTAAAATCCATGGACCCTGAGCTTTCCCAACGGCAAAGTTTCTGGCAGGTTCAACGTAATTCAGTTTTTTATGCGAAAAAACCTTGGCGCCAAGCTTTCTGGCCACCTCAATCGTCCCGTCAGTTGACCCCATATCGGTAACCACAATTTCCGAAGCTAAATCTTTGACAGAAGCAACTGCCCGAGGTAAATTCTTAACCTCGTTAAGTGTATTTATAACGACGCTTACTGAGTGTCGATATGTCGCCTTTTTAGGTGTCATGACTACCGAGATT
>Ga0209541_10006269_pt1 | contig 20361 bp, 16 predicted proteins | sample RifCSPlowO2_01_FD_184027 | JGI IMG/M metagenome (GOLD analysis project Ga0209541, IMG submission 184027) | Groundwater microbial communities from Rifle, Colorado - Rifle CSP2_plank lowO2_0.1 (SPAdes) (version 2) | ecosystem: Environmental > Aquatic > Deep subsurface > Groundwater | place... | reverse complement strand
TAGACGGGAAATTATGGGCCACCCATTCCAGCGTTTGTTTGACATAGTCGCTGTCTGCCTGGGACGTTGGAATATACAGAAAATCGGTTCCAGCTTCAACCAGGGCAGGAACCCGCTCTTCATAGTCAACCGTGTTCACGGCGTCCCCGCCCATATACCGTTTTGACGCGTCCATCATCGCATAGGGATGTTGCAGATGCTCGTCAACGTCTTTTTTGAACACGACATAGACTATCTTCCCGTCTTTGTCAACCACAGGAAGATGGCCATGGTGGCTTTCTATTAAAGCCCTGTTCGCCTTCGTAAGATCATATCCTATTTCATCGTAGCGGCCTAAAACGACATTTTCAATGGGTATCATTCTTGCCGATACGGGCGCAGAAGCGTGGAAATCCAGACGATAGTCGTTGGATGTTATGATTCCTATCATGGGAGTGTTGAGAGTACCGTCTGAAGTAACGGGGTAAGTATTGTATCCCGTTCTTTCCGTCAACTTTCTCAGTTCACTTATCAATGTGGAAGGGCTGACCACATCCGGAACCACGAAACCGCCTTTCCTGCTTTTCACGGCGTTCCTTTTCTGTGCCTGCTCGGCGATAGGCTGGCTCCAGTTAGAAATGGAAATCATCCCGAGCTTGGCCAATTCTACGTTTAGTTCGGGGCTATAGACGGCCTGCATTGGGGAACTTATTACGGAATTATAGAGCGTTATTCGGGGTTTTTCGCCATTTTCATATCTGGTAATCGGAGATGATAGCGACACGTCATCAACAGAAGTCATCCCTATATGACCCGGCAGAATGCGGTATTCCCACAGTGCCCTTGCCGGCGTATGGTTTATTGACTTGGCCATATTTTTATTCCACAAAAGATTATTTATCCCCGTCGCATCCCCTTCAGCTCACGGAAAAGCTCCATTATCTTCCCGTCCTCTATCCGCGCTTCGGCGCTCTTCCAGAATTCTTCCAGATTTATGCTGCCGTACTCCTTTTCATATTCGTAAGCCTGCAGCGCCAATTCTAATTTGTCCGAAGAGTGCACAAGCTCTGCTTCCTTCGTTTTGTTCTCCTCGTATTCGTTCCAGAGCGTGCGTATCTCGTTTATGTCCATGCTTTTCAGAATCTTGTCAAACGCTTCCGCTTCACGCCTGTGCTTTTCCTCCTTCGGCACGCCGTCCACTGGCGTTATATCTCCGACCAGCGCTTCTGCCAAGTCGTGGATAAGCGCAATCTTTATGCATCTTTCACGGTTTACATTATTGCCCATCATCATGCATATCAGCGCCGTCCTAAAGCTGTGTTCAGCCACGCTCTCGGCGTCCGGCACGTTCCGCAAAACCCAACCAGCGCGCTTCACCTTTTTCAGCTTTCCCGCATTGAGCAGAAAGTCAATAGTGCTGTTCATGGAAATCTTATTATTCTAGACATGCAAGGTATTCATATGCCAAAAAGTCGCGGGAACAACAGGCTTGTTCTTGCCATTATAGTCGGTTTCGCCATCGTCGCGTTCTGGCGCGGCGTATAGGGACTGCTTGACTTGTACTTGTTCCCGGGCAATCATGAGTTGCGTTTCTGGGTTTCCGCCGTTCTCGGCATTGCCATTCTTTCCATCACGCATCTCACGGCGAAAGAATTGATGCGATGAGTGTTTACCGCGCGCGCCGCAAGCGAGAGGCAAATGCAGGTAATCGGGTGAGCAGCAGCGAGCCTTAAAGCCGCTGTTATATGAGTCTTGGCTTAAAATATGTGAAACCTATATTGAAGTATTGCCGAGACCGAGCCTCCTTCATAGATTACATTGGAGGCAAGCGTTGGGTTTCGGGCGACGGAAAGCTTAAATAGTTATTTACTAGTAATAAATAAAGTGATTTAATGTCAGTAGCAATAAAAACACCTAATGAATTTACACGAATGCCACCCCCGGAAAGATATGCATATTTATTTAGATTAGGTCAGGATTATCAGCAAATTTGCGATGATGCACTAAGACTTCCTAATACTCCAATTCTTCCTTATTCTCCAGGACAAGCAACTCGAAGTGGTGCGTATGTTAATTATCAAGGTCTAAAAACTCTTCTGGAGACTGCGTGTTCTGATACAGAACCTGATATAAGAGGACTTGCTAATAGATTATTTACAGATGTATCATTATATGCGCAGACTGCTTCTGGACAATTTGGAGCAAAGTAATATCAGCCCGAAACCCAATGTCATTATAACTAGGGATTTTGCGTGATGTTTGGTTCAGAATCTTTCCTTTTGAGTTTATTCACTGCATCAGTTCCGGCATGCCTTTGCGCTTGCGTATATTTCTGACAACGTCCATCTTCAGGTCTTCCGGCACTTTCTCAAACAGCACGTCTATCAGCGAGTAGAATCCCTTGCCTTCCGTGTTACTTTTTAGGGATGTTTCAAGCCCGAAAGTTTCGGCCACGGGTATCTTCGCCCTCACGGCAGCAGTCCCCTGTTCTATAGTTGTGTCCAGTATCTGCCCGCGCTTGTTCTGGATGAGCGTCATGACATTGCCTACAAGCTCTTCCGGCGCGTCTATTCTCACTATCTGGACAGGTTCCAGCAGCGTCGGCTTGGCTCTCATCATCGCGGCTTTGACGCCCTGGGCGACAACGGGTATCACTTGAGCTGGACCACGGTGAACGTTGTCCTCGTGCAACTTGGCGTCCGTAATGAAAACTTTCAGCTGATTGCACGGTTCGCCTGCCAGCGGACCGGCGTTCATGGCGCTTTCAAACGCCTCAATTATGAGCTTCATCGCCTCGTTCAGATATTGAACGCCTTTCGTTTCATCTATGAGCAGGTTGTTGTTGCTCAACACGACTATTTTCTTCGCTTCGTCCCTGCTCATGCCCGCTTCCACTAGCAGTGTCACCGCTTTTTTCAGGTCTTTCCGTATCATGACTTCGTCAATCTTGCGGTCAATGAAGAGCTGATGCACGCCGTTTTCCATCGGCTCCACGCGCAGGGTAAATTGGTTGTGCTTGTTCGGTGATTTTTCCTCCACTTCTGGGGAAGGCTCGCGCACTGTTTCGCGGTAGATGACTATCGGCACCGAGGTCTTGATTTCTATGCCCCGTTCTTTCAGTGGCCTCTCCACTTTAGCGTCCAAGTGCAACTCCCCGAGTCCCGAAATAAGCGTCTCGCCCGTATTCTCGTTTATCTTTGAAACAAGCGTCGGGTCTTCTCTCGTGGCGTGTTTTAAGAACGTAATGAGTTTCGGCAGGTCCGCCGGGTTGACCGGTTCGAGGCTTTTCGTCACGACCGCCTCAAATATATGCTTTATGCTTTCAAAAGGACGTATTTCCTTTGATGCAATCGTCTCGCCCGAAAATGCGTCCGTCAATCCTACGAGACCGACGATATTTCCGGCAGGTATCTCGTCCATTTGCACGCGCTGCGGGCCTTTGTAGATAGATACTTGCTGAATTCTCTGGACTTTTTTCTGCGCGATAAGATGAACCTCGTCCCCTTTTTTTATCGTTCCGGAGAATATGCGTGCCGTCGCGACATAGCCCGCGTGCGGGTCCGGATTGACTTTGGTTATGATGGCAGCTATAATCCCTTTCTCGTTAAGTTTTATCATGTCCCGCCCTTCTTCGCTGTTTTCTTCCCCTTTCCATATTCTCGGTATTCTGTATACCTGAGCTTGCGCGGGATCTGGCAAATGCGTTACGACCATGTTGAGGAGCACACGGTGAAGCGGCGCTTTCTTTGATAGTTCATCATGCTCTTCCTTTTTCGTGTGTTCGATGACATCCTTGAAGCTTATGCCCGTCTTCTTCATGTACGGCACGGAGATTGCCCACTTTCTGTACGCAGAACCGAAGGCGACAGAGCCATTCTCGACTTTCACCATCCATTTGTCGGCAAACTCCTTCTCCGCGTATTTGCTTATGAGTCCGTTAACCTGCCCGATTATGCGCACGAAACGCTCCTGCATCTGCTCGGGTGTAAGCTGCAGTTCTCTTACTAGCCTGTCAGTCTTATTTATGAAAAGAACCGGTTTCACTCGCTCAAGCATTGCTTGCCGGATAACCGTCTCGGTCTGCGGCATGACGCCTTCAACGGCGTCCGTGACTATAACAGCGCCGTCCACCGCGCGCATCGCGCGCGTGACGTCGCCTCCGAAGTCCACGTGCCCGGGCGTATCTATGAGATTCACGAGATAATCCACGCCGTCCACGTCATGCACCATCGAAACGTTAGCTGCGAATATGGTTATGCCGCGTTCCTGTTCCTGCTTGTCAAAGTCCGTGAACAGCTGCTGGCCCGCCAACTCTTCAGATATCATTCCAGCGCCTGCGACGAGATTGTCGGACAACGTCGTTTTCCCATGCACTCGGATTCTGAACCGCGGTTCAGAATCAATCGATATGGGCAGCGATTCCTATGTTCCGTATCTTGTCGGGTTTATGCATCAGGGCGGCTATTGTTTCTATTGAAGCCTGTGTCATTATTTACCTCCATATTTTCTCTTCTCTTTACTGTCCAATACTTTTTATTCCTTTCCCATGCCATTTAGAGCGGCGATAATATCAACGAACGCTATACTGTTGGATTTGGGAGGATATATATTTGCGAGATAGTCTGACGGTTCTGTTGCGGGAGAACGATAAAGGCGTGTGACTAAACGGTAAACAAGTACAACAAAGACTTTCCATAGAAAGTCTTTGGGTATACGAGGAATCTTTGAATTCCTCGTAATAAAAGCCGAAAAGAAGCCGCATCGTAACAGGGGACTTGTTACAATTACATTCTCAACAGTTGGAATCCCTTGCTATATAATTCAGGCGGTTGTCCTCTGCCATCATAATGGAGGTTAACTTTATAAAGCTCAACTCGCCCGCATACGCGCATGATTTGAAAAGTGCTTATCGCGCCCCTATCGCTTCTCTCTCCAGGCGCTCTTTCTCGCGTATAGCATGGCTGTCGTTGCTCGAGTTAAACGCGGCGACCAGTTCGTCCGCCAGCGCTTCTTCCACGGTCTTCTTCTTGGCAAAAGCGGTTTTGTAAACGCCTTGGGCTATGTTTCTCAAAGTCTTGTCTACGCGCCGCTGGGGCGACATTATCACGGCGTCTCGCGCCATTATGCTTCCCATCTGGTAAGAAGTGACTTCTTCGCGGGGCGCGGCATTTTCCACGGCCGTCACAAGAACCTGAACAGGGTTGAGGTTTGTCTTCTTTTCGATGAGAGAGAGCGCGGTTTCTATTTTTTTCAGGTTAGCGTCGCTCCTGCCGCCCAGATAGCCGGACGATATCCTGTGCTTCTTTCCTGTGTGGCCCGGCACGAGCATGTGATTCGCCAGGCGTTCTACTACGTGCATCCTTGACTTGTGGAACCGCCCGTGGCTCATCGTGCCAAAGGACTTCGGTATGACAACCGGTTTCACGGTAATATAATTTTTGAGCCCGATGTCCTTGACTTCCGCGACATTCGGCCACTTGCCGAAAAGCCTGACTTCAGGCAGAATCACTTGCTTCACGGCTTTCTTCTGCTGGGCTTTCGGCTTCTCGAGCGCGTCACGTTTCATCGGTTCTCGTTCCATAATCATCATCTCGATGCCTTCTGCTTCCTGCCGGTTCTCAGCATTTCCAGAGAAATATCATTGACCTTGAATACTTTCCACTTGACGCCGGATATGGAGCCTACGGAACCGCCTTGCGAGCCGCCCATGCCTTCGACTGTCACTTGGTCGTGTTCGGTTATCTGGTTTATCGCGCCGGTTCTCGGCACGTGCGCGGTTATCTGCTTCCCATTTTTAACCAGCCGTATTCTTACGCACTTTATCATTCCAGACGAAGGCTGTTTCTGCTCTATCTGCCTTTTCTCAAGGACTATGCCTCGCGCCTGCGGGGCGCCTTCCAAAGGGTCAGTTTTCTCGCGAAGCCTGAAAATCCTGCTTCGGTACTTCTCCTTCTTAAGCCTAAACTTTTTCCTGTTTTTCTTCAATTTCCTGGCTGAAAAGTTCCCTGCCATGTTTCTCTAACCGCTTATCTCCAAAAGGTTATAAAGGTTGTTTTGGCTGCGCCCCGAAGCGCGCCGCCAACGTCATTCTGAGCTTGAGAGCTACGATGATGACTGCGATCGCGATAACGCCCAGAGCGACCGCATCGTTGCTCATGAAAACGAGCCCTATGTTATATGAGTGCACAAGTATCAATGCAAGCGCGACATACACCAGCATGTGGAGCTTCTTCCATCTCCTGCCGAGTATGCGCACAGATGCGTCATTGGATGTAGCAGTCATGGACGCCAGTATTAGGAACGCCAGCGAGCCCAGCGCCAGAAAAGGCGCATTGGGGCCATTCACTATCGCGTTTATGTCCCAGCCGAAGAGAGAATTATAGACTGCAAGCACGTGCAGGAGCGCAAAGATAAAAACGTATATGCCTATCCAGCGCCTGTTCGCCATGAGATATGCCGTAAACGAGCTTCTCAAATATTTCACGAAAAGCGGAATGGCTATCACGAATATGAGTGAGAGCAGCGCAAGAAAGCCGAAGCCGCTGACATAATATATGGTCTCCTGCATACTCGTCGTCGCAAAAATGCGGGATGCGGCTATTACCAAAAAAATCAGTGAAAATCCCGCTACATGAATTTTTTTAGTATCCATGCTAATCAATGAGAAGTCACTTCAATTCTTTTTCCGTTCTCGTATTTGTACAATTTTCCGTCTTCTTCCGTCAGCGTTTGCTTATGCGAGCCGTCGCATAGCGGCTTGTTTTTGCTCAGCCCGCACATGCACACCCAACCTGCCTTGACTTCAACCGGTCCTTTCGCGTCGTGCTTGACAAGTCTTGCCATTCATATCACCTACATTCTCACGGGCGTGAGCAGTTTTATGCCCTTGGTTTCGTAAAGCCGCTCCGTTATTTTCGTCAGCGCCCTTATCTTGCTGCCGCTTTTCCCGATTACCTTCGGCCTTTCCGAGGGCGGCACGTTTATTTTCACCACGCCGTCCTTCACTTCTATATTCTTTGCCTCCGGTATCGCGGCGGTGATGAATTCCAGCACCGTATCAAAATACTCAAGTATCCTTATTTTCTTCTTGAAAAGATTTTCGGCCTTCTTTATCTTCTCGCCGTTTTTGCCCACGGCGTATCCGTACTGCCCCTTGCCGACTACGAAATACAGCGTGTCGTCTTCAGAGAGCATGTCCATCACGTACGCGCCCGTGAGATTCTGGAAGAAGTTGATTGATTCAATCGTCTCTGCGTCAAGCCTGACTTTCATATTTATCCTTACTCAAAACCCGCCATCGCAACGGGAAAAGGTTTCCCGAGTTTCGTGGCCAAGTCCTTTTCGTCGCCTTCGAATTTCTTTACCACGACGCCCATGGAAGCGTAAAGTTTTTCAGGGCAGTTGCTTGCCACTATGACCTCTTTGATTTTTCCGCTATTTATACCTTTGATTATTTCCCTCACTCCTATGGTCGCTTTTTTCTCCGGAATTTTTGAAATCGTCTCCACGTCTATCACTCATGAAATAAAGTTTAAATATCCCCTTTTTGCTGTACCAGACTGACGCACTTCGTGCGTCCATTTGGTGAAAGTTGATGCCATATTATGTCTGACTGCCCGCGCTCCGTTCACGAGTCGATGCCATTTTATTAGTTCTCATTAATTTCACTTCTCCTTGCGGATGGCGGCGCGCATCTTGTCCATATCTATGGTGAGATTGACCATGCCCGTGCCTATCGGCGCGACTTGCCCCACCATTACGTTCTCGATTATGCCGCGCATGTTGTCGGTCTGCCCGTAGAACGATGCGTTTATCAGGTGCCTCTTCGTTTCCTCGAAATTGGCTTTCGCCAGGACGGAAGCTTTGCGCCCGGAAACGCCGTATCTTCCTATCGACTTTATTGTGCCGTCAAACGTCATCGTATCCGCCAACAGGTGAAGGTATCGGTCATCCACTTCCAGTCCCTGCTCTTCTAAGGTGTCCTTAGACTCGGAGAATATCATGCTTCGCGCGGCTTCCACGCCCAGAACTTCGTATACCTGATACAGGTCATTCGTTGTCGTCCGCGAAACATCGACTTCCGGGATTGCCAGCACCTTCTCGAGGTTGCTTCCCGACGTCTGTATCACCCATTCGCCGTCCTCGTTCACGACGACAACGTTGCTTACGCCTTTTATCCCGCCTATGTGGAGCGAAAGTATCTTATTCCGTATCTTTCTCATGTTCTTGTAATCGTCTTCAGTCGGCTTGACATAGATCTTGGTGTCGCGCGAGCTTATGTCGCATCCTTTCACGTGCTTCTCAAGGGCTTTCTTCACATCGTTTCTCTGGGCCGCGTTCTCCAGTTCAAGCTCTATCTGCATATCTACAAGGTCCATCGAATCCGATTTTATTATATCGCCTATGAACGTCTCCTTTATTTCGGCGGCGACTTCCTTCGCTTTTTCCTTGTTGTTGTACTTTTCTTTGAGATGGATAATCATGTTCTTTTCAAACGTCTTTCGCGCGTCGAATATCTCTATCAGGCGGGGTAGCCCTTGCGTTACTTTGCTCAGCCTGTCGCTCTGCGATGCCAGCGTATAAGAGCGCATCGTCATTTGCGTTGCCGGCTCGGAAAGGCTCTGCGCTGCTATGATGCCTATGGCCTCTCCTGGCTCGTAGAGATATTTGCCTATCGATTTCTTCAGCGATTCCAGTTTCTCTTCTCTCTTCTTGCCTTCAATGCCGTTCTTCCTGCAGTATTCGTCAAACTTCTTCATTATCGTCGGCGATATCATATTCATCACAATCTCCCAAAGTCTATGGTGCCCGAATCCGATTTGGCCGGGTCTATGCCATCGCATCCTGCGTTGAACTGGATTATCTGCCCACGGCTGTTCCTGACGGTGCCGTCGTATTCGACGCGGAGGTCCTGCAACGCGTTCACGAGCCTTCTTTCCATGTAACCGCTGTGCCTCGTGTGCAGGGATTTGTCCATGAGATTTTCCCGCGAGTTCATGGCGTCAAAGAAGAATTCAAACGGATCAAGCCCTTCCTTGTATCCGTGGGACACGAAGCCGTGCGACTTCAGGCCCAAGTCACCCCGCGGGAAGTGTGGCAGTACCCTGCCGAGGAAGCCGCGGAATATTCGCTCGCCTTCCAGTGATTCCTGGCCGACGAAAGCGCACATCTGCGTCAGATTGACGTAGCTACCTCTTGCCCCACTCACAGCCATTATTACAGAAGAATTCATCGGAAGCTCCTTCTTTATCACGTCGCTAGCCTTGTTCGAGGCGTCCCCGCCGAGCTGTAGTATCTTGTTTTCCAGCACCATCTTTATGTCCATCCCGCTCTTCTTGTCGCCGTGCCCTTTCTCATAATCCCGCACCAGCGCCTTAGTCGTGTCCTCGTATTCCTGCACTATTTCCTCAATCCGCTTTCTGGATTTGGACGAAATATCTTCGTCGGACGATGCGATGGTGAAACCTTTTCGCGAGATGACTTCCAGCGTAAGCCGCGAAACACTGTCAATGAAATCCCGGGCCGCAGCGTGCCCGTATTGTTTGTCGATTATGTCTATTAGCATTCCTTTCTTTTCACCAAGCCCGTTCTCGTCTATGACACCTTTTTTCAGCACGCCGTCCTTTATCTCCACTTCTTCGCCGCCCGCATCCGCATAGGTAACGTTGAGTCCCTTGGGCAGTATATGGCTGAATATTTCCTTCCCGGTGTATTCGTCCTTTATCGCGAATTCTTCGATGCCTATGGCGTTCAGCATCTCTGCTGCTTCGCGGCGACTGAGCTTGACTCCGTCAGTCGTGAGAAGATAGGCACCCGTTATGTGGTCATGCTTACACGCGATTATGGGGCGCCCGTATCGCGGGGACCTTATGTGATTTTCAACCGCAAGTAGCATCTCCGTTTCCATACGCGCTTCCTCGGTCTGCGGAACGTGCAGGTTCATTTCATCGCCGTCAAAGTCCGCGTTGTACGGTATGGTGACCGCGAGGCTCAGTCGTATCGTTTTGTGAGGCATTATCCTTGCGCGGTGCCCCATCATGCTCATCCTGTGCAGCGAAGGTTGCCTGTTGATTATGACGATGTCGCCGTCCATGAGGTGCCTTTCCACCACGTAACCCGGCATTATTTCCTGCGATATGACTTCCTTGTTATCTTCCGTTATCTTCTTCTTTATGCCGTCCGACCGCACCACGTAGTTCGCGCCCGGGTGTGCCGGAGAGTTGAGTATGAACTTTCTCAGCGATTCAATATTTGTCGCGTTCACTCGTTCCGGTATGGTAAGCTCCTTTGCTATTTCTTCCGGCACTCCGACTTCGCTTATGGAGATGAGCGGGTCCGGGGATATGACCGTACGAGCGGAAAAGTTCACCCTTTTTCCGCTCAGGTTGCTGCGGAAGCGCCCTTCCTTCTTGCTTAATCGTTCTACAAGCGTTTTCAGCGCCCGCCCGGAGCGGTGGCGTGCCGGTGGCAGCGTAGAAATCTCGTTGCTCATCAGCGTGGAAATGTGGTACTGCAACAACTCCCATATGTCCGCGATTATGAAGTCAGGCGCTCCCAGTTCCAAATTCTTTCGCAGCCGCTCGTTTATTCTTACGATGTCGACGAGCTTGTGCGTCAGGTCGTCCTCGCTTCTCTCGCCTGTTTCTAAGGTTATGGAAGGGCGCACGGTGACGGGCGGTATCGGCAGTATCGTCAGTATGAACCATTCAGGGCGCCCGCTTACCTTCATAAGAGCAATGTCCTCGTCGGTTATCTTCTCCATTTTTTGTCGTACTTCTTCCGACGTCAAGTCCGTATTCCCTTCCTTATACGACGTCGGCTTGAAGAACGTTATTTCCTTCTGCTTCTCGCCGCAGTGCGGGCACGTCTTGACTTTCTTCTTGTATATCTGCATGAGCTTGTTGCCCTTCATCGTTGCCGCGTCTTCCGGCGTCACCAGGGCGCGGCAGCATTTGTTGCACACCGTTTTCAGAAGCATGTATATTTTCTTCCCGTACAGCGGATGAACGACGGGCTTCGTCAGCTCCAGATAGCCGAAGTGCCCGAGGCACTGCCCTATCGTGCCGCCGCACGTCCTGCATCGTAGTCCGGGATCCACGACGCCCAGATGCAAGTCCGCCAGTCCTGCGTCTATCGGATAGCCGTCCGGGTCGTAAAGCTCCGGCTGCTCTATCTTTATCGCCGCCATCTCCTTTATCATCTTCGGAGACAAAAAGCCGAAGTCAATTGATTTCACTTTCATCATCATTATTCACCTTATTGATTTGCCCTTCGTCACACTGCACACCGTGAAAAATTCTTGCGTCGTCATAGTCACCCTAAATTCACTTTCGGATACATGCCTAGGCATTTGAGCTCGTCCAGCATAAGCTTAAACGCATAGCTCATCTCCACTTCTTCTATCACGGATTTCTTGCATATCGGGCAGTATTTCTTGCCCTTGACTTTGTCTTCCACTGCAAGCAGGCCGCACTTCGTGCAGAACGGTATCGTATATTTATCCGACGAGAACCGCTCCTTCAGAAGCAGCGCTGCGCCATGCGCCAGTAAGCAATCCTTCTCCATCTCTCCCAATCTCAAACCGCCTTGCTTCACCCGCCCTGCTGTAGGCTGTTTTGTTAAAAGCGTGACCGGTCCTTTTGCCCTTGATTGCAACTTGTTCGCAACCATGTGGTGCAGTTTCTGGTAATAGCAGGGCCCTACGAATATCTCGCTTTCGTAGCGCTTGCCCGTCACGCCATCGTGCATGACTTCCTTGCCGTCGTTTCTGAAGCCCAGCGCTTTCAATCCTTCGCGCAGGTCTGCCTCTTCTATGCCGTTGAATACGGATGCGTCCACCGCCTGTCCGCTCACTGCCGAGATTTTCCCGGCCATCATTTCGAAGAGCTGCCCGAGAGTCATTCTGCTCGGTATTGCATGCGGGTTGAGTATTATGTCGGGTGTCACGCCGCTTGACGTGAAAGGCATGTTCTCTTCCGGCACGACGAGGGATATGACTCCTTTCTGCCCGTGGCGCGATGCAAACTTGTCTCCCAGTTCGGGTACGCGCCTGCTCCTCACGTTTATCTTCACAAGCTTGTTGCCACTCGACGATTCAGTGAGAATGACATTGTCAACCGTTCCTTCCTCTCCGTATCGTATTGCCTCTGACGTCTCTCGCCTGTTCTCTGTTTCCACCATGAAGCTTTCCATCGGCCCGAAGAAACGCAGAGGCGACACTTTGCCGACTATGACGTCGCCTTCCGTAACATCCGATTCGCGGTTGATTATCCCGTCTTCGGCGAGGTTTGCATACGCTTCGTCCGTCCGGTATCCTGATATGGTCTTGTCCGGTATCTTTATTTCGTCTTTCTCTATTCCCCAGTATCTCATCTCCTCTGTCCCGTAATTGCGGATAAAGTAGCTGTACCCGAAGCCCCGCTCTATTGACGCTTTGTTGAGTATTATCCCGTCTTCCATGTTGAATCCCTTGAAGCTCATGATGGCTATCACGATATTGTGGCCCTGTGGATGCGTGGTTATTCCCATCTCTTCGCCCACGGCGGTGTTGATCAGCGGCGCCTGTGGATAAAGCAGGATGTCGCTCTTAGTTTCCGTGCGGGAGAGGAAGTTGGATGCGTAAAGGCCGAGCGACTGCCCGGACATCTTTGCCCCGAAGTTGACTCTGTCCCCTCTGTTGTGCGCTGCGAACGGAACAAGCGACGCAGACAGTCCCATCATTATGCCGGGGTTTATCTCGATGTGCGTCGTTTCTTTGGTTATGTGTGCGTCGTCTATAGCCAGCAGCGCATCGTTCTCTTCCTCCGCGTCAAGCAACTCTATCACGCCTTCCTTGATGAGGTCGTTCCATTTCATGCCGTTCTCAAGCCGTTCAAGCACGTCTTTGGTGAGCATGGGCTTGCCGTCCTTGAATATTATAACGGGCCTTTGCACCCTGCCCGAATCGGTATTAATGTGGACCTCATCAAATTCCGGAACCCACGAAACGTTCACGGAAGCGTTTATTTCCCCCTTCCTTCTCCTGCTTCGCACGAAGTCCACCACCTTCTCCGGCTCGTTGGTAGTTGCTATTATCAGTCCGTCCATGAACACTGTGGACGAACCGCTTTCCTTTTTCAGCGCCGCGTCTATGAGGCTTCTGTCTTTCGCGGAAGCGGTGTCAGTTATAACAGCAAACACCGCCAGATATTTTCTCAGCCCTATGTTCACCCCTTCAGGAGTCTCTTCCGCGCAGAGCCTGCCCCAGTGTGTCGGGTGAAGAGCGCGCGCTTCGAAATGCTCCTGAGACGAGCTGAGCGGAGAAATTACGTTCCTCAGGTGGGCTATCGTTCTTACAAAGTTCGTTCTCTCAAGGCGCTGGCACACTCCAGTCCTGCCGCCAACCCACTGTCCTGTCGCCATGTGCGAAATGATTCTTTTTGTCAGGTATTCGCTTTCGACTATCGACTGTATGGAGGGCATCTTACCCCTCTTCACAAGCTTCTGGTACGAATAGATTATACGCGATACGAGCCCGTATTTTCCGAGCAGCACGGAGCGGAACAGTATTTCAAAGAAATCCGACACCATCCTCAGGCGCTTGTTCCCGTAGTGGTCTATGTCCTGCTCCTCAATGTTGTTGAGCCCAAGTCGCAGGACTTTGCGCACCACCTTTGAAAGATAAACAGATTTCTCAAGTCGGTTTTTCCTGTTCTGCCCGAGATGGGGCAGCAGGTATTTGTCCAGTAAATCATTAACACGTTTATCCCTGTACTCCTTTTGCGGAATCTTGATTTTCTTGCCCATGTAATCCTTCGCGTCTTCAATCGTTTTCACATCCGTTTCATAGAGATTGAAATATATCTCCTGCATTTCCTTCGGTTCCGTGGAGATAGACTCGATTATCTCCTTATCCGTTTCCATGCCCAGAGCACGTAACAGAACGACGACGGGCATCTTCTTCATGTTTGCGAAAGAAATGGTGACTATGCCGCCCTTGCGTTCAACCAGGTGGCGCTGCACGAAGCCGGCCGCTTCGGAGTTTATCCGCGCCGTCTCTATCTCGCGTTTCTTCTCTATGACAGGGCGATTGGAGAGGACCTCCTCCATCATGACTATCACCCTTTCCGTGCCGTTGATTATGAAATATCCCCCCGGGTCTTCCGGATCTTCGCCGGCTTCTATAAGCTGGTCGCGCGTGAAGTCTGCTATCGTGCACGCGCCGGACTTCACCATTATTGGAATGTCGCCTATCTTGACTTCCTGCGGGTCCTGCTCCACGCCGTTTATTATCGGTATCATCTCGATGTAAAGCGGTGCGGCATAGGTAAGGTTTCTTATCCTGCACTCGTTCGGCGTGACAACGCGCACAGCGCCGTCCGCTTCCTTTATGCTCGGCTTCGGAATCCTGACTTTGCCGAGCCTTATCTTGAATTCCGCGAGGTCGGGCGTCTCCAGCTGGATTTCGCCGATGTCGTCAAATATTTTCTGCACGCGTTTCTCCACGAACTCGTTGAAAGACTTGACGTGATGCCCGTAGAATCCGATAGATTCCTTGAAGGTGCGGAGAAGAGTCTTATATGTGTGGGCATTTCCTGTCTTGATTATCATGCCACCACCCTGTAAAAATAAAGAGGTTCATCGGCAAAGGCGCGCGTTATCTTCAGCACATCTCCTTTTTTCGCTCCCATTCTTTTTGCGACCGGGTCTTCCTGTTCAATGTGAGGCAGGTTGGCAAGCGTTGCGTTCAGCTTTCCAAGAAGCTCAGCCTTCTCCTCATCATTGAGTATCTCGTGTTTGGGCACAAGGCGGCTCTCGAATATGTTGAACGTTTGTTCTTCCATTATAATACCCCTCGCTTCGCAAGTGCGTATCCATACCCACAGCGTCGCTGTGTCGTATCCCATATTTATAACTCTGCGACGTTTGACCTTTTACTTTTTCTTCAACATGGGCCCGGAGGGATTCGAACCCTCGACAGGCGGCTTTCCTTCGTGGCTTAAAAGGCCGCTGCTCTACCAGGCTGAGCTACGGACCCGCTTGGTCCTTATACGCCCCGGCCGGGAAATTCAAAGCGTGCAATGCGCATCGCTTTTTTGAACCCGGGTCACAGCCTTGACAAGGCTATATGCTAGGCCACTACACCACCGAGGCATGCTGCATAGCCATGGCTAAAATATGAAATTTCGAAAAAATTCCGGCACAATCCATCACGATATTCTCCCTGACTATGAATGGCCAGCAACGTCAAGGCTTTCCCGGCAGAGCCAGTACTCGCCAAATCGTAGGAGAGCTTGACTTCCAAGTTCGGAATGGGTTTGGGTATCGCCTCTCCGCTATGGCCGCTGACCTCTCTTATTAAAAGAGGTGTTTATTTAAAGGTTTTCCAGAGTCTAACGTCTCTTCTAGAAACTGTCTTTCTCTGGCATTCCATATATACGCGCCGTCTTTTATACTTTCGCATTCTTCAGATGCGAGTTTCTATTAAATATTCGTACGCGCCATAAAGTTTTATGGTTTCCGTTCCTGTTATTGCCGGCGCGTTCGTGGTCATGTTGCTCATCGCGGGCGGCTTCGTATATTTCACAGTATTTTCGCCGCCCGGCGAAAAGCAGTCCATCGAGAAGCCTTTGCTTTCCGAGGGCGAACCCATGGCAGAACGCCACGTCGCATGGCTTGCCAATGAGATAGGCGCATATAAGATTCACGCATCGCCCACAGGAGAGAAAGCCATCTTTGAAGTAGTGGTAGAAGGAATTATATTCTCGGTTACAACGGAAGGCGGCGTCCCTGTTGTATTCCAGAGCGCAGCGGAAAGCCCCGACCTGCGTATCACGGCGTCGCGCGCCGCGTTCGGGAAGATAATGAATTCGCAGAATCTTTCGCAGACGATAGCCAGTTTATACGGCAGCGGCGAGATAAGCATTGTCGTCGAGAAAGACGAAGCGACACTGGCACTCAAGGGTTACAAGGCGGTTTACGACGCGTTTGCGAACGTATAAATATCACGTCAGAAAATAAGAGTATGCCGCCAAAAGTTTTGTTGGTATTTCTGTTAATATCCGTAATTCTAATAGCAGGATGCGCCCAAAGGCTTGGAGACGCCCCGAAGGAAAATACATCATTGGAAGAATTACGAAAAACAGCCGAGCGTAATTTTGACAGGCCGCCGTCTGATATAAAAGAAGCTTCGCTGCCAGAAGACTCAATCGCGTCTATTGAACCTTGGTGAGAAAGCAGCTAATATGGTTGATAAAATGCGTTCAAAAATGATGGCAATTCTCATCTTGAGCGTAATAGTCTCGCTTTCTTTCGCATATCCGTTTCAGGATTTGCTTGATGGAACGTGGAATCCAACGGCGCGCGCCACCTGCGGCGGGACGTGCTTCAATGGCTATTCTTTCACGTCCTGCGCCGCGAACCAAGTATGCGTCTATCCGGACGACAGCGACTACGGCTCGTGCATCGCAAGCGATGAGTGCGCCGGGGCGACGACCACGACGGCGCCGTCGTGCACGAACGATTGTTCAGCAGGGGCATCTTACTGCTCAGGTGCGAGCGCGATAAGGACATGCGGCAATTACGACAGCGACTCGTGCTTGGAGTGGTCCACGTCATCGTGCCCGTCGGGCGCGACCTGTGAATATGCAGGAGCGACGCCTTACTGCTACACGCCCTCGGCTGCGACGACCACGACTTCGTGCATACCTTATACTTACTGCTCCGGGAGCAGCGTCTATACGCGCACTTCGTCGTGCGTGACGAATTATGTGACAACGTGCGCAGGCACATGCTCGGACGGCGCGTGCGTTGCAGCGGCAACGACGACCACGACAATCGCAACACCTCCGCCTACAACCACTACGATTGCTTCCCCGGTGGCGACAACGACGACTACTGTGCCTTCTTCCGTGACCACAACGACGTCGTGCCTTCCATATACTTACTGCTCCGGGAGCAGCGTCTATACGCGCTCAAGCTCGTGCGTGACGAATTACGTGACGACCTGCTCCTCTGGTCAGAGCTGCGTGAACGGGGCGTGCGTTGCAGCGGCAACGACGACAACAATCCCGTCATCTGCATTCGTCACGACTACCACCGTAGCGGGCGGCGCGACCACGACGACCACTGTACCGGCATCTTCTGCTACAACGACGATGCCAGCGGCTGCTTCGGCAACGACGACTCTACCAAGCAGTTATTCAACCACTACTACCATAGCGGGTACCGGCACGGCTTTTAATTTATGCACTCCGGCATCATACTGCTCTGGCAATGAGGTTTGGTTCAAACTTCCTTCCTGCGAGGCGACTAAAATAGAAACATGTACTCAAGACAAAAACTGTTTGTCAGGCAAATGCGTGGCAACGAAACAGACAACAACGACTATTTCTTCAACCGCTATACAATCCTGCACGGACAAATGCTCTACTGCCGGTAAAATCGTGTGTTTGGGCGGAACGCTTTATCTAACCTGTGGCAATTACGATGCAGACCCGTGCCTAAAATTATCGAATCTGAGAGAGTGTCCCAACGGAGAGATATGCAAGTCTCTTGATAACGGTGAAGATGGATGCGCCGCCGTAACAAAAAGCACGTCATCGTCCACGTCGGCTACACCGAGCGTAGTTCCTATAGGGCCATCGGGGATAGGAGCTTATTATGAAATTTACAGTGACAAGATAATCATAAAATGGACTAATCCCTCGTTGGGAGCATACTATATTGATATAAAAACTGCCGATTCTTCTGCGCGGAATATTTATATTGCACTCAATAAGGTCGAATCAGTCTCATTGAATTTCAATGAATTGCGCCTGAAAGGAGACGAAATCTTAATAGGGCAGTTTAAAGAAATAATAGATGGTTTTGTTGTAGACGAATATCCTACGTTTGAAATAGACTTGTCCGGAAAGAATCCCCCTCGCGAACTGGAAAAACCATCGCAAAAACAAAAAGACGGGCAGAAGCCGCAACCGGTAACAAAACGATGGACTAATCCCACTGCGCCGAATGGGTTGGTCAAATATCTGTCTGGCGATTTCACAGATACAGACGGAGACGGGATGACGGATGTTGCGGAAACAAAATACGGGTTTAACCTTAATGATCCGAGCAGTTTTCCCGCGGAACCGGAACTGGTAGAGAATAAACTCCCCATTGAGTCATCAGAAATAGGCGCTTATTATGAAGTTTACCGTGGAAAGATAATCATCAAATGGAGCGAATCTCCAGACGTGGATTATAGTCTTCACTTAAAAACTTCCGATTCCTCCTCATGGAACATATATTACGGCGGGCATTATATTGATTCTGCGGAAGTGAATTTCAATAAATTCAACCTGAAGGGAAACGAAAAATTGGTCGGAAGTTTCGGCAAAAGTGATAAGGACGGAAACTTCGTAGAACAATATTCCGAATTTGAAATAGACTTGTCTCATGTCAAATTCCCGCAGATTTCCGACATAGGCGCCCCCGACAACAGAATAAGCTATACATTTTCCAGCGATTTCCCCGAAGACGCCGAAAGCAAGTACAGGGAGTTTCTGAAAAGGGTTCTGCCTATCATGTATTCGTATCTCGGGCCTCCGGCAGAGAGTATCAATGTCTTAATCAAAAATATGGGCGAGGATACCGATTACTTCATGATTGTAGACAACGGCAGGACTTTTCTGTCAGACACGGATTTCATACCGAGATTGATAGTCCACGAACTTGTCCATGCATGGAAAGGCGGTTACACCATCACGTCTGACAAAAATTGGGAATATGACAAGGCGTTAAGCGGCTTTGAAGAAGGCGGCGCAGAAGGCCTGGCATTTGAGATAATACATGAATATGTGCGTGATTACCCCAACGATGTTGCTACCGAACAATTGTTGAACTATAAGCCGTTCCAATATTGGAGTAAATCTACTACTTATTACGATTCACTGAAAAATCTAAGGTGGACTGGAGCAGGTCAATTCTGGACGGATAACGACGCAGCTTATATTAGATATTCTATTTCGGCTACAACGATTCAGATGATGATTAAAGAAAATCCCGATTTTATGAAACAGTTTCTATCCATGTATTACAAAAGGATTAGGGAAAATCCGGACTGGCGGCCAAACAGAGGAGACATTATTGACATGTGGGCGGCGCTGGTGCCGGCATTAAACGGATACCCTCTCAAAGAATACCTTAATACTATACCCGTATTTAATGGTAGAAACCTAGACAGGGGAATATATGCATTGACCGAGATTCGTCCATACGGAGCTATTGGTGATCAACAATTTGCGGTTAGTTACGCCGCTCCTAATGGCAGGCTCTGGGATATTGAAGAAAACGATATAAAGAAAATACCCAAATGGGTGAAAGTCGTAAAAGGGAGTGACGGGTATTATTATATGGATTTTCAAGATTCAATTTTCATGGTTGAGGTCGCTAACGCACATGGACAACAGACAATTTATAGTTTCAAAACTATTTGGAAGAGACACCCTAACGGTTTGCCTACTGGTTATGGGTGGGTCGGCCCGGAAGAATTAAATATGGAAAATTTCCCTATAGGATTGTATAAAGAAACAGTGACTTTCACTGACTACCTGCCATATGACAGCGAAGCCAGTGACACGTTTTATTTCTTCGGGCTAAAGGGCTTTTCCCAGAACAGAGCTAACGAATATGTCATAATGATAGGTGTGGACGGTGTGCCTTCCGGCACGGCGGAAATATATATTGATGGAGTGAAATACACTGCTCCGATAATTAACGGCGCGGCCGTTTTTACGTCAACGGAATGGAAATTCGACATGCAAGGCAGGGTTTTAATCACTATCACGAATGCAGACGGCATATCCAAGACTTATTACAGGACTATAGTAGAGAGCGGTACGTATCATTTATATTACCAGCAGCAATTCATCATAGTTGACATAGGTTTTAACGGTATAGAAGACCAGTTTGAATAACCGAGCGCCTTCTTATTCGTTCACAACAAGAAATTATATGCCAAATCACGTAGAAATGCGCGAGTCGCTTGCGTATTTTGATACGTTTCTGGCAATCCTAACACGACTATAACGGGAAATGTTATCTACCCAAAAACAGGCACCCGTCTGCCAAAGAGATAATAAATGCCGGTTACTGGCGTCATTTGCAGCCCTACGGAGGCAATGTAGATTATGCGTTGCGGCATTATATGCATGAAATGACGAAACTAATTGCGCGGATACTATCTCCGTGCATTACCGGTTCGCGACTATTTCAATGACGTCCCCGGCTTTTAGCCTGTGTTCTTTTCCGACTGTCATCTTCGTTTTGACGTCTATCGCGCGGATGAATTTTTCGCCAATGTCCGTGTGGATTTTATACGCGAAGTCCAGCGCCGTTGAGCCCGGCGGCATTAGGAAGCAG
>Ga0209541_10006267_pt1 | contig 20366 bp, 16 predicted proteins | sample RifCSPlowO2_01_FD_184027 | JGI IMG/M metagenome (GOLD analysis project Ga0209541, IMG submission 184027) | Groundwater microbial communities from Rifle, Colorado - Rifle CSP2_plank lowO2_0.1 (SPAdes) (version 2) | ecosystem: Environmental > Aquatic > Deep subsurface > Groundwater | place... | reverse complement strand
CCTCCGATGCATTGGTTTTCATTGTATCCTGAACAATTTCCTAAACAACTCAAAGTTCCAGAATCATAGCCTCTCGATGCACAAATCTGCCCTGATAAATTTAGAAGAAATCTATCGTGAATAAATATCCCTATTAACCTTCACTCCTTCTCCTCTTCAACAACAAGCTCATCATCCCTTACAAGCTTTGCAATATCACCAACCCTGTCTCCTTCCTGGAGCTTTATTATCCTTACCCCTTGTGTCGCGCGCCCCATTACTCTTATGTCTTTTACAGAAGTTCTTATTGTAATGCCTTTTTTTGTTGTTACAACCATGCTGTCTTTATCATCAACAGAAATCGTGCTGACAATTCTCCCAGTCTTATCACTTGCCTTAAGATTAATAACACCCTTGCATGCTCTTCCAGTCAGCCTGTAATCCTCAACAGAGCTTCTCTTTCCATATCCTTTTTCAGTTATAGTTAATATTGTATCTTTTACAGATGAAGGTATTTCCAAGCTTACTACTTCATCATTTGCATCAAGTTTTATTCCAGTAACTCCATAACTAGCTCTTCCCATTTCTCTTACCTCATCAGAATTAAACCTTATTGCCTGCCCTTTTCTGGAAAAAATCATAACCTCTTGCTTTGCAGAAATTCTTTTAATGTCAACAACACTGTCACTATTATCCAAGGGAAGATTGATAATTCTAACCCCTGTATTTCTTGGCTTTGAAAACAACTCAAGTCTTATTTTCTTAACCATTCCCTTCTTGCTAACCATAAACAAATAATCTTTAAATTCTTTGACAGCCATTACATCTGTGATTGCATCATCCTTAATATTCAACAAATTGACAATTGCCTGCCCTTTTCCATATCTCTGGGTTTCAGGGATTTTGTATGCCTTAAGCCAGAACAATCTTCCGCGAGCAGTAAACAATAAAAGATAATCATGGGTTGAGCAAGAGATTATTTTCTTGACAAAATCCTCTGATGTAAGCTCTGTTCCAATTACTCCTTTTCCACCTCTTTTCTGCTCATGATAAACTTTGTAAGGCATTCTTTTAATGTATCCCTTGTCAGTTATTGTTATAACAACATCTTTTTTCTCAACTAGGTCTTTTTCTTCAATTTCTCTAATATTTTTAATTATTGCGCTTTTTCTTTTGTCTCCATATTTTTCTTTTATTTCAGCTAATTCTTTTTTAATTATCTTAAGTATCTCTTTTTCATCAGCAAGTATTTTCCTTAATTTTTCAATTAATTCAAGCAAATCCTGTTCTTCTTTCTTTAATTTTTCATGCTCAAGAGCAGTAAGCTGCTTTAATGTTATTTCTAAGATAGCATCAGCTTGTTTTTTAGTAAGCTTGAATTTTACTTGCAATGCTTCTGATGCATCTAAAGTTGTTTTGCTTTTCTTGATTGTATCAATAACAGCCTCTAAATTCTTCAGGGCAATCAAAAGCCCCTTGACAATATGCTCTCTTGCCTCTGCTTTTCTCAAGTCAAAATCAGTTCTTTTTCTTACAATTCTCCTCCTGTAATTAATATAAACATCTACAATTTCCTTGAGATTAAGCATCTTTGGAACACCTGCAACTAATGCAACAAGAACAGCATCAAATTTTGTCTGCAGTTTAGTTGATTTATACAATCTATTGATAGTGAACTGGGAATCAACTCCTTTTTTTAATTCAATAACAATTCTAATCCCTCCTTTTGAGCTCTCATCTCTTATATCTGAAACATCAGGTAGTTTCTTGTCCCTTACAAGAGCTGCGATTTCCTTCACTAAATCAGATTTATTCACCTGATAAGGGATTTCATTTATAACAATATAATCTTTTGTTTTTCCAGATTCAGTTGAAACTCTCCCCCTGACAATAAACCCTGCTTTTCCTGTTTCATAAAGCTCCTTGAAATTTTCAGAAATTATCTTCCCCCCTGTTGGAAAATCAGGCCCTTTTATTATCTCCATTAATTCAGCTATGGTTATTTTTGGCTTGTCAATAGCAGCAATAACCCCGTCGCAAACCTCAACAAGATTATGAGGAGGAATATTAGTTGTCATCCCAACTGCAATACCGCTAGAACCATTTATCAGCAGATTAGGAAGCTTGCCAGGAAGAACAACAGGCTCTTCAACAGAATTATCAAAATTAGGGATAAACTTCACAGTCTCCTTGTCAATATCCTGCAATAATTCCACGGCAAACTTGCTTAGCTTGGCTTCTGTATATCTACTAGCAGCCGGGTTATCCCCATCAACGCTACCCCAATTTCCTTGCCCATGCACCAAAGGATATCTTAATGAAAAATCCTGCGCCATTCTTACAAGTGCATCATAAATAGCCATGTCTCCGTGTGGGTGAAATTGCCCCATTACATTTCCCACAATTCTAGCAGATTTAACAGTATGCCCTTTGCTAAGCCCCATTCTTTCCATAGCATATAATATTCTTCTATGAACAGGCTTCAAGCCATCTTCAGCAGAAGGCAAAGCCCTTGAAACAATAACTGACATTGCATAATCAATATAAGCTCTCTTCATCTCTCCTGAAATCTCAGTGTTTATAACCCTGTTCTCATCAAGATCCTTAAAATTAATTCCTATTTTCTCAACTGCTTCTGCTTCTCCATTTGATTCTTCTTTAGCTTCAGCTGATTCTTTTTCCATTTTTTCCTTTCCTTCTTCCAAATCTTCATCTATTTCATCGCCTTTTGTCATTTTCCACCATCTCCCTTTCCACAAGCTCGCATATTATGTGATACGCAACCATATGGCACTCTTGTATTCTTGGAGTATTTTTAGATTCAGAATTTATATTAATATCACTCAGAGGCTTTACCTTCCCACCATCATTGCCAGTAAGGGAAATATTCACTGTTCCAATTTCTTTTCCTTTTTCAAAGGCTTTTATGACATTAACTGAATTTCCAGAGGTAGTTATGCCAATTAGCACATCCCCTTTGTTTGCAAGAGCCTCAACCTGCCTTGCAAAAACAGTTGAAAATTCATAGTCATTTGGCCATGCAGTTAAGACAGAAGTATCTGTTGTCAGTGCAATAGCAGGAAGTGCTTTTCTCTCAAGCTTAAATCTCCCAATAAATTCCCCTGCAATATGCTGTGCATCTGCTGCACTTCCACCATTTCCAAAAAGCAAAACCTTATTCCAATTTTTTAGGCATTTTATAATTTCATTTGCAGCTTTCTGTATATTCCCAGCTTGATTTAAAAAATTATTCTTAGCTTCAATGCTTTCTCTTATAAGATTTTTTATTTCTTCCATTTCACAATCTAAGCTCTGATAAGCTTATTTTTTCTCCATTTTCATTCTGGTTTTCCTCTTCTTCTTTTAAATGCCCTGAAAATTCAGCAACAACTGAATCCTCCAGGCCAGTTAATCTGCATTTTTGCTTAGCCATTATATGACAGCTATCCCTGGGATGCATTATTATTTTTTTGTCATCAACCTCTACTAAAACTTTTCCATTAAAAACATAAAAACTTCTTTCTTTTCCTAAATAAACTCTTGGTCTGCCTCCTTCACGGATTTCCATAATTTTACCAGCATAGCTCTCTCCTTTTATTCTTAATTCTCTTCCATAAGCTCTTGGATAAAAATTGTGCTCCATCTTATTCCTTTAAATGTCAATTTCAGCTATTTTCGCATTTTTTTCAATGAATTTCCTTCTTGGTCCAACTACATCTCCCATCAGCATTGAGAAAGTTTCATCAGCAATGATAGCATCTTCGATATTTATTTTTTTCAAAATTCTTTTCTTTGGGTCCATTGTAGTTTCCCATAATTGCTCTGGATTCATCTCCCCTAATCCCTTGAATCTCTGCACATCAGCTTTTCCTCCTAGTTTTTCAAGTGCTTTTTTTAGCTCATCATCATTATATACATAATGGTCTTTATTTTTCCTTATGCGATAAAGCGGAGGCACAGCAACATAAACATTCCCATTTTCAATCAGCTCAGGCATATACCTATAAAAAAAAGTCAACAACAGCGTCCTTATGTGGCTTCCATCAACATCAGCATCTGTATTATGGCAGCATAATCCCCCTAAGCCAGCTATAAAATTTTCATCCCCATCAACAGAAAAATCATAAACCTGTCCATTGCTTGCTTTAGCTTCTTTTATGCCCTTTACTTCAAGTGCAATTAAATCATCAGAAACAGTTTTAAACTTAGCATTTATAGAAGGAAAATTGCTTATGATTTTTTTATTTAAATAAAATGAATTTCTATGGCTTTCCCATATCCTTTTAATCTTAATCAAATATTCTCTCCGGGTTATATAAATATTATAAGCTGTATTCTTTTGTTTTATTTTATCATCAGGATTTATAACTCTAGGTTTTCTTTCAGAAATGCCTGCAATAATTTTATGAGACTGCAAAAGATAAAGAAGTTGATTTGCTAAATCTTTTGAAGTTGTAGTAAAAGATATGCCATTTTTATTAATAGTTCCGTCTCCTAAAAAATAACCTCTTAAAAATTCTAACTGCAATTCTCTGCTCATATTAAAAATAATATCTGGAATTTTTTTTGATTCAGAAGAATATTGTAAAAATCCAAATAAACATCTCCAAAACAAAGACGCAACTCTGTTAACTAATTTTAATTCAGCACAGTTTTTTGAAAATGGAGTCATTTTTGCATCAATTCCAAATAAATCCTTAATTGCCTCTCTAAACTCTTGAGCATAACGCTCATTATTATTTCCTATTGCAAACCTTATGCCATTCCTTAATGAAGAAGAGCCCTCTGCAATCCAAAAACCTATAAGTTTTGCAAAATTATTGTTAATAAAAATAAATCTAGGGATGCCTTTACATTTGTAATGTGTAGGGCATAATTTAACATCTTCTCCAATATATCCCAAGTCTTCTCCATTAATTTGAGATAAAGCTATGTAATCTTTAACTTTGTTTCTCCCTGAATTTTTGTACTGAGTTTCCCATATAGTATCGAGTTTTGATTTTACAATCTGCACTTGCGAGAGCGCCTTATTTTTGTCAATTCCAAGGACTTCTATATATTTTTCAAAATTTTTTCTGCTTGGCTTTGATTTTCTTTTTTCCCAATCATAATAAATACAAGGTTGTTTTATTCCAAGTTTCTTGCAAATAATTTTTTGAGATAAACCTTTCAATTTTCTCTTTGATTCTAAAATTTTTCCAAATTCTTCTGTAATTATCACTCTTTCATCAATAAATTCATTATTTCCTTTATAAATTTCTTTTACTTTAGATTTTAATAATTCTTCAATAGACTTTCCCCTAATGTAAATCTCTTCTTTTATCTTATCCTTATTTTTAACAAAAAGCGATAACATATCAATTTTTGAAGGCCCATTAAAATTATGCAGGGGTAAACTCATTGGAGCTACAATTTTATCTCCTTCTTTTATTTCAGACCCTTTTCTAAGTTTAATATCTCCATCTTCAAAAACAAAAATACTATGGGAAGAAGTAATTTTTACATTCCTTCCATAAGAAGTTTTTATCTCAAATAACTTTTCTTCAATTGGATGTTTAATAACTGCTTTAATGGTTTTAAATTGACTCTTTCTTTTATTTATATCAAAACATAAAACATTATATTCAGATGGATTCATTTTTTTATTTATTAAATTATCTATGAATTCTCCAATCTTAACAAATGATATCATTCCATTTGGAGCCTCAACAAAAGTTGCTTCTTCCCCATCAATACTCATAATTATAATCTTATTATATCTCAATTTAGTTAAGTCAAAATTCTCCTTAACTCCTGTTCCAATTGCAGTTATCAAATTCAGGATTTCTTCAGAACTTAATGCTTTTATAGGATTTGATTTTTCAACATTTAAAATTTTTCCTTTTAATGGGAGTATTGCCTGAAATTCCTTGTCGCGGGCCATTTTTGAGCTACCGGCCGCACTGTCGCCTTCAACAATATACAATTCAGTCCTCTCAAACTTTTTAGATGAGCAGTCAGCCAGCTTTCCAGGCAATCCTGAAAATCCCATTGCATTTTTTCTTCTTACTAAATCGCGGGCTTTCTTAGCTGCTTCGCGCGCTTTAGCAGAAGAAACAACTTTCTGCGCAATCCTGTTTGAAACAGTCGGATTTTCCTCTAAAAATTCAGTCAAAGCCAGATAAACCATTGAATCAACAACTCCTTTCATTTCAGAATTTCCAAGTTTTGTTTTTGTCTGCCCCTCAAACTGCGGCTCTTTCATTTTCAGGCTCAATATTGCAGTAAGCCCCTCTCTTGTGTCATCCCCTGATATTTTTTCATTTTTAAGCATTCCCTTTTTGTCAGCATAATCATTAATAGCTCTTGTCAAAGCAGTTTTAAACCCAGAAATATGAGTCCCTCCTTCAGTTGTATTAATTGTATTCACAAACCCAAAAATATTTTCATTATAGCCTTCTGTATACTGTATTGCAACTTCAATAATATTCCCATCTGCTTCTTTCTTGAAATAAATCGGCTTGTGCAAAGCAGGCTTGGATTTATTTATGTGCTCCACAAATTCAACTAATCCTCCTGAATAATGAAAGCTCTCTTCCTTGCCAGTTCTCTCATCTTTCAGGATTATTTTTGCAGCAGGATTTAAAAATGCAATCTCCTGAAGCCTTTTCTTTAACACACTGAAATCAAATTCAAGTGTTGAAAAAATTTCAGGGTCTGGATAAAAAGTTATTGTAGTTCCTGTTTCATTTTTCTCGGTTTTTCCAACAACTTTCACATCATCCAGAGGCTTTCCAACCTTGTATTCCTGCTGATAGATTTTTCCATCTCTTTTTACAGTTGCAATTAATTTTATTGAAAGTGCATTTACACATGAAACACCAACTCCGTGCAAACCGCCAGAAATTTGGTATGCACTTTTATCAAACTTTCCTCCTGCATGCAGTTTTGTCAAAGCAAGCTCCATAGCTGATTTTTTGTAAACAGGATGCTTGTCAATAGGAATTCCTCTTCCATCATCAATCACAGTAACACTCCCATCTTTGTTAATGCTTACTATCACAACATTGCAATATCCAGCTAAGCATTCATCTATTGAATTATCAACAACTTCATAAACAAGATGATGCAAGCCATCTTTGCCAGTGCTTCCTATATACATGGCAGGTCTCAACCTGACCCCTTCTAAACCTTCTAGCACTTTAATATTTTTAGCGCTATATTCTTTTTTAGGTTCTTCAGCCATTTTTTATGCCTCCAATTTTCTCTGCCATTTTCTCCAAAAAGCAATTTAAGAAAGTCTTGACTAAATCTTCAAAATTTTCTATTCCTTAAAATTTAGTTTTAGCTCCCTAAATCACTTAGATTTATGCTAATTTTACGAATCCTGCCTTTAAAAACCTTTCTATTCAAAAATTAGATTTACCGACGATGAATTCAGGTTATTTCAATTATCGGTTTTGCGTTAAACTATTCAATCAGTTCTATATGAATCCCAAAAACCTTATATTTTTCTTCTTCTTCCTTAGAATAACATTCCATAATGTCTTTTAATTGATCATTTAAAGTAGTCCCGTGTGGATGCCCAAAAAGGGAATAATGAAACCTTGAATATAAATCTTTAAAAGTTTTAAATTTTGATAAACCTATCACTTTAACTAATATTTTTTTGTCCAAATCATTAGTTAATGAAAATTCTATTTCATCTCCAATCGATATTTTTTGTCGTTTTTCATCAAATAATCTGACTTCAATTATCTTCTTTTTTTCTTTAATCCTATAAAATGGTTCACTAAATAATTTCGTCTGGTGTCTCATATAGCCCTAGCCTCTTAATAAAATTTTTGAATTTAGATCGCCTTAAAGAACAATAAGATTGTGGGGGTCTAAACCCCGAAATTTTTTCTTTTAATTCGTTCAATGTAATAGGATTTATTTTTTTAGATTTTATAACCGGAAGTGCATATCCTCTATCTAATCCCTTAAAATAGTCTCTTAAACTATCTTCTGAACTAAACGAGTGAGAATGAATTACATTAGATAATTCTTCTAAACTTGCTTTTATTGGTACATCAAAGATACCGACACCACAAATTGCACTAACAGGAGAACTTACATAAAATACAACTTGGCATGGCTCATTTATATAGAACTTTCTTCTAAATTCGTGTTTTTTTCTTCCATCTAGGATCGCCTCAAAAGGTTCTTTTCTAATACTCATTAAAATTGTTCTCATAATAAACTAATAAAGATTAGATATTAAAAACCTTTCTTAGATAATCAACAGAATAATTTCTGAATAATTTTTTTGGGTCTTCTATCCAGCGTCTTACTTCTGCTAATATAATTTTTAGACCCTCCATCCCAAAAGTTTCTTGCAATTTTTTATAATCCAAGAACTCTGTTGGAACATACCTGTATGTTCCTTCTTTGACATACACTGATTTTGAAAATTTTGCACCTGACCAATCTTCAATGATCGGGGTAAATATTCTTACAGGAAGGTCCCTAATTTTGTATCCCAATAAGTCCAAGGATTGCATAACCTGAAATGCCATGCCCGTCCAATCACCACCATCCACCATTAGGTTCATAGAATTAGATCCCCTTGCATCCTCAATAAACTTTGCTTCTTTGATAACATTTCTAATTGAAGTATTAAAGTCTATAAGATTCCTGTCCTGTTGACTGACCATAACCTCAAATTGACCATGTTCTGGACATTTTGATTGGTAGACTATATATTTTGGAGCCTGATTTTCTATAACCAAAGAGTCTTTTGAAGTTTTTTCCATTGTATGACATTCTCTACATGGAAAGCGAATCCTTAATACCTTCTCACTTGGAGCGATAAAAGGAACGAATTCTTCTTCTCTTGAAACTATTTCAAGTAAGGTCTTTCTTACAAAAGGATTTCTTTGAAATTCTTCATAGTACTCTACTTCATAATTAACCGCTGTATTTTCTGAAAAATAATCCATTATCTCTCTAAAAGAGCGCATATATGTCTCAGATAGAAGTTCCCCCTCAACATAAACGTGTTTATGCATCTTGCAATATTCTCTGCCCTCAATTTGCACTTTATCTATTGGAGCATTTTCTAACGCTTCAAATTTTATGGCAGAGGAAACATTAAACTCTCTTTGAAGAAATTCTCCAATTGCAAATGCTACCCCTAAACTTGTTAAAGTTCCCATACGAGGATGACCATTTAATTGAGCAGAATAATGTATATCTGTTGCAGATCTGCCAGTAATTTTCGGGATAAAATAGTCTCTCAAATTATTTACAATATGCGCTATTACAACTGGAGGGTAAACTAATGGTCTGTCTGTTTCTTCCATGATATTTAGCATAATTAAGAGTTTAAATATTTTTTTGTTTTGTATTAACTTAATAGTTAATATCTTTTCGCAGAAAAAATAAGCCCTTATTGCATTTATTTAATTTTGTAAATGCTTTTTATCTGCATTGACGAGGATAAAGAGAGACTTATGTCTTCCACTATATTATATTTCTCTAAGAAACATCCTGGATAGACATAAATCTGAATCTCCTTCTCTTGAATAAGTAATAAAAAAAACTAAAAATTAAGCTAATGGCAGAGACAATTATAAGAATCTCATTAAGTGTGTAAGGCACTGGAAATTTTTGAGTTGCAAGCCCTGCCTGGGAAATAGCTTCTCTGCATGCATTTATTGCTTGCTCTGCTTTAATTTTCGCATTCGCAAAATCATCTTTTTCAAAATACGCCCTTGCTTCTCTCACAATTTCTGTTATCTCAATGCATTCGGGATTATCAACAATTAGCTCTTCTGTGAATATTATTAATTCTTCAATATCTTTGGTTGACTCATTTATTTTCTGGAGATTTATAAGAATCTTAGCCCAGTCAGTATATTTTGGGTCTTTTGAAGTTGCATTGAGCATTATCTCATAATCTCCTGTTTTATTTGTTTCAAAGAATACAGTTAAGGTTAAATTTTCAGTTTTTCCTGAATCAAGGGATTTAAAATAATTTTTGTCAAGTGAAGTTTTTATTTTGTTTTCCAGCTTCCCATCTTTAAGAGCAGAACTTGAAATATTTACATTCTCAAAACTTTTTTGCCCACTGTTAATTAAACTTAAAGGAATAATTATTTTCTTATTTTGGTAAGCAGAGATATACCTAGGAGCAATTATCTTAAAAGCAATAGGAACAAGGGTAGTGCTCCCCCCGCCTCCTGTAGAAGGTGTGGCAGTAGTAGTTGTCGTAGGTGCAGTAAACTGAACAATGAAATTACTGCTAGTTGCATTAGTTAAAGAAGAATTTGAATTATTTAAATCTCTGGCAGTTATATTCAATGATTCTGTTACAGCAACTGATGAAGATAAAGTTAAAGTCCAGCCTGAAAAACTAGCACTAATATAGCTAGGTGTTGAATTGCTAAAAATGCTGAAATTAACTGTCTGGTTATAGTTGACATCACTATAATCAATATCAGAAAAATAACTTCCAAGGCTGATAGTTATAGCATTATCATAAGTTGCCTGCCTATCTCCAATACTACTAATAAAGCTAATTGGGGCATTTGAATGATTAATTGTTATATTCCATGTTCTTGAGGCATTTAAATAAGAATAATTTGAATTAATAACAATTAAAGTCAGATTTCTCTTATTAGAATAAGTTTCATCTGTAAAATTAGGCGTAAACTGCCAAGTTAAATTAGTGCCATTAGTAAGATAGCTTAAATTATATCTTAAAATGCTTGTATTGCTTGTAGTTATATAGAACAAATAAGTTAGGTTATCACCTACACTATGATTCACCTGAAAATTTAAATTTGAAGTTATATTTTCAATTAAACTAAATTCATAAGAAACTGCAGGAGAATTAACTGCAGGAGTGTCATAAACAAAAATCCAGAAATCTTTAAAATCTTGCCTTGCAGATGTGTCATTAACAGTTATATTCAAACGATATCTCCCTCCTTGCGAAGAATTAAAAGTTATATTTATAATGCCTGTTGTTGAATTAAAAGTTGTTGAATTAAAAATATCTGCTCCTGAAAGAAAACTATAGGAAAATGTAAAGTTAGTATTTCCAAATGAATTTCCATCTTCACTGTCAGTTGCATTGATTCTATAATAAAGATTCTGTGATATAACAGAGCTCTGATTAGTAAGATTCATCAAAACAGGATTATGAGCTATTGCAGATATTGTTAAGTTAAACCTTAAAACAGTTGAATTATTTGACAAATCACTTATATTAACAGTTACATTATAATTTCCAATATCATTTTTCTTCGGGGTAAAAATTGCATCATATTTACTTCTGTTATTTCCAGGTGTTGGAAAACTTGAATCAATAACAAACTGGAAAAGGCTTGAATTAGCTCCCTGAATTGTAAGATTAATTCTTAAAGTTTCATTGTAAAAACTCTTCTGCCCAGAAGGAATCTTAAAATCATCATCCTGAATCCAAAGCGTAATAGTTGTGACATTATCTTCTGTAACATTAATATTTGAATTAGAATCAACAGAAGCATTTGTTGCTGAAATTGGAGTCTCAAGATAAACAGGGTCATTAATATTATAAATTGTAAAATTAAATGATTTAGTCCCTGTTAAATAGCTGTCACTAGCTATCACTTCAACAATATGCTGTCCTACATCTAAATCAAGAGGTGTAAAGTTTATAATCCCTGTAGAGGAATTTATGCTAAAGCTTGGAAAGCTTGTATCATTTGTAAATGAAAAAGTAAAACTGTCTCCATCAGGGTCGCTTACATTTTGAGAAAAATTAAAATAAGTTAAATTATTTTCATAAATAAGAAAGACAGTCTGCATTGTAGAATTCCATACAGGGGCATTATTATTTATTATTGTCAAATTAAATAATCTTGAGACAGAGGAATTTTCCCTGTCTCTTGCAGTTATGTTTATAGTGTAGGTTCCTATATCACTAGCATTAGGTGTAAATTCTATTTTTGCCTCTGTCCTGTTTGTTCCATTAACAGTCATGTTTATAATCTGAATGCTGAAATTATTAATATTAAGTTCCTGGCTTAAATTTGACTGATTAAGTATTATCCTTGTAAAATTAATTGTCTCATTATACTGCAATTTATCTGGGATAAGAAAATCATCATCATGAACAGTTATATTTATCCTTGTTGATAAATTTATCGAGGTGTTTCTATTAGAGATGCCTATAATTTCAGGAATATCATTATAGGTTCTATTAACATAAATATAAATCTGTTGCGTTGAATTCTGGCTATAAGTTAAATCTTGGACTGTAAAATTAATTGTCCAGTTTCCTATTTCTGTTTTTCCAGGAGTTACATTAATATTTATTGTTTTTATAAAATTCGAAGAAGTTGTTCTGTTCATCCCATAAAACCAGCTTGAATTTGAAACACTTCCTTGATAATTCCTTAAGAAAGCAAGGCTTGATACATTAATTGAATCATCCTCCCCTCTAACAGTTACATTTACCCTGCAAGTATTTGAAACATTTTCCTGAAAAATTTTATTCTGGCAATCGCTAACATTTATTTCTAAAGCTGAAAAAACATTGAAAACAATAATTTGCGGATAAGAACTTGTTTTATTCTGTGAATAATTTGTAGAACAATAGCCAGAAGAGCAAGTATAATTTCCACCAAAATCCCTTGCTGAAATATTAATATAATAAATGCCAACATCGTTTTTTACAGGAGTGAAATTTATAATTATAGAAGTATTAGAGGCATTTGCATAGCTAAAAAGAGTGCAGTTATTTCTTGTGCTCCAGCTTGCAAAAGTGCAATTACTAAGAAAGCTTATATTAAAAGTCAAAGGGTAATGTGATTCTTCATCTGTTGCATTGATATAGTCAATGAAATTTTCATCTTGTGTTGAATTATACTGGTTTTTTATGTTAAAGCTAGGGGCATCATTTGTTGCATTGACTACAAAATAAAATACACTTGTCATTCCTTCAGGCACTGTATTAAGAACTGTAACAGAAATATTAAATCTTCCTGTTTCATTATCTCTTGTGGAATTAACAGACAATATTCCTGTGCTTAAATTCAGGGAAATCCAGTAATAAAAAGATGAAGTATTTTGATTTGGATATAAGCTTGATTTGACTTCTTGTATGGAAAAAGTTAATGTGTCATTTTCAGGATTAGTTACATTCGCAGTTAGATTATATCTAAAAGATTGCTCTTCTTCAAGATAAGAAGTTGTGCCACTAGTATGAAAAGATGGCGCAGCAATTATAAGTGTTATTAAAAAGATTCCAATTAGAATTGCAAAAAGCCTAAATATTTTAGATTTCTCAATTAAAAGTATTTGCATCAACCCACCTCCTTTTTAATTTTATCCTTAAAATTTTTCAAAAATTCATAAACAGCTAAGTCAATAAACTGCTTTTTGTTAGCAAACCTAAATCTATTTTCCTCTTTTTTTATAAGCTCATCCACCTTTTTTAAAAGAAAGCTGTCAATTTTTACAACAGAGCCATTTTCTTTATTTTCTTTAACATCCTCTTTTAGTCTCTTCTCCATCTTTCCCTTTTAGTTACCAGTAATTACCAAAAATTACCAAAAGTAACTATTTAAATCTTTCTAGAATGAGCTTTCATCCAAGCTTGCTTTTTTGTAATTTCTTTTTTTACTTTTTTCTCAGTCTTGTAATAATTAATCATGCTGGCAATTATAATGATTAATCCTAATATGAATATAACTAAAAATAAAAATACTAAACCTTTCTTAGCCTTAATCATAGGTATCTCTCCTGTGCATGCTTTGCAAGGCCCTCCGCAGTCAACCTCTTCTTCATTCTGATTCTGGATTCCATCTGAACAAGTTGGGCATGAAGGGCAAGGGCCTCCACAATCAGCTAAAACCTCGCAATACCCATCATGGCAATTCAAAAGCCTGTCTGTGCAGCTTGGATGCTCTGTATAATAACACTCTTTTAAAACCCCTGGTTTTGTTTTATTTGTATAACAATAATTAAAATCAGTGCAGTTTCTTGATTGATAGCCACATCTTTCATTTGTCCAGTTAAAGATAGAGCATCTTTCTTTTATCAAAGAGAATGAATAAAGTTTTATCTCTCCAGCCCCATAATTTTTCTTAAGATTTTTACAAGAGCTCCATTTTTCACATCCCCATTTTTCAGTGCAGTTTATTCTTGCAATAACTCTTCCCCCGCCTCCGCCTCCAGCAAGGGCAGATGGAGCAGCAGAAGAAGGAGGAGATACATCAGAAACACTTATATTCCAGATAAAATAATCATATGAACTATTTAATATGCCATCAGTTATTTTAACAAGAACTGTATGATTCCCTTCTGAATTATAATCAAGAGTATAACTAAAACTGTTAACTAAGCTTCCATTATCATATTCTAAAACAATATTATCATAATACCAATAAGCATCAGGAATAGTCCCATCAGGGTCATAAGTGCTTATATTAAAATAAAGAGATTGTCCTTCACTTGCATTTATTAAAGCACTAACAGGATAATGAGAGATAATTTGAGGAGCCCTGTTTTGGTCAGTCACAGTTAGACTAAAGCTATTGCAAGAGGTTTGATTGCTTCCACCTTGACTGCACAAGCTTATGTTAGCATGAGGAGCTCTAATTCCCCTGTCAAAAGAACATACAGTTATATTATAAACTCCTAACTGGCTTGAATTAGCACTAAAATTCATAATTCCATTAGTGCTTATATTAAATAACCTTGCTCCTGAAAAACTAATATTAAAGCTAAGATTTCCAGAATCCTGGTTCCCATCTTCAATATCACTAACATTTACTTTATAATAAAAAGTTCTATTAGCCCCTATTCCCCAGATTGTATGGACTCCTATATTTGTAATTGAAGGAGCATTGTTAATTTCTATAATTGTTATATTTATTCCTCTTGAATCACTATACTGCCCATCACTTGCACTAATTGTCTCTGAATAATTTTTTGAGCCATTATTAACTCCAACATAGCTTTTTCCTAAAACTCCTGAAAAAATTTCATAAGTATTTGTTGTATAATTAATATTTGCATAAGCTCTTGTATAAAAATCAGGAGAAATATCAACATCTAAATTATCTTCATCAATATCAGTTACATTAAACAAAGAAGAAAAGTAATTATTTTCACAAACATAAATAATTGAAGGAACATAGCCAATAACAGGTGCTGAATTTGAGACATTTATAGAAAATACAACACTTTGATTTTTAAAATTTCCAGCATGGTCCCTTGCCTGGACAATAAGCTCATTTGACCATCTAACAGCACTAATTGTTGTATTTGGGCTAAATAAAACACTGCTGTTGATTGTTAAATTATGCTTTAAGTCTCTAAGTGTATATCTCCATTGGGTAATATTCCTGTTTGAAGAAACATTCAAATCTAGAGTATAATAACCACTCAAATTAAAATTATAAGTTGCATTTAGCGGGCTTTGGACATTGACCTGGAATAAAACATCAATAAAAACCCTGCCTACTGAAGTTATAATTTCAACAGGATAAAAAAAATTTCTCAAAATTGAATAGCCTGTAGTTTCAATTGGGCTATTTAGTATAAAAATCCAGGATATATTAAGCAATAATATTAACAAGCAAATTACCAACACCAGTCTTTTTTTCATCTATAAAATAAAAAAGACAATATTAAATACTTTTCTTTTTCATGCCTGTCAATTAACTATTGGGTTTCTTATCAAAATCTTGACATTTCCATCATAAGTTCCATAAGGTGTATTTTCAGGAGCAGAAACAATAAAGCTGATTTTCCTTTTCTCATCTTTTCTAAGAATAAGCTCATTCTCTGAAATGCTCATAAATTTCTTAATATTCCCTTCAACATAAAACTCAATTCTAACATTCCTGCCATAAATATTTTCTAAAATTATCTCTCTCGAAGCTGTGTCCCCTTCCGGAGTTATCATCCCAAAAGTTAATGCGCTTCCATTAATATCAAAGCCATAATTTTCCCCTATAATTACCTTTGCATAAATTTGTTTTTTTTCAATTATTGAAAGATAATCAATTAAGTTAGAATAAAGATAAATAGACAAAGCAAATATTATAATGATTAATATTGCAATTATGAGGATCTTTTTATCCATAGGTTTAATGCCAACAACTTCATGATTTTCTCTGTTTTTTTTCATTTTTTCTTCTCCTTAAAGCAAAATAAATTATTATAACTATTGCTAAGACTATTCCAATAATAATTGCAATTATCTTTATAAACTGTGTTTTTTCATTTATAATCTCAATATTAACATTTTTTTCTGTAATCTCTCCTTCATAAAATATCTTAATATCTGCTTTATATTTTCCTGTTTCTAGCTCTTCAGCATTAAAAAATCCTTTTAAAATAGCTTTTTCCCATCTATTTAATTTTACTGAAGGAGTCTTGAAATAATCAGCTAATTTTCCATCCCTAGTTACATTTACTTCTGCATAAACATTTTCAATATCATTATTCCACTTGCTTTCTATCTCAATATTAAATGGGTTTATCTTTCCTTTTAGAAATTGTGAACTCCAATTAATTACATCAACAAATAAAGTTCCTATTTTAAATATTTTCTCTGCTTTTATAACATTTTCATAATTAACAATTGCAGTTGCATTATAAACTCCAGACTCATAACCTTTTTCTTTTATTTTAGTAAAAGTTTCAGATGTCTGCTTTTTTATTATTTTTACAGGAAAGTTAATCTCGTCAATGAGCTTATTGTCAGAATAAACTTCTACACTTGCGTCAGTGACAATATCTTCAGTTCCAAGGCTTTCAACCTCAATGGAAAAACTAACAGGCTCTTTTGAATTAGCATTATTAACACTAAAAGATTTTATCTCTGCATATTTTCCAGGATAAGGAACTTTTATCAGTATTAAAGCTCCTATTTCTAGTCTAGTGCCTATGCCACTGCCTTCCTCTTTTACTTCAAGGACTTTTATATAAAGCCTGTTTTTTCCAGGTTTTTCAGCTTTTTCTGGTAATTCAACATAAGCAGTAAAGCTTTCGCTTCCAGTTAATTCTGTCTTGTCAAATTTCACATATTCTGCAAAATCTCCAGAAGCATATACCTTAAGTTTCTGGTTAGCTTCTGCCCCTAAAACACTAAAGCCAGAAAAAAATTTAAACCCTGGCTTGAAATCAACTTCAATTAATGCAGGAGTTAGCCCTAAATAAGCACTAACATTATTAAAATTAAAAATAAGAAAGATTCCTATAAGCATAATAAAAAATCTTTTTTTTATTTTCATATCAGTTAACAGCATCTCCTATTATAGTTATTGTGTCAAATTGCTCTCCAACATTTCCTGAATCAGACGGAACAGTAATTAATATATCAATATAAATTTCATTGCTGTTTTTTCTAAAGCTAAACTGGCTGCAGAATTTTGTCCCCCCTGAAGTTTTATTCACATCCTGCCATATGCCCAGAGCACTAGAATTTATGCAACTTCCAATTTCCTTATCTGTAACATTTAGCATATATTCTTCATTTGAGCTTGATGTGCTATTAAAAAAATCATGTGCATTTTTACTAGTCTGTATTGATAAAGAGCTATTTACATTCCCTATATTTTCAATTATAAATGCTTTTGCATTAGCACCTGACCAATTTCCTCTTAAAACAATTCCAGCATTTTCTCCACTTGTATATAAAGTTGCATTTCCAAAACTAGAATTTATCATCCCAGAACTCCAGTTAACTGTGTCTCTTGACATATTTATTGTTATTAGGGTATTAATAGTGATATTGACATAACCAGAAGCATATCCAATTAAATCTTTTTTAAAATTATAAATTTTGATAAAAGTTATAGATATATTAATAAGGACAAAAATTATAGCTATTACTAAAAAAATAAATAATAAATTATTAGCTCTCATAAACACCTCCATATAGAACTAAATCCGCTATATTTATAAATGTTAAGCATAAAACTATCCAGCAGTATTTCCTGTTATTGTTATAGTATCTGTTTGCACACTTGTATTTTTTGCATCATAAGGAACTACAAGCTGTGTATCTAGATATACTTCATTCTGGCCAGCAACATAGCCAAACTGGCTGCAGAATTTTGTCCCTCCAGTTGTAATGTTAACATCTGCCCATCTATTCCATCCTCCAACATCAGTAGCATTTAAACAAGAGCCAGCTTCTTTATTTGTAATATTCCATTTATATGACTGGTCACCTGGAGTGCCTCCAAAAAAGCCAGCTGCATCTTTTCCAGCAGTTATAAATAAAGAAGCATTAACATTTCCCAAATTTTGAATAACAATTGCCTTTGCACCAGCTGTCCAATTGCCTCTGATAACAGAAGCACTTTCTTGAATAGTAGTAAGGCTTGCATTTGTAGCACCTTCGGTAGTATTTACCATTCCACCACCCCATTGAGTATTTCTTGAAATATTTATTGTTATTAAAGTATTAATAGTAAGATTAACATACCCAGATGCAAATCCAGTTATCTGCTCATTAAAATCAGAAATTTTTATTATAGTTGTCACAAAATTAAACAAAGCAACTGCAACAACAACAATTGCAAGAACTGCAATTATATTATTAATTTTGCTCTCTTTTTTATTTGATTGAATTTTCATTTTATTTAAGTGGATTTTCTGAAGGAATTATTATCAAGCTAACCTGCCCCTTATCTTCATCTGGGATAACATTTTCCTTTAGCTGAATTTTAGGAATCATTTTTGTATTTACAGCTGAAAGAGTAACTGCAACAGAAACAACTGAAAGTATGATTGCAACAATAATAAGCACAATTATAAGTTTTTCTGACACCATTTTTTGATAATAATAATAATAATAATTCTATTTATAAACTTTTCTTTTTCCAGTAATTCTCTTGAAAAATACAAACCAGGCAAGATTTACAATTAACAATAGGATAACAAGAATTAATAATATTGTAGTTATATCAATTCCTTTTCCTCCCCTAGGTCTTATAGCATATCCAACTCCAATGACATCAAGCTTATCCTGGCTAACTTTTAAAATCAAATTCTTGTCAGTTGATTTCTTTCCATAATTAACCATTAATTTTCCATTATATTCACCTTCTTCAACACCAACAGTATCCCAATACGCAATTAATTCTTTTTTTGTTAAAGCAGGAATATCTTCTGCAGCTGATTTAACATCAGCCATTATCTGGCTTTCTTGATTATAAACAAGTAGATTAGCAAAAACAGTTTTTAATTCCTGATTCCATTTATTCTCAACAAGAATCTGGAGTTTTGCAATTTCACCTAACTGGAAATTATTTACTAAAATGCTTTCTATAGAAAGCATATTTGTTCCAACTGCAAATTGCTTTTCAAGGTTTTTAGACTCTCCGTCATAAAAAACACTTGCTTTTGCAATATAATTCCCAGAATTTACATTTACATTCCATTTTCCAGAAAGCTCTGTCCTTTTTCCAGATTCAATAGCTAATGCATCTGTCTCAATAATCGCTTTTTTCTCATAATCCATGTTATAAATGTCAATAACAGCTCTTGCCTCTCCAATTCCAACTTTTCCTCTATTAATCACAGGAACAATTAATGTAGCTGTTCCATTTTCTTCTGCATCAAGAACATTCAAGTCAGTTTCTATGCATTTTCCAGGGCATGCAACATAAACATATAACTGGGAAATAACTGCAACAGTAGCTCCCACATAAGTTCCTCCTGCTCCTGCTTTTGGAATTTCAAGAGCTACAATTTCAGCACTATGCAAGCCAGGCTCTTTTGCTATTTTATTTTTAAGCTTGACTTCATAAACAAAAGACTTGCTTTCCTCGCTTGGAAGAAAATCAACAGTGCTGTTAAAAAGAGTTATGCTCTCATTTAACTCACCCTGAACCATTAACAAAACCTGCATGTTCTTATGCTCATTATTAAGAACAGAAAAAGGAATTGAAATCTTTTTATCACCTGATTTTTCATAATCCAAAGTTGTCCTTCCAGGAGTTATTCCAAGAGCAGATATGCTTGAAATTAAAAGCAAAACTAGAGCTAAAAAGCTTATAGCTATTATAAATATAGAGTCGCCCCAGCCGAGAGTTTTGAATTTACTATCTTGATTATTAAATTGAAAGTCAAAATCTTTTTTTCTTTTAAGTTTATCTATTTTTCTCATCTTTATCCCTCCCTCCCAATATATTTATTTCCAGTTTCATCCTCAATTTTTTCAGCTTCATCAGGCTCCAAAATAATACGCCCAACCATAACACCTTCTTTTGTCCTCGTGACATTTATCTTTACATTTCCAATATTTTTTAGCTCACTTTCATTTTCTTTTTTATTAATTTTCATTCCAACTTCTGAATTAATTTTAAACTCATTTTTAAATCCAGAAATTAATCCATTATCAGCTTTCCAGTAAT
>Ga0209541_10006265_pt1 | contig 20372 bp, 11 predicted proteins | sample RifCSPlowO2_01_FD_184027 | JGI IMG/M metagenome (GOLD analysis project Ga0209541, IMG submission 184027) | Groundwater microbial communities from Rifle, Colorado - Rifle CSP2_plank lowO2_0.1 (SPAdes) (version 2) | ecosystem: Environmental > Aquatic > Deep subsurface > Groundwater | place... | reverse complement strand
ATTTATCCCATTTCTCGTATCCAGTTCCCTTTTTTTCCCGTTTATCACCACCAAAGCCTTCGCCTGGAGAATCATTGTTGAAATAGTTTTTGCCGCCTGGATGTTACTAGCTCTCCTCGATGCCAATTATCGTCCCAGGCGCTCTCCCATTATTTATTCAGTACTCGGATTTCTAGCGATAATCGGCTTGGCTGACCTTTTTGGCGTTGCTCCGGTTAAAAGTTTTTGGTCCAATTTTGAGCGCATGGAAGGTTTTGTTACTCTTCTACATTTGGGAATGTTCTTCGCTGTGATCTCCTCGGTCTTTAAGGATGTTGATTGGAAGAGGTGGTGGAACGTCTCGCTTCTGGCATCATTCTTGATGGTTTTATATTCTGTTCTGCAACTCATTGGATTGAAAACGATAAATCAAGGCGGAGTGCGAGTGGACGGGACGTTGGGCAACGCTATTTATTTGGCCGTCTACATGCTTTTCCATATTTTTATTGCTTTTCTTTTTATGTGGCGAGAGTGGAAGAATGTCGCCTTGAGATGGGTCTATGGTCTGCTTATTATCGCGCAAGCCTCTATCCTCTACTACACGGCCACGCGCGGAGCGATTCTCGGTCTTCTTGGTGGCCTCGTTGTCATAGCCATTCTCAATATTAGAAACAAAGAAGATAAGTTTGCCAGAAAGACGAGTATCGCTATCTTGGCCGGGTTGGTAGTTCTGGTTGGTGGTTTTGTAGTGGTTAAGGATGCAGAATTTGTGAAAAATAGTCCGGTACTTTCGCGTTTCTCTTCTTTAACTACAGAGGAGCTGAAGACGCAGGGCAGATATTTTGTTTGGCCCATGGCTCTTGAGGGGATCAAAGAGCGTCCGATTTTCGGCTGGGGGCAGGAGAATTTCAGTTACGTTTTCCAGAAGAATTACCGCCCGGAGATGTTTCGCCTAGAACCGTGGTTTGACCGTGCGCATAACATCTTTCTTGACTGGGCGGTCTCCGGCGGTCTCCTCGGCCTCTTATCTTATCTCGCTCTCTATATTGCACTCCTATTTTCAATCTGGAGACCTATCCGGCAATCTGAAAGCAGAAAAGGTTTGATTTTTTCCCACGTCGAAAAGTCCATCTTAACCGGTCTAATAGCGGCCTACTTTTTCCACAACTTCTTTGTCTTTGACCATCTCGTCAGCTATATTTTGTTCTTCTCGCTCCTCGCTTATGTACACTCGCGAAGCGAGGCACTGTTGTCTGCTCACAGACAGGCATCGGGACATTCGCGACCAACAGCGCCTTGCTTCGCTCTAGGAAATCTTCTTGCCATTGTCCTGCCGACAGTCTCTATTTTGCTTGTCCTCTCTCTCTATTTCATTAATATCCAACCGATCAAAGCCAATATCTTTCTGATCGAGGCTCTCAAATCTCTTCAGACACCGGGAGAGACACTAACAGCTACTCGATATTTCAAAAAAGCTTACAGCGTTTCACGCCTTGGTCGGCCGGAGGTGGTGGAGCACATGTTGTCCAATTCAGTTGGCATTTTGAGGAGCGATATATCTATGGAAGAGAAGAATTTATTCTTTAGTTTCGCGAAAGATGTTGTGCTTCAACAAACCAAGGATTTGAAGAATGATTCCCGCTATGAGCTACTGGCTGGGTCGTTCCTTTCTTCTACCGGCCTGCTTGATGAAGCTCTTATTAATCTAGAACGGGCCCGAGAGCTCGTACCCGGCAAACAACAAGTGTATTTCGAAATTGGCGCCGTTTATATAAACAAAAACGAGCCGCTTAAAGCGCTCCAAATTTTCAGAGAAGCATACGAGTTGGCGCCGGAATATACGGAGGCCAAAATTATTTATCTCGTTGGCGCCATATATGCCGGCGACAGGACAATCGAAAGTGAAGTACTTAGTAAGTTAACGGAAGAAGAAGTAGTTTTTGATGATCGAATCATAAGCGCTTATGAGACAAGTGGCCGAACCGATAGAGCCAAAAGCTTACTCAAAGACCGTATCAAACTTGCAAATTAACCAGTGTATGCTATACTGGCTAGGTGAGTGCTTGAAACTAGCACCAAACGAACGAATGTCTGCGCAAGCCCCGCCTACTCGGCGGGATTTGCGTTTTATAATAACGAATATATAATTCGTATAGTTCTTTCTGTGCGTGGAGAGCGGCCGCACTCACAAAGATATTCGTTTGGAGCTCGCCCCGCTCTCCGCGCGCGGACGGAAGTATTTTTTAAAAAATAATAGTTATCCACACTTTTTTGTTTTCTCTATTGTGTATGTAGATTTTTAGTACGATAATTAACACAACCGCAGACAGATTATTTTTAAAAATTTTTATCTGCGACCCGCCCGTACCGAACGTCTTTGTACGTTCGGGCGGGCAGACGTTAATAATAATTTCCTGACGTCACGTTGGGACAACACAATGGCAAAGAAAAGAAAAAAGGCTACTTCTAAGAAGAAAAAGTCTTCGAGAAAAAAGCGAGCTTAGTTTCAACAGAAAAAACGCCCCCGCAAGGGCGTTTTTTCTTAATCTCAAACGTGCTAAAATAAGCCTTCTATGGCCTTTTTAAGGAGTCTTTTGGGAACTCCCGAGGAGAAGTTGCTTAAGTCTTGGAAGCCCCTCGTCGAGCGCATTAATGCGCTCGAGTCTTCGTTTGAGAATCTCTCGCCCGAAGAGTTGAAGGCTAAAACCCTTGAATTTAGAGAGCGGCTTTCGGGGCAAGAGACTCTTGATGATATCTTGCCGGAAGCCTTTGCCGTCGTGCGAGAGGCGGCGAAGCGCACCCTAGGACAGCGGCACTTCGACGTTCAACTTCTTGGCGGTATTGCTCTTTACAAAGGTGGCATCGCGGAGATGAAGACGGGGGAAGGTAAGACTCTGGTGGCAACACTACCGGCTTACCTTGTCGCTCTTATGGGTAAAGGAGTTCACGTGGTGACGGTCAATGACCACCTCTCTCGCCGTGACACCGTCTGGATGGGACAAATTTATTTTTATCTGGGTCTCTCCGTGGGTGTTCTTAACCACGCGGAATCTTTTATATATGACGAGTCTCATGTGGAAAAGGATAGGGAGCGTGACGAGACGGGCTCTTTCCATGTTATCCATGAGTTCTTGAGACCAGTGAGCAAGAAGGAGGCTTATTCGGCAGACATTACTTATGGTACCAACAACGAATTCGGTTTCGATTACCTGCGCGACAATCTTCTCTACAATAAAGAAGACCTTTCTCAACGAGGTTACCATTACGCCATCGTTGACGAAATAGACTCTATCCTTATCGATGAGGCGCGGACGCCTCTCATTATATCAGGGCAAACCGGCGCTGCCGGTGAACTCTACGAAAGGTTTGCCAAAATTGTTCAAGGGCTCGAAGAGGGTCCAGATTTCAGCGTGGATGAGAAGTTGCGCGCCATCTCCTTGACTGACGATGGGTTAAATAAGGCCGAGAAGTCTCTGGGTATTGAGAATATTTATGCCGAAGGCGGCGTCAAATATGTCCACCACTTAGAAACCGCCGTCAGAGCCAAGGCCCTGTATCAGAGAGATAAAGAATATGTGGTCAAGGATAACGAGGTGGTAATTGTGGATGCGTTTACTGGCAGACTTCAGCCCGGCCGCCGCTGGTCGGAAGGATTGCACCAAGCCATAGAGGCCAAGGAGGGTGTCGGTATCAAGGAAGAAAGTCGTACCTTCGCAAGCGTAACTTTTCAAAATTATTTTCGCATGTACCAGAAACTTTCCGGCATGACTGGCACCGCTATCACCTCCAAGGAAGAGTTTTATAAAGTTTATGGTCTAGAGACTTTCGTCATACCGACTCACGAGCCAGTGGCTCGCACGGATCATGGCGACCTGATTTTTCAAACCCATGCCGGCAAGATGAAAGCGGTAGCTAAAAAAGTTGGAGAGCTCAACAAGAAGGGCCAACCGGTTCTCATCGGCACCGTCTCGATAGAACACAACGAACTCCTCTCGGCCTATTTGAAGAACGAGGGGATAAAGCATGAAATTTTGAATGCCAAGAATCATGAACGAGAGGGTGAAATTATTGCCCAAGCCGGGAAGTCTGGAGCTGTTACCCTTGCCACGAACATGGCTGGTCGTGGTATTGACATTAAGCTCGGCGGCAACCCTGCCAAAGAGGGAGCATATGAAGAGGTCAAGACTCTTGGTGGTCTCTTCGTTCTTGGCACAGAGCGCCACGATGCTCGGCGCATAGACAATCAATTGCGTGGTCGCTCCGGTAGACAGGGTGACCCGGGCGAGACGGAGTTTTTCGTCTCACTCGAGGATTCTTTGATGCGCATTTTTGCCGTGGACACTATCAAGAAGATGATGGGACGTTTCAACATCCCCGAAGACGAGCCGATAGAGAATAAACTTATCACTAACTCTCTTGAAAAGGCCCAGGAAAAAATAGAGGGATTCAACTTTGACGCGCGCAAACATGTGCTTGAATTTGATGACGTGTTGAACTTCCAGAGGGCTATAATCTATGGTCGTCGCCGCAAAATCCTGGTCGGCGGCGTCTCCGAAGTCAAAGAATATTTGACCGAGGCGGCGGAGCGCCTAGACCCGGAAATAAAAGAGAGAATTAATGACAAGATGTCAAAGATGCCCTTTGACACTCCGGGGATACTGGAGGTATTGCGAAGAATCATTCTCCAGACCATAGATTTGTTCTGGGTGGACCATTTGGAGATGATGGAGTATTTGCGGGGGAGCGTTAATTTACGCGCCTATGGCCAGCGCGACCCCTTAGTCGAGTACAAGAAAGACGGTTTAAGGTTTTTCAGAGACATGGAAGTATCAATCGCTAGACAAATCGCCGAGTTCGTTATCGCTCTTAATCCGGAAGTTCTTACTTCAGTTGCATCAAAATCACAGGCACCCCTCTTCAGTCCGCTCTCTTCCGCGATGCCTTTAGGCACATCAGCGTCAAGTCATCGGCATGCACCTCTTTCCAATTTTGCGTCACCTAAAGTCGGAAGGAATGACCCATGTCCTTGTGGTAGTGGTAAAAAGTATAAAAAGTGTCATGGTAAATAATTTGCTATAATAAAAAAATGAAAAAAAATACGTTATTTTGGTCCCTAGTATCTATTCTCTTTGTAGTCGGCGTGATTTGGCTTGTCTTGACTCCGACGAAGCCGGGCAAGCTAGATGCTTTCGCCCAGTGCATAAATGACTCTGGCGCTAAATATTATGGGGCATTCTGGTGTCCGAATTGCAAGAACCAAGAGGCCATGTTTGGACGGTCAGCCAGGCTTTTACCGCGTACCGAGTGCTCAACTCCGGATGGAAAAGGTCAACTGCCTATCTGCAAAAACGCTGGCATAACAGGCTATCCAACCTGGGACTTCTCGGATGGGAGCCGCGAAACGGGGACTCTTACACTTGAGCTCTTGAGTGAAAAAACAACTTGTCCTCTGCCTGCGCAGGCGGGGCTACCAGAGAGCAATGGTTGAGAACATTACTTTTTTACTGCCATACTTGGTGCTCATTTCTCACGTTGTGTTTGTCGTCTTGCTTCTCGCCATTATCTTCAGAAACTCATGGGGTAGAGACGTTCAGATATTTCTTGGGAGATACGCACTCTTACTGGCGTTTTTAATCTCAATTTCAGCAGTTATCGGCTCTCTTTTTTATTCTGAAATTATAGGCTTTGAGCCATGCGTTCTGTGTTGGTGGCAGAGGGTCTTTCTCTATCCTCTAGTAATCATCTTTGGGATGGCAATTTGGAAAAAAGCTCCACGAGCGTTTCTCTACGCAGTTCCTCTTACACTCCTCGGAGCCCTTGTTGCCTCTTATCATTCCTATGTCTCTCTCGGCGGAGCCTCACTTCTGCCTTGTACCGCGGTTGGCGAAGCTTGCTCTAAGGTTTATGTCATGGCATTTGGCTACGTCACCCTTCCTTTTATGGGACTGACTGTTGCGCTTTACATTTTGCTTCTCGCTTGGGCCGATAAAATATATAAGAATGAAAATCGTAACGCATAACGGCAGATTTCATTCCGACGATGTTTTCGCCGTAGCAACGTTGCTTCTGGTTTATCCGGATGCGGAAGTTGTCCGTAGTCGTGACGAAGAGATGGTTCGGTCGGCGGATATTGTTGTGGACGTCGGCTTCGTCTACGATCCAGAAGCCAAAAGATTCGACCATCACCAACCAGAGGGAGCGGGGGAAAGGGAAGGCGGTATTCCTTACTCGTCTTTCGGTTTAGTTTGGAAGAAGTGGGGTAGAGAAATTGCTGGTGAAGAGGAGGCGTTACTCATAGATAAAAAATTAGGCTACCCCATCGACGCGCTCGACAATGGTATAAGTATCGCCGAAAACAAGTTTCCAGAAATCAGAGAATACACGATTTATGACCTTTTCTCTTCTTACATTGATACTGATGAATACGATGAGGAGGTTCTTCTAGAAAAGTTTTTAGAATGCGTAGGAATAGCCAGAGCATTACTGAAGCGGGAAATTGATATTGCAAGGAAAGAGATAGCTGGCGCCAAAATAGCAAAAGAAATCTTCGCCAAGAGTGAAGATAGGAGAATCATCATTTTGGACAAGAATCTGCCTTGGCAAAAAACGCTTGTTCCCGAGCCGGAAGCATTATATGTTATTTATCCGAGAAAGGACGGAAGCTGGGGGGCGAGAGCTATACCTAAGCATCTCATCGGCTTTGAGTCCAAAAAATCGTTCCCGCAGTCTTGGGGCGGTAAGGGTGCGAAAGAGCTAGCCAAAATGACTGGCGTAGAAGACGCCGTTTTTTGTCATAAGGGATTGTTTATATGTGTGGCTAAAACTGAAAAAGGTGCTCTTAAGCTTGCAAAGATTGCTCTAGACACATAAGGTATACAAATGTTTATAGACGAACTGACTCTTCTCCTTAAGGCAGGTCGCGGTGGTGACGGCGTGGTGCGTTGGCGCCATGAGAAAGGCAGGGATCACGCCGGACCTTCGGGCGGCAACGGTGGTAAGGGAGGGGATATCTACGCCCTTGCGGTGCGGGATATTGGCATCCTTTCTGCATATCGCAATGTAAAAGAATTTGAAGCTGGACACGGGGAAGACGGGGCAAAGGACTTGAAACAGGGCGGAGCCGGAAAAGATATTGAGATAAAGCTGCCTGTTGGTTCGCGCTTAACCAATCTTTCAAGCGGGTATTCCATTGAGCTTCTTAAGGAGGGCGAAAAGATTTTGCTTCTTCGAGGCGGTAGAGGTGGATTGGGGAACGAGCATTTCAAAGGTTCAACCAACATTCGCCCAAAAGAGTCCACGTCCGGTACTCCGGGAGAAGAAGCGGATTTCCACGTTGAACTTCTCCTTGTTGTTGATATTGGTATTATCGGTTTACCGAACGCCGGCAAATCAAGTCTTTTAAACACGTTAACTAATGCTCATTCTAAGGTAGGAGATTTCCCTTTCACAACACTTGAACCAGCTTTAGGAAGCTTTTATGGGCTTATCATGGCTGACATTCCAGGTCTTATAGAGGGGGCGGCAGAAGGTAGAGGTCTTGGACACAAATTTCTAAGACACATAGAGCGCACCAAGGCACTCGTACACTGCATCTCAGCTGAAGTCGAAGACCCAATTGAAGCATATAAGGTGGTAAGAGGCGAACTTGAGCTCTATAATAAAGACATGACAAAAAAGCCCGAGGTAGTAGTTCTCACAAAAGTGGATCTAATGTCCGATAAAGAAACCCAGAGAAAACTTAAACTCCTAAGGAACATTGGTCAGAACGTATTCCCAATTTCAATACTGGATGACAAGTTAATTAAGGATTTTGGTAGTTTCTTAACTAAAACATTTAAATAAAAACAGCTAATTATTATGAGTGGCTATCTTTTAACCGTCGGGCTTGAGATACATGCGGAGCTCAATACGCGGACAAAAATGTTTTGTAATTCCAAAAATGACACCAACGAGTCGCGTCCCAATGTTAACGTCTGTCCAGTCTGTCTAGGCTACCCCGGTACTCTGCCGGTGATAAATCAAGAGGCAGTGCGAAGAGTCTTGCTTCTTGGAGTAGCCGTTCGCGGAGAAATTGCCGATTATACGGAATTTGACCGCAAAAACTATTTTTACCCAGATATACCGAAGGGATACCAGATTAGTCAGTACAAGCATCCGTTGGTACGAGGCGGCTTACTTGGAGGTGTTGCCTTAACCCGCGTCCACCTCGAAGAAGACACTGCTAAATCAATTCATGATGTGAGTAGAGAAAGTTTACTGGATTTTAACAGAGCAGGGATACCACTCCTTGAGCTTGTAACTGAACCCGTGATACACGACTCAGAGACGGCGGCGCGATTCGCAAGAGAGTTCCAACTACTAATATCACCCTTATACCTCAATATTAGTTCTGCCGATATGGAGAAGGGAGAGATGCGGGTAGAAGCAAATGTTTCAGTCTCGAGGAATGGTGTGCTTGGTACAAAGGTGGAAGTGAAAAACTTAAACTCTTTCAGGTCTGTGGAGAAAGCGATTAGATACGAGATTGAAAGACAAACCAAGCTTCTAGATGGTGGGGAAGAGGTACTACAAGAGACTCGGGGTTGGGACGAGGAGAGGGAAGAAACATTTTCCCAGAGAGTCAAGGAGGAGTCGCACGATTATCGTTACTTCCCAGATCCTGATTTGCCAAAGCTTTTTATAAAAGAAATTCCAGAGTTTGATGAAGGGGTATTAAGAGCATCTTTGTCAGAGTTGCCTAGTAAGAGGCGGGAGAGATATAAAAGAGATTTTGGATTGAAAGAGGGCGATGTAGAAATTTATGTTCGAGGGCCGGAGTGGGGGAGACTTATAGAGGAGGTGGCAAAGATTCTTGGGGATACTAAGCTTATCCAACTTGCCTCCAATTATATTACAACTGACCTGAAGACCCCGATACCAGCCAAGAGTTTCGCAGAAGTTATCCGTATGGTCTCTGCCGGTACCATTTCATCTCGAGGTGCCAAAAATATTTTAAAAATCTTGGAGGCAGAAGGCGGAGAGCCACAGTTTATCGCGAAGGAAAAAAATTTGATACAGAAGAGTGATGTGGAGGAATTAAAAGCTGTAGCGGAGAAAATTATTAAAAATAATCCTGAAGCGGTTGCAGAATATAAGGGGGGGAAATTAGCATCCCTACAATTCTTGATTGGCCAAGCGATGAAGTCTACAAAGGGAAGCGGTAACCCGCAGATACTGAAGGAAATTTTTACAAAGATTATTTAGTCTTCCAGATGTTTAATGAGAAGTTTCTTGATAAGTTTTTCAGCGTTACTTTTGTTGGTCCCACCTTCAATGTCATTAATAATATCTTCCAGAGCCGAAAGCTTGTAAACTCGGTAATTATTCATAGGATGTCTATGGGCGGGGAATTTGCCCGATTTATCCCAATTACGAAGAGTTAAGGAAGAGACGCCTAGTATATCGGCCGCCTCACTGATAGAGAAATAAATTTCTTTAGTCATATACTTATATAAACATTAATAATCTATTATACATAATTCTATAACCTTTGTTACAACTCGGCAAAGTTCATATGTGAATAAGAAACTGGCCGGCTACTAGAAGTTAACTTTTGTTGTCTCTAGCTTCAGCTTCAACATTGGCTATTTAGACTTTTAATTTTTATCCCCAGTTTTTCACAGTTTATCCCTAGGTTTTTCCACAGCCGAGATTTATAATTTATTCTAATGGAAAGCCCTATTTTATTTGACGGAAAAGAGTATATCTCGGCTAGCCGAGCATCCCAAAAAATTGGTTATGCAAGTGACTACATTGGTCAGCTTTGTCGAGCCAAAAAAATTCCCGGAAAGTTAATTGGTAGAACTTGGTATGTTGACTTCGCTTCTCTAGTTGAACACAAGAAGAATCGACACTATGGAAGAATAGAAACACCTGATATCGAGCCGGAGCCAATTAAGCTTTTAAAAAGAACCCCTTATGTAGAATCTGTATGGAATGTGCGTTTGTTTAAAAAAACAGCTACCGCTTCTTTGGTTCTTCTCATTGTTTTAGGTGCTGGTTTTTCTCTTAAACACACAGTTCCTTTGATGGCCACAGAATTACGACAGGGAATAGAAAGTCTTGCCCAAGGTGGCCAGCTGGTAGCCGCCTCTATCTCTGGCGGTGTTGATAAATTTTTCGATGGCCTTGTCGCCGGCTTCCGCGGTTTGAAAGAAATAGCTTTGAATAAAATTTTCTTCACCCCACCTTGGCGCGTCGAGTCTCCTTCGCCAAAAATAACAGAGACCACACCTTCTCTTCCATCTCTTCCGCCGAAAGCGATAACTGAAATAACTAAAGTGTTTAACGCAGACCGAATCTTCGCTACTCTTACTCGTCTTACTGACGGGACTTTTACTAAGGCAACTTTCGACCTCGCCCGGACCCCCGCCTCTTACAGTATTCCTACTTCCGCCACCCTCGATTTCTTGAACGGCTTCCTCTCTATCGCGACAGAAGTGCGGCAGAGAATAGAAAGTGTCCAAGATGCCGGAAAAAAGTTTCTAACCACCCTATCCACTGACCTTGCTCAAAATGAGCGGTTAGTGGCCGCTTCTATCTCAAGCGGCGTTGATAAGTTTTTCAGTAATATTATTGACGGTTTTCGCGGTTTGAAAGAAATAGCTTTGAATAAAATTTTCTTCACCCCACCTCGTCTCGCCCAATCTTCCTCGCCGAAAATAACAGAAGCCACACCTTCTCTCCCATCTCCTCCGTCGAAAGCAATGACTGAAGTAACTAAAGTGTTTAGCGTTGATTCTCTGAAAAGTGAACTCAAAACAGAACTGGAAAATTATATTAATATTAAAATTAATTCTGCCCGCCCGTCGGTAGTGGCGTACCCGTCTCTATCTGTTGCGACAGCAGCTGATTTTAAATCTTTCAAGGTTAATGAAGTTATCCCTATCACATATAATGTGGTCACTAGGCAGAGCGATAGTGATAGCGGTCGGCTCTCTAGTGTTATATCCAGTCTAACGAATGACGGCACCTTTACTAGGGCGACTTTCTCCACCATCTGCTTATCATCTGATTGTCGAACTTCCTGGCCTAATGGCAGTAGTGGCGACGTCTTCGCCTGGACTCCGACGTCTTACGGCGTCTCTACTTCCACCACTCTCGGCTTTCTAAACGGCTTTCTCTCCACTGCCTCCTCAACCATAAATAGCAATTTAATTATCACAGGCAATAGTACAACCACCAACGCCACCACTACCTCTCTCGCCGTTCTCAATCTCTCTGCCGCGGACTGCGATGTTAAAGCTCTCACCAATGGTTCCATCTACTGCGGTACGGATGCTAGCGGGGCTGGGGGCAATTCTAAATGGGCTACTTCTAGCACTGACACCCTAGCTATCTCTCCTTCGAATGCGCTAAGAATTGGCATCGGCACAACTACCCCTTACTACGGATTCACTATCGCTTCCTCTACGGGACCACAACTCTCACTCTCTGACGGTGCAGGCATAGCTCAATGGACCTTCAGAAACGCAGGAGGCAATCTCTACTTCTCCACCACCACTATTGCGGGAACGGCCACTACTTCAATCTCGGCGTTGACCATCATCGGTAGTACAAGCAATATAGGTATTGGCAATACCTCGCCCGCCTCGCGTCTCGACATCACCAACTCTGCTACCAGCTCCGCCATCATTTCACTTCGTGACCCGCTCGGCGACGTGTCTCTTGAACTCCGCGCGGGAACGTCAACTCTGCTCAACAACTTCATTGGTTCTGGGGCGGGACAAGTCAATACCACAGGCTACCGAAATGTTGCAAATGGCTACCAATCCCTCTATAAAAACACCACGGGCTATAGCAACACCGCAAACGGCTATTCGTCTCTCTTTAACAACACCACAGGCTACCAAAATGTTGCAAACGGCTATCAGTCCCTATACACCAACACCACAGGGTTCAACAATACCGCAAACGGTTTTCAATCCCTCAACGCCAACACTACAGGCTACAACAATGTTGCAAACGGTCTTCAATCCCTCAACGCCAACACTACAGGCTATTCCAATGTAGCAAGCGGTGTTGGTTCCCTCGCAGGCAACACCACGGGCTCTCAAAACACTGCATATGGCCACCAATCTCTCCTCAGCAACACCACGGGACTCGATAACACCGCAAGCGGTATCCAATCTCTCTTCACCAACACCACGGGCTCTTGGAATACGGCAGGTGGTGTTCAATCACTCTATAAAAACACCACGGGCTACAAAAATAATGCATTTGGCTATAAAGCACTCTCGGAAAATACTACGGGCTACCTAAATACCTCAACGGGCGACTACGCTCTCTTTGCCAATACTACCGGCTACAACAATACTGCAAACGGTTCTTGGTCTCTCCGCGAGGCAACTACGGGCTATGAAAATACTGCCTATGGTTATCGTTCCGGTTATGGAGACGGTGTTTCAGTGGATAATCAGTCCCTTTTGGATACCAAAATGATATTTCTAGGAGCATATGCTTCTCGTGATTCTTCCATTGCTTCCACCACAGCTTTGACCAACGGCATTGCTATCGGCTACGATGCCAAAGTCTTAACAGACAACCAAGTGGTTTTGGGTAACAACTCAATCACAACAACTTTGCTTAAAGGAAGCGTTGGCATTGGTACAACCTCTCCCTACGCCAAGCTTTCAGTTGTGGGTGGTACTTCCGGCACAGTGATAGCGGCTGACGCCATCACTGGCTTCTCTGGTAATTTACTTGATTTGAAAGTCGCCTCAACCACTAAATTCGTCATCAATCAAAATGGAGACTTTGTCGCCAGCGGCAACTCCACCACCACTCAAGCTACTTCCACGAATTCATTTGCCACAACCGCTTCTTCCACCAACCTCTTCTCCTCACTTCTCACCGTAGGCGGTACGGGTTTGGTGGTGGGTGCGAGTAGGAATGTGGGCATTGGGACAGCGGCTCCAACTAGGCTTTTGCAGGTAAATGGATTAGCTAATTTTTCTCAAATAGAATTTACTGGTGATTCTCCGTCACCAAAAATTTATACAAGCGACGCAAGTGATCTTTCATTAGGTGCAAATAACGATGCAGATCAGCTAGTTCTTGATTATGGTGGCAACGTAGGAATTCAAACTAGCTCTCCTGGAAACACTTTGGAAGTAATGGGCGGTAGTGGTGCTGTTGGTATACGTATCAACTCTGGAGATGTAGCAATCTGGGATGTCGATGCAAACTATACTGTTAACAACAATCTTACGCTTACCAGAGCATTGGGTGCAGGAGGAAATTTCATAGTGGGTAACAGCAGCCTCGGCATCGCTACCACATCCCCTTGGCGCGCACTCTCTGTCCACGGCGCGTCAGACTTAGGTATCAACGCGCTTGCGGGATACTTTACCGCAACGTCAACAACCGCGTCAGTCTTTCCATACGCATCCACAACCGCACTTACGGTGTCTGGCACCTCTTATTTCCCCGGTTCCGGCATTTGGAATTCTTCGGGTAATGTCGGCATCGCCACCACCTCCCCTTGGCGGGCACTCTCCGTCCACGGCGCATCAGACTTAGGCATCAATGCGCTCGCTGGGTACTTTACCGCGACCTCTACTACTGCTTCCGTTTTTCCATACGCATCCACAACGGCGCTCACGGTCAGCAATCAGTTGTTTTTGGGCGGCATTGCCACAAGCTCTTTTGCAACGCTCCCGAGCAATGGTGCATTTCAATATTCTGCTAATACAAAGAATCTTTACTTTACAAACAACAGTTTCAGAAAAAATCTTTCAAGTAGAATTGCAACGACAACCGCAAGTACATCTGTCGCAACATGGACATCACAAACCGCGGCGGCTTCGAACACCTGGAACTCTGTCGCCTGGTCCCCCGAACTCGGTATTTTTGTCGCAATTTCAAGCGATGGTACTAATCGTGTTATGACCTCCCCCGACGGTATCGCTTGGACATCGCGCAGTGCCGCGTCTGCTACTACATGGGTCTCTGTTGTCTGGTCTCCCCAGCTCTCACTTTTTGTAGCAGTTTCGAGTGAGTCGGCTATCACAAATGCAGTGATGACTTCTCCTAACGGTATCACATGGACTTCGCGCACCACTCCGCTCGATGGCGCCGGTAATATTTGGCAATCCGTCACTTGGTCCCCCGAACTTGGCCTTTTTGTCGCGACTGGTAACTATGACAATGTCTCAAGTATTCTTTCAAGAGTGATGACTTCCTCTGACGGCATCACTTGGACCTCTGCCGCAGCATCACTTGGAGTTAACGGTATCGGCCTACAATCCATTGTTTGGTCCCCCGAACTTGGCCTTTTTGTCGTAGTTGACAACGGAAACGAACTCGAAGGGTCTGTTATGACCTCACCAAACGGTACTACTTGGACAAACCGTATTGTTGCATCGACAGATGTGTGGCAGTCCGTCACTTGGTCCCCCGAACTTGGCCTTTTTGTAGCAGTTGGCTCTTTCGGCTACCTCATGACTTCTCCTGATGGTATCACTTGGACATCGCGAACTGCGGCAGAATCTAATAATTGGAGCTCCGTCACTTGGTCCCCCGAACTTGGCCTTTTTGTCGCGGTTTCAAGCACTGGCACCAATCGTATTATGACATCTCCGAACGGTATTACCTGGACCGCACGCGCAGCCGCCGCAGCAAGCACGTGGAATTCCGTCGCCTGGTCTCCAGAGCTCGGTATTTTTGTAGGAGTTGGTGCTTCTGGAGCCGTAGAGACCAGTGCTCCAGTTTCTGTAAAATCCAAATTTTCTACTTTGTTTGCGGGCACCGTGGGCATCGGCACGACCACACCGCAATGGATTCTTAACCCAACCTCTGCTACGGCTCCCCAACTCTCCCTTTCAGCTGGAGCAGGACTTGCTCAATGGACTATGAGAAATGCCGGAGGCAATCTCTACCTCGCCACCACTACCGTTGCAGGCACGGCTACGACCACCACTTCGGCGTTTACCATCATCGGCAATACGAGTGGCAGTACCGGAAATGTGGGGATTGGAACAACCTCTCCATGGAGGATATTGTCTGTTGGTGGAACAGTCGGGTTTAGTTCCTCTCTTGGTACCGGTGTTGGCGGTAATTATCTCTGTATAGACACGACAACTTTTGAAGTCCTTCGAGGAAACGGTAGTGCTTGTACCGCGTCATCTCTGCGCTTTAAGGACAACGTAGAAGATATAGCGTATGGTCTTAATGAGGTTCTAGTGCTCCATCCCGTTTCCTTTACATACAAACCGGAGAGCAACATGGGCGATGGAGTCAAACTCGGATTTATCGCGGAAGAAATATATAGTGTTATGCCCGAAGTGGTGTCGTTAGACAACGAAGGCAGAGTATTTGGTCTTGATTATCCGGTGCTGACATCGGTGCTGACAAAGGCAGTGCAGGAATTGGCGAACCTCGCTGACCCGTTTAAAATTAAACTTATCGCGTGGCTCGCTGATGCTGGCAATGGTATCCAGAACATCTTCGTTAAAATTATCAATTCGGAGATTGTCTACACCAAGGAACTCTGTATTGAAGATGTTTGCATCACGAAAGCCGAACTCGAGGCTCTTCTTAAACTTGCCAATGTGTCTCCAAGTTCGGGTGGCAGTACAACTTCGGTTCCGACTCCGACTCCCGAACCCGTTCCTGTGCCTGAACCTGAACCTGAACCTGAACCTGTTCCTGTGCCTGAACCTGAACCCGCACCTGAACCAGTACTCGCGCCCACAGTAGAACCTGTTCCTGAACCGGAGCCCGAGCCTTCTTCCATTCCCGAACCTGAACCTGAACCTGAACCTGAACCCGAACCTGCTCCTGTGCCTGCACCTGAACCCGCCCCGGTGCCGTAAGGGTATGCTAAGATAGCTTTATGGAAACGAGGATTGTTAAAGATAAGATTACTCTCGATGGGCTCAAGACCTTGGCCCGCGAGCAGTATGGCGACATCATCAAAGCGGTAGTGGATGTAGAGAAAGAAATAATGGGAGTCGGCGGGGAACTTCATATTGACATCCAGTCGCTTCTTATTGAAAAAGAGAATTCTCAAGGACAGGACACTTGGGGCATAAACTTGTATCTGGAAAAAATAGGAGAAGATTTTATTGAATTTGATTCAATGATTAATCTCAAGCCGCTTTTGGGGAACAAAAAACGTGGCGTAGAAAATCTAGAGGTCCAGAATAAAATTCGGAAAATTGTCACTAAATTAGTCAAGTAATATGGCAGGAGTATCAAAAGAAAGGTGGTGGACTCTGACATTAGCTGAACAGCTCGGTAATATCGGTAGCGAAGTGGGTCGAGCCACGAAATGGCAAGGAAGAGACGAGAATTCTTTCTGGGGCGCTGTGGTGCGGGCGTTGGAGCTTTTTGATCTGACGCGTATGGATAAGAGATGGAAAAGTCGCCGAGCGGAAATTGACAGGGCCAGAGAAGTTTTCTGCGACGCTGTGCTGGGTGGGCACGAATATAATAGTTTTCTTCCAGACCTAGAACGATATTTCATGCTGTTTGCCCTTCTGGCTAGATCTCGCGTATAAATTTATTTCATATAGGACAAATAGGACGTATATGGTATAATGTGTGCGGTATCAGATAGTTGATCCGACGTTACAGTCGGATAGGAAAGTCCGAACATTCATTGTGAGATGTCGCACATGTGCAATCTCGCAAGAGGGTAGCAGGTAACGCCTGTCGGGAGTAATCCTAGAGGTGCGAGCAGAAACGACCCGGTTAAGTCCGGCTGAAACGGCAAAATCCTTACCTGAATGCAAGGCCGTACCCGAATGTTCAACACCGAGTGTTAAACATTCGGGGGTGCCGCTAGATCCCGACGGCAACGTCGGGACCAGATAAATAACTATCGTCCGCCAACTGGCGGAACAGAATTCGGCTTATAGATACCCAAAGCGCCCGTAAGGGCGCTTTGTTTTTTTGTTTTTTTGCGCTAAAATCAACACATTAAAAATTAATTACCGTGTCCAAGACCCACAAAACCAGTTTTCTTATTACTCTCGCGTTTATCTTTCTTTTGCCGATATTCTTTATTCCCGGCGGAGCGCTTAACTTGGACGTTGCCAAGTCGGCGCTTCTAATTCTCGGCGTAGTAATAGCTGTTCTGGTGTTTCTATTAGAAGTTTGGCGACAAGGAAAGTTGAATATTCCTTGGCATCTATTTGTTCTCTTAACAGCCCTCTTGCCTATAGTTTATCTACTTTCCGCCCTCTTATCAACGCCATCTTCTCTCTCGCTTCTCGGCTACAACTTCGAAGTTGGAACTTTTGGCTATATGCTCCTCGGTTCCGTCCTTATGGTTCTTGTCAGTATAATTTTCATAAACACTTCACGCATTCTTCAAGCTCTGATGGTCTTCTTCATCTCCATTTCAGCCGTAGCTCTATTTGTGGGCATTAAAGTTTTCTTCGGCCTGTTTGCGCAGGCGGGTGGCGACATATTGGTTTGGGGGAACTTTTTTAGCAATATGGGCAATCCTATCGGTAACTGGACTGACTTAGCGATTTCCTTGGGACTTTTGTCGGTCTTCGCGGCTCTCTCTCTCGGTATGATTCCGATGAAGCTCTCCCTACGAATTCTCGTCTATGGTGCTTTCGTACTCGGAACGGCGCTTCTCGCCATCATCAATTTCTCCACCGCATTTGTCCTAACCCTTGGAGCCTCCGTTCTCCTTGTCCTCTACTTTTGGAAGATGGAAAAATATTTCTCCAACACCACACCAACATCGCCGCAAGTGTCGCAGCACTTTCTTCTTAGACCAATTTTCTTACCGGTTGTTCTCGGCGTGATTTCTCTCATTTTCCTGATTAACCCTACTATTTCTACTCTGCGAGGCGCGCTTAATGACGTGGTGGCCAGTACTTTTAAGGTTACAAACATTAATGTACGCCCTTCCTTCTCGGCTACTTTAAATGTGTCAAAGGCGGTGCTCTCTCAAGAGCGGTTTCTTGGCTCTGGTCCCAACACCTTCGAGCGCGATTGGCTTATCTACAAGCCAGCCGATGTAAATGCCACCCCCTTCTGGGCTGCGGCCTTTCCTTTCGGCGTGGGCTTCATACCGACACAGGTAGCTTCCACAGGCATGTTTGGCGCAGTTTTATGGTTAACTTTCTTTGTCCTTCTTATCCTTCTGGGAATTAAGGCCTTGAGTCGCATTCCAGAATCGAGGACTGAACGCTTCACGCTCATTTCTGCTTTACTAATCACTTTTTTTCTGTGGGTTTCCAGCTTCCTCTATACTCCGTCTGCAACCGTGCTTATGTTTGCCTTTATTTTCTCCGGACTCTTTGTCTCCGCCAGTCGGGAGTCTGGTATTATCCCTTCTCGAATCTTCGGCTTAAAAGAATTTCCGCAGACTCGTTTTATCTCCGTCCTACTTTTAGTGATTGTCGTACTTGGAGGAATCTTTCTCGGATGGGCGGGGTTTGAGAAGACAGTTTCGGCCTTCTATTTCAAGAAAGCCATTAATCTTTCTAATATTGAAGGGGCTTCTCTTGTCGAGACAGAAGATCAAATCAACAAAGCGCTCTCTTTTGCTCCAGCTGACACTCACTATGTTGCGCTCTCACGCATCAATTTCGCCAAGGCACAAGCAGCTCTAAACGCCACCACTCTCACTCCAGAAGAGAAGCAGGAGGCTTTCGAAGAGGCCTTGAGAAGGAGCATTGAGGCGGCCAAAAATGCTGTTAGCGCCAACCCAGCAGGGTTTCAAAACTGGGTGTCGCTCGGTTTGATTTACAGCGCCCTAGTACCAGCGCCGCTCTCCATAGAGGGTGCTTATGAGAATGCCTCTTTCGCTTACTCCGAGGCAAGCAAGAAAAATCCTCTAAATCCGGAAATACCGCTTTTTCTAGCTCAACTTGAACTCAATCGTGGCGATAAAGAGGCCGCATTCTCGTTTATTAGAAACTCCATTGCTCTCAAGGAGGATTACGCTGATGCCCACCTGATGCTTGCTCAACTGGAAATTGAAGTCGGAAACACTGCCGGTGCCATTGCCTCTGCCGAGCGGTTAGTTCTCTTGATGCCTGATAATCCCGGTCTCCGCTTTGAACTGGGTTTACTGAAGTATTCTAATAAAGATTATGTTGGTGCGGCCGAGACCCTTAACCTAGCACTTGCTTCCACGCCTGATTATGCCAATGCCAGCTACTACTTGGGCCTAACTCTCGCTCAACTCGGACAATTAAAGAAAGCTCGAGAGCAATTCGAGGCTCTAGCTATCACCAACCCAGACAATAAAGACGTGCAACTGATTCTTAAAGAACTTAGGGCCGGTAAAGACTCATTTCTCAATAACTCGGCAAGATAGCTGGTTCGATAAACTCACCACAAGCAATGGTCCACAAATTTTTTGGTTTTCTTTATAAGGAGACAGAGACTCTCAATCAAGCAGCACTTCTGTTGGGCTTGTTTGCCTTCCTGTCTCAAGTCCTGGCTTTCTTGCGAGACCGGCTTTTGGCACACATTTTCGGCGCCTCGACAGAGCTGGATATTTATTATGCCGCTTTTCGCATTCCTGATTTCATCTTTGTCACGGTGGCTTCAGTAGTGTCGCTATCAGTCTTGATACCGTTCATTATAGAAAAAGAAGCTCATGGTCTCGAGACGTTGCGGGATTTCGTGAACAATATTTTCTCTTTCTTTTCGGTCTTGATTATCATCGTTTCAGGTCTGGCATACTTTCTCATGCCCTCTATCTCGGGCGTTTTATTCAAGGGCTTCTCTGAACCGGCGCTTGCTGAAGTCATTTTTATTTCCCGAATTCTTTTGCTCTCACCCATCATTTTGGGGTTCTCGAACTTGTTTGGTTCTCTAACTCAAGCTTATAATCGCTTCACCATCTACGCTCTGGCCCCGCTCTTATATAATGCCGGTATTATTATCGGGATAATTCTCCTCGCCGAACGGCTGGGTATTATGGGCGTAGCCGTCGGTGTCGTCGTGGGGGCAAGTTTACACGCTCTGGTACAAGTGCCGTTCGTGCTTAAGCTGGGTCTTTTCCCTCGGTTTTCTCCTCGATTCAACCTTGCTCTCATTAGAGAGGTGGTAAAGATTTCCTTGCCTCGGACACTCACCCTATCAATGAGTTCTATTGCGTTCGTCTTCTTAATATCTCTCGCATCTTTGATGCCGGCTGGTTCCATCTCTATTCTCTCATTCTCTTTCAATCTTCAGTCCGTGCTGCTCTCTATCATTGGCATCTCATATTCTTTGGCCGCCTTTCCGACTCTTTCAAGGCATTTCAGAGAAAATAATTTCGAAGCCTTTTTACAGCAAGTGGCGGCTTCTGCTCGATTTATCATCTTCTGGTCACTACCTCTCTCGGCGCTTTTTATCGTTCTTCGCGCGCAAATTGTGAGAGTTATTCTCGGCTC
>Ga0209541_10006264_pt1 | contig 20375 bp, 22 predicted proteins | sample RifCSPlowO2_01_FD_184027 | JGI IMG/M metagenome (GOLD analysis project Ga0209541, IMG submission 184027) | Groundwater microbial communities from Rifle, Colorado - Rifle CSP2_plank lowO2_0.1 (SPAdes) (version 2) | ecosystem: Environmental > Aquatic > Deep subsurface > Groundwater | place... | reverse complement strand
GTGGTGGTTCATTCAGCTGCAATTACTGATGTTAATTATTGCGAAAACCATAAAGAAGAGTCGCACAAGGTAAATGTTGACGGCACAAAAAATGTTCTTGATGCATCTTATCAGGCAGGCTCAAAATCAGTTTATATCTCGTCAGATTCATTGTTTGATGGCAGGAGAGGCAATTATTCTGAAGAAGATATTCCTAATCCAGTTAATTATTACGGAAAAACAAAACTTTTTGGGGAAAAGGAAGCTGAAAAATACAACTCACTCATTATAAGAACTAATTTTTACGGATGGAATGCCGGCATCAAAAAAGAGTTTTCTGAATGGATAGTGAAAAGTCTTGAAGCAGGAAGTAAAGTAAATCTATTTACGGATGTTTATTTTAATCCCATAATTGTCACAAGCCTCTCAAGAATCATTGTTGAGCTTGCTGAAAAAAATAAAAAAGGAGTATTCAATGTTGCAGGCAGAGAAGTGTGCAGCAGATTTCAGTTCGGAAATGACATTGCTGAAGTATTTGGGCTTGATAAATCCTTAATAATACCCACTAAATTTTCAGAAAATAAGTCTATGGCGACGCGCCCTTTAAATCCTACTCTTGATGTATCAAAAGTTTCTAAAACATTAAAAGAAGATATGCCGAATATCAAAGATGGAGTTGCTGAGATGAAGCGGTTGAGAGATTCCGGATACTTAAAGAAACTAAAGAGTATGTTTTGATAGGATTGTTATGGAGTTATATCAATTTTATTTGACCTTCTTCTGCACTATATGGGAATTTATTTTCGAAAGCTCCGGATTTTTATCAAGCAGAGAGATTACGTCTTTGAATTCTATAGGAATTCCCCTGTATAATCTTCCGTATATTTCTTTTATAAGCTGCAAATCTTCATTGGTGTCCACTGTCAGCCTGCAATCTTTTTTCATCCATTGCTCCACAGGAAGCTTTGCAGTCCTAAACTTCTGCGGATTTTCTATGATGTATTCATCAACATGCTCTCTGTGGTGCGGCTCGTTTCCCTCAAGCCATGATTTCTTTAGCGCATCCATCGTGAAAATCTCAGCCCCTATCCCCCTTGGCAGTCCGACATCAACATTCTCAACGTAATCTGCCTTTGCTTTTTTCTGGATTTCAATCATCCTGTCAATTTGATTAAAATCCACAAGAGGACAGTCGCCAGTTACTCTTATAATTATGTCTGAATTGTATTTGATTGCAGATTTGTAGTATCTGTCAAGAACATCAGATTCCGAGCCTTCAAAATAACTGCATTTTATTTTAGTGCATAGTTCAATGACTTTTTTGTCTTCCCATCTTTTTGTTGTTGCAACTACAACTTCATCGACACATCGGCATTTTCTTACTCTTTCAACAATGTGCCGGAGCATCGGTTTTCCTGCTATCTCCATCAGTATTTTTCCAGGGAGCCTTGTTGAACCCATTCTTGCCTGTATTATGCATGTGGTCTTCATTTTATTCTTCCTCATATCACTTATTATAAATCCTTTATTACTAAATATTTCTGAGGAACTTTATATCTTTTTTATTTTCTTCAAGAGATATTTTACTTTTTCTGTGGGTTTCTATCACCACCATTTTTGATTTTGAGCCTTTGATGAGACTCTTCATGAACTCTATGTTGTATCCTCCTTCTCCAAGAAACAAATGCTCATCAACATCAGAGCTTAATCTTCCATCGCTAATGTGAAAGTAATCCGGATTAAATTTTATGAATTTTTTTATGAACTCTTCGGGAGGGGCTTTCAGTGAAACAGCTGCCTTGCAGGCATGGTTTAAGTCAAAGCAGAACCCGAATCCAGATGTTACCATCTTTTTAATATCTTCCGGCTTATATCCGATGCAGACAGTCCCTTTGTAGTCTGACTTCAATGGAACATTCTCAAAGCATATCCTTGTTTTTGATTTCTTAAAATATGATAAGATGGAGATTGAGCGCTCAACAGCATCATCATAATGGCCCCCAGCCAATGCTTCTCCCGGGTGGAATGTAACATACTCTGCCTTGATTTTATCTGATGCATCAATACATTCCTTGATGGACTTCAGATTAAATTCTTTTTTTGTTTTGTCAGCAAGATTAACTCCATATCCAAAATGCGGAGCGTGCATTGTCAGCGGCATTTTGAGTGAACTGAATGGAGCGATGCTGCTTCCAGAAATAAAAAATATTTCTGCAAAATCAAGAACACCTGTCTCAAACAATTCATTAGCTTCTTTTATTAGGTTTGGCTCGTTTGAGCGAATCCCTATTCCTATTTTTATTTTCATTTTAATTTTTAAGAGTTGTTCTAAATTATGATTTCATTTTAAGCGTCCTCATTTTTTATTATTCCGTAGGTTATTGGAGTTCCTTCTTTTATATCCTTTGAAACTTCCTTTCCGATGATTTTTTTTATGAGCCTTGGCTCCAATCCAACTCCGCTTGCCCTTTTTATCGCAAGGTTTTCATTTGAAAATTTTTCCCCTTTTTTGATATCGGAAGCGGCTACTATGCTTTTCCTGCTAATTCTTTTCATCTCTTTTTCCTCTTCAGTCATGTTCCTTATTCCCGAACCTATGGATTTTTTTGCCATTCTGCACCCTTCAACAAGAAGATTAAGCTCTATTGGATCAGAAGAAAAGGAATGATCGGGTCCTGTCATTTTTTTGTCGAGAGTGAAGTGTTTTTCTATGAGGCACGCCCCTACTGCGACAGAAGCTATCGGGACAGCAATTCCAGGAGTATGGTCCGAAAATCCAATAGGAACGTCAAATTTCTTTTTTAGTGTTTTTATAAAATTGAGGTTGACATTTTCAGGATTTGCCGGATATTCTGAACTGCAATGCAGTATGACAATCTGTTTATTCCCGGTGGAATATATTGTCTGAACAGCATCTTCTATCTCATCCATTGTTGACATTCCTGTGGAGATTATCATGGGCTTTCCCTTTTTTGCTATGTGCTCAATAAGCCTTAAGTTTGTAAGGTCATCTGAGCCAACCTTAAATGCAGCTACTCCGAGTTTTTCAAGGAAATCAGCGCATTCCTCATCTCCCGGGGTTGACATGAATATTAATTTTTTACTCTCTGCATAATCCTTCAGTTTTTTATGCCATTCAAAAGGAAGTTCCAGCCTCTTGAACATATCAAATTGTGATTCTGTTTTTTTTCCTGAGTATTCTTTGTAAGTATAAGTCATATTTTTATCGCTTATGAAACCCTCTGCCCTGAATGTCTGGAACTTTATTATGTCAGCCCCTGCTTCCGAAGCAACATCAATCATCTTTTTTGCAATGTTCATATCTCCATTATGGTTCAGGCTGACTTCTGCTATTATTATGACGGGATAATCATCCCCTGCACTTATTTTTCCAATCCTGACGCTTTTTTTCATTATTTTATTCCTCCATGCGGTCCGGATTGTCTGCGAGCCACTCTTCTGTTTTTTTAAGTCCGTCCTCAAGGCTTGTTTTTGGATGCCACCCAAGAAGCATCTCAGCTTTGCTGTAACCTGCCACAAGCCTTTTTATTTCAGACTGAGGGTGGTGGTGCGGAATTTTTTTTATTTTTGACTGGTCTTTGCAGATTATTGATGCGAGCTTGTTTATTGAAACATCCTTTCCGGTGCCTGCATTGATTATTTCCCCCTCTGCATTTTTTTCTAAGGATGCCATTACTATGAAATTTGCGCAGTCCTCAACATACATTAAATCTCTTGTCTGGGAGCCGTCCCCGAAAATTTTTATGTCTTCATTTCTCAGCTTGTTTTTTATGAAGATTGTTGCAACACTTCCTTCCATATTTGTTTTCTGGAATGGACCATAAGTGTTGAACGGCCTTAAGATAACTGTTGGAAGCCCATATCCATAATAATAAGAGAGAGCCAGCTCTTCTGCAGCAAGCTTTGAGGCAGCATATGGTGAAAGTGGCTTTGTCCTGCTTTGCTCTGTGATAGGCTCGTTGGCCATCTCATAAACCATGCATGTCCCTACAATCACCACCTTGGTTCTGCTTTTTCTTGCAGCTTCAAGGACATTAAATGTTCCCAATATGTTTGCATTAAAACTCTCATCAGGATTTTCAAGACTTTCCTGAACATCTATCTGGGCCGCTGCATGTATGCAAATATCAAATCCTTTTTTGAATATGTCTTCAACAGAATTTCTGTCTTCAACCTTGCATTTGTAGAAGTGGAATCCTCTTGAGCTTTTGAATTCCTCAAAATTTTTTTCAGTTGAATTGCTTAAGTCATCAAGTATTGAAACATCAATTCCCTTTTCTATAAGAGCTTTGCAAACCCACCTCCCTATAAATCCCGCTCCCCCGGTTACAAGAGCTTTCATTTTAGATTAGTTTTTCCTGCCTTAATATTTTTGTTATATCTTCTCTGGAAAGGAGCTTTTCATCATCTGAAGTGTATTTTCTCCGTGAAACTTTTCTGGAATTTCTAAACAGGAATTTCCTTCCCTTTGCAAGAAGCTCGCTTATCTGAGGAAGGATTATGCACATATCATTTGTTTCAAGGCACCTTTGAGATTCTTCTTCTGTCATCAGCTCCTCATACATTTTTTCTCCGGGCTTTAGCCCTATGGGAATTTTTTTTACGCTTTTGGGATTTATTCCCCTTTTGGAGCAGTATTCTTCCACTACGGCATCAGCCATGTCAATAAGCCTTACAGCAGGCATTTTAAAGAGAAATACTTCTCCACCATAATTTATTGAGGCGGCTTTAAGCACAAGGTCAACAGCTTTTGTATTTGGAAGAATGTATCTTGTCATTGCCGGCTCTGTTATTGTTATCTCCCTTCTTTTTTCAACCTGCATCTTCCATAATTCTATAACTGAGCCGTTTGAGCCTATGACGTTTCCGAATCTTACTGATGAAAGTTTTATGCTGCGATCCCCCTTGTAGTAATTTCCGGCACTTACAATTCTTTCCCCCATAAGCTTGCTTGCTCCCATTACATTAGACGGGTTGGTGGCTTTGTCGCTGCTGGTGTATATCACATTTTTTACATTAGACTCTATTGCGCAATCTACCACATTTTGAACCCCTATTATGTTAGTCTTTACAGTTTCAAAGGGATTATACTCGCATGATTTTACGTGCTTTAATGCAGCTGCGTGAAAAACTATGTCAACATTCTCCATTGCCTTCCTCAGCCTTTCCTTATCCCTTATATCTCCAATCAGATATCTTATGTTTTTATGCTCCTTAAACTCTTCTTCCATAAAAAACTGCTTTGACTCATCCCTGCTGAAAACCCGTATTCTTTTTGGATTATAGTTCGCCAGTCTTTTGACTAGCTCTTTTCCAAGGTAGCCCGTACCCCCTGTTACAAGAATGACTTTATCTTTAAACACATTCTGCATACCCTCATGTAAAGAAAAGCTTTTTATAAAGCTTTGCCATACTTCCTTTTATGAATTCAATAGACAGATTTCTCCAGAATTACAGAATAAATATGGCCAAGAAATGGGTCAGGGAAGGAAGTGTGATTCTTGATATTGGGTGCGGAGAAGATGCCCCTTTTCTGAAAAAAATAAAAAATAAAATAAAAAATGGAGTGGGTGTTGATCCAAAACTGAAAAGAGAGTATTCAAGCGGAAACATAGTTCTTTACAGGGGATTATTCCCGGATTCAATTCCAAAAATTAATTTTGATGCAATAGTCATGCTTGCAACACTTGAGCACATGAATTCCGAAGAGCAGAAAAATCTCTCAAAGAACTGCTTCTCAAGACTGAACCAAAAAGGAATATTGATAGTAACAGTGCCTTCTCCGTTTGTTGACAAAATTCTTAAGGTGCTGATATTTTTTAAGATTGCGCATGGAATGGAAGTAGAAGAGCATTATGGATATGAGGTATCAAAAACTCCCGAAGTATTTGAGAGAGAGGGCTTTGAGCTTCTAAAACATAAGAAATTCCAGATTGGGCTTAACAATCTGTTCATATTTCGCAAGCCCTGAACTAAAATAAGAAAAAAACAGGATATGAATTGAAAAAGTGGAAGGAAAAATAAGGAGGTTATAATCAACAAAAAGCAAGATTGCGCCATATGAAAGCCAGGGATTATGAAGCAGGAAAGCGAATGAAAAGAAAAACAGCAACACAACTTTTTTTCCTTTTCCTTTTGGTACTTCTTTCGACTCTGCCTTTCATAAACAAGCCGTATCATGTTGATGACACAATCTTCCTTAGATATTCTCAGAGCCTTGCAAATGAATTTTTCCCAGTCTACACACAGGAATTCAGGCTCGTTGGAATAATCTCAAAAGGCCTTAATCTTATAGACCCTCCATTTTTTATTTATTACAACACCATTCCTATAAAACTGTTCGGAATGTCGGAAATTCCCATGCACCTCTTCTACATTCCTTTTGCAATAATAATTGCCCTGTCAGTTTACTTTATTTCAAGGAGATTTGTCAAAAATTATTACATCTGCACGCTTCTTTCGGTTTTTTCTCCTGCATTTTTAGTCATGTTCCACAATCTCATGCTAGATATTCCGATGATTGCATTTTTTCTTCTTGGCTTGTCCCTTTTTATTTACGGAACAGACAAGGAAAGCAATAAAATCCTGCTTCTGGCTTCGGTTTTTGCATCACTTGCGCCTTTGATAAAATACAACGGGCTCCTCATAGTTCCGCTGGCCATGATTTATTTTATAATAAAGAAGAAGCATAACTACTTGCTTTATGCCGTTATTCCTGTTGCTGCCGTTCTTTTATTTGAGCTCTATAATTATTCTGTCTATGGAGTCAGCCATATATTATATTCAGCCTTGGACATCCACGGCCCTTCAAAAGGCATCAATCTTGAGTTTTTTGCTGTGAGGCTCCTTACAATACTGATTTATACAGGAGCAATATCAATTTTTACAATATTTTTTATTTATCCAATAATAAAAAGAAAAAAGGCAGCAAGATATATTCTGGCGTTGTCTGTTTTTTTATCTCTCATTATATCCATTGCTATTAAAAAAATTTCTTCCGGATTTTTCAGCGGGAAGTATTCCAACATTGAAATTTTTCTGCTGTGGGTTTTTATTTCAGCGGGGATTTTTTATATGGTTATGTATTCTTTTTGTTTTTATGAATCGTTTAGGGAAAGAAAAACTGAGGTTGGGAATTATGGAGACTTTCTGTTCCTATTTTTATGGCTTGCATCATCTGTTTTGGGCAATATACTTTTTGCAGGTGGCGCAGTAAGGTATTTCGCAATTTCCCTCATTCCGCTTGCCCTGATACTGTTCACACTTCTGGAAAAAAATATTGCAATGACAAATTCCCAAATAAGTAAATTCGGAAGAATGGCATTTATCGCAACACTTGCATTGAGCATTTCAATAGCCTATGCAGATTACCAGTACGCTTCTGTCTACCGAGACTTTCCAAAAAAACTCTCATCTACGGGAGCAGCAGCAGACGAGAAAATATATTTCTTCGGTGATTTCGGATTTGGATTTTATATGGAAAGGGAAGGCTATAAATATATAGTAATCCAAAATATAACTCAAGAAATTGAGCAGGCAAAGAAGGACGGGAAGGGCATCATGATTGTAAAGCCGCAGATATTGTTTCCAAGAGACGCCAACAAACTTTATTTCAATAATGAATTGAAAGTAATCTCAACTTCGGAGTACACTACAAAATTCCCGCTGAGAGTGCATAATTATATGGCGCATGCCGGATTCTACACATTCAGCTCAGGTCTCCTTCCTTACACATTTTCATCAGAACCGATTGAGATATTTTATGTATATTATATAGATAATTGATAATGGCAAGTCAAAGTGTGTAAATGATTTCACTTATGGAAATCCATTCTTAAAGTGCTCATTAGGAAGGATGAGAAAATAGTCTGGACTCCGAATATGAATATTGCGAGGGCAAATATAGCATACTTTATTTCTGAAAGTCCAAGCTCTCCATAACCGGAGCTTATCCATTTTATTATTATTCTTGCATTTATCAGCATACCTATTAAAACCATTAAGAGTCCTGCAATTATTCCCTTTTCAAGGTCAACATGATTTGCGATTGTCCTGATGAGATTTGTTTCCTTCAGGAATTTATTTTGAATCATAAAGTTCTTTGCGAACATTCCAAATGTAAAAATCTGATAGCCTATTATAGACATCATTGCCCCCCCCAGCATGGTTATCGGCCCTAGTTTTGCATGCCCTATTCCGACATCAAAAACCATAATAGCAATTTGTATTATCATTCCCCAGCAGAATAATATCACTCCGGGAATTGAAAAAACATAATCAGGGCTGTAGAGGAGCATGAATCTCAAGTGCCTCCATCCATCCTTAAAAGACCTCAGCTTTGTTTCTCCCTCTCGCGGATAGTAAGTTATCGGAACTTCCTTAATTTTTAGTTTTTTCAGAGCGGCATTTACTATCATTTCAGAAGCAAATTCCATTCCTGCTGTCCTTAAGTTAAGTTTTTCATAAGATTCTTTTGTGAATGCCCTCATGCCGCAGTGGGCATCGCTTATTTTTGTATGAAACAGCTTGTTGAGAACCCATGAGAGAAATGGGTTTCCGACATATCTGTGGAGAGGCGGCATTGCCCTCGGCATTATCCTGCCCTTAAGCCTCGTGCCTATGACAAATTCATTGCCTTCCTTAAGCAGGGCTACAAACTTGGGCATTTCAAGGAAGTCATAAGTGTTGTCTGCATCTCCCATGACAATATATTTTCCCTTTGCTTCGGATATTCCCTTCCTGTATGCATTTCCATATCCTTTTTTTTCTTCAAATACAACTCTCGCTCCGGATTTTTTTGCAATCTCCGCGCTTTTATCAGTAGAGCCATTGTCAGAAACAACTACTTCTCCCCTGACTTTCATTATTTTAAATGCCCTTATGGATTTCTCTATGCAAATTGCCATTGTTTTTTCTTCATTCAGGCAGGGTATAACAACAGAAATTTCAGGTTTGGCCATATCTTAAGTAAGTCAGTTTTATATATAAATTTTTGTTATCAAAGTAAGGATTTAAATAAAATTTAGATTGCCCGCTGCCTCCTTATTCAATTAAGATTGACAGCAAATCTCTTATCCTAAACTCAAACAGAAACTCTTAAATTAATCTGTTTAATACTCAGATTATGAACACAGTTTTGCTTACAGGCGGAGCGGGATACATAGGTTCCCATATATCAAGGGAGCTTTTGAAGGAAGATTATAATGTAATCATTGTTGATGATTTGAGCAGCGGCAGAAAGGATTTTATCCCAAGTGGAGTGGAGTTTTTTGAGGGAGATTTTTCTGATACTAGGATTCTGGAAAAAATAAATTCTGAAAATAAGCCGGATGTTGTAATGCATATGGCTGCCAATATCTCTGTTGAAGAGTCTATGAAAAATCCATCTCTGTATCTCCAGACAAATCTGTACAAGAGCATGGAGCTTCTGAATTTTATGGTTAAGAAAAAAATCAGGAATGTAGTTTTTTCTTCCACAGGCATGGTTTATTCAAACCCAAAAAAATTCCCCATAACAGAGGAAGAAAAGACAATGCCTTCAAATGCATATGGAATGACAAAGCTTATGTTTGAAAATGCTTTGGAATATTACAGAAACATGCATGGAATAAATTTTTTTTCGTTGAGGTATTTTAATGCTTCAGGGGCAGACAAAAGCGGATTAATCGGAGAGTGCCACAAGCCTGAGACTCACTTGATACCCCTTGTGCTTGATGTTGCTCTTGGCAGACGAAAAGAAATCAAAATTTATGGAACTGATTATGACACTAAGGATGGGACGTGCATGAGAGATTATATTCATGTTTTGGACATTGCAAAAGCGCACATTATTTGCTCTTCGGCACTGATAAATGGAAAAAAAGGAGGATTTTACAATGTAGGCTCTGGCAGCGGACATACTGTAAGAGAAATAATTGAGGTTTGCAGGGAAGTAACAGGGCATAAAATTCCAGAGGCTATTGCTCCGAGAAGAGAAGGAGACCCGCCAATTATGGTAACCTCCCATGATAAAATTTCAAGAGAGTTTGGTTGGAAGCCTGAGAACAGTGATATAAACAATATAATAAAAACAGCCTGGGAATGGCATAAGAAAAGCAATTAGCAGGATATAATTCTGGAAATGATTTTTTTAGATTAATGATATTATTGGATTATTCAATATTCATCTGATAAATATTTTCTGTGTTATATAGTAAATACTAAAATAGCAAATGCTAAATCTTCCCGCTCCTTAAGTATTCATCTATATCCTCAGATTCGAGATGAGATTTGGAAGAAAATTTTTTTGTGAATTCCTTTTTTTGTTTTTTAAGGTAAAAGCCTGCAGCAAGACCGAAAGCCATTCCGGTTATATGCGCAATGTTGCCAACTCCTGAAGGGAAAAATATTCCCAAAGCGTCTAAGGCAAACCAGATTATTCCTGCAACCCACAAAGGCATGGGTATGATGAAGAAAAACAGAAGCCTTAACTCAGGCATTAAGACTATAAGCATGCCTATAATTCCCATTATGGCTCCGCTTGCCCCCAATGCGCTCTTGTAGAAAAAGCTGGAGATAAATGCCGCAAGAAGGCCTGAAGCCAGATAAGCCAAAAGAAATCTTTTCGGATTTATTCTCTGCTCAAGAAAAGTTCCGAAGATAAGGAGGGCATACATATTGAAAAACAAGTGCTCAAATCCTCCATGCAGGAACATTGAAGTGAAGAGTATCCAAGGCCTTGAATAAATTTCAGAAGACACGAGAGCAAAGGAATCTGTGAAGCCTTTCACACTTATTTGAACTATAAACAGCGCGATATTCAATACCAGCAAAGGCATCACCGCACTCCTGAGTTTATATCCCATTTTTATCCTGAAAAGATCAGGAACGGTACTGATACTTATATTTTTGCAGGCTGAGGTATGCCCTTATCTTCTTAAAAAGTTTATGCCCGTCGCCAGCAACAACTCCGTCATACTTGTCTCCCCAGAATGCATAGATATACTTGTCAATTATCCCGACTAAAAACTGATAAACTGGCTTTGAATGGTAATAGCTTTCCTGAACGTGGCTTTCTATTATTCCGTCAATGTATATGAGAACTTCCCCGCTCGTTATTCTGGTTTTTCTTCCGTCTTTAGTGGATGTTGATTCTTTGAGGTTGTTGAACAAAGCTTTCACCCTTATCGTGCCCTCATAAAGCCTACTCATTATCTTATGGCTTTCAGCAACCCACTCAATTTTTTTTGAGCCTTTTGAAAAATGTTCGCTGTATTTTTTCGGCTCTTTCTCATAACCGTTCTCAGAAAACCACTTATCAACCTCTGCCATAAAATCAGCTACTTCTATCGGGCCATTATAGCTTATTCTCAGGTCGCTCAGCACGAATTTTTTTTCGCTCATTTTATTTCTCAGTCGCGGGCCTTGACACAACAGAATAGCTTCTGTAAACATTCAAAAACTGCCCTATGGAATGCGAAAGCTGGTTTATGTCGTGAGTCAGCCTTTGCTCAAACCTCTCAGTGTATATTTTAAAAATAAATTTGTCATATATTGTCCTTAAGAACATAAACATGGGCATTTCCTCCCATTTTGACTCATAGTCTGATTCAATGAATCCGTCAATAGTAATCTGGATTTTTCCGTTATCTATCTTTGTTTTCTTCCCCTCCTTTGAAACTGAAATTTTTTTCATGTCATGAATCAATACCCTGATTTTTATCATATGCCTTGCGTAATCTGTTATCCTCTTCCAAGGGGATATCTGCCATTCTATTTCAGTTCCTGATGGAGTGTGATGCTCAAAATCCTTATCCTGCCTTGTGTCAAAACCCCTCTCAAAAAGAAAGTTCTGTACGTGCCTGAACATATCAGAAGCGTCAAAAGGCCCATCATATTCTATTCTTTCGTGATCTACTATTATTTTTACATGTCCCATTTTTCATAATCATTCAGCATTTCTATTTGACTTTGGCAAAATCCTTAATGTACGCCTGAAAAATGGCGGTGTTCAAAACCTTCAGAAACCATCTTGAGGCGCTCTTTTATTTTTGCATGTATTTTAAGCACTACCTTATAATAAAGCTCATCCCAGTATACTCCCTCTATTTTCTTCTTGAATAGGTATTTGTTGTAAAAATTTCTCAGCTGAGCGTGAAAGGATTTTGACTCAAACACCTTGTCATAATCAGTCTCTACAACTCCATTTATTCTCATCCACATCCTTCCCTTTGACATCTTGGACTTTGCCCCTTCTTTTGAAACAACATCCACTTCATGCTCGTCGAAAGTTTCTATGTTTACAGTGACTGTCCATTTATAGTATTCCTCAACCTTTCTGACTCCCTCAAGAAGATACTGCCTTTCAACTCCAAAAGGGCTGGGATGCCTGTGCCTCTGCATTTTTTCATAAAGCTTGAATTTATGCTCCCTCATAAAATCAGCTATTGTCTCATAAAGATCCTGCATATCCCAAACTCCCTTGTATTGCAGAAATACTGTTGGAGTTCCAACTTCCTTGAAAAAATCCTTGGGGTCCACAATCAATTTTCTTGAATTAATGTATATAAATGTTTCTTAAAATCGGCGGCATTGGAAAGTTGAACGCTACCACATCAATGCAAAAATATTAATAATTTAAAATAAAACTTCCATTATGACAGACCTTGTTTTGTGCTTATCTGATGAGAAGTCGCTTTCGCATCTTAAAAGGCTGGCGAAAGAGGGAGAGTGGGAGAGAGTATTTGTCATAACTAATGACTCCTGCAGAAAAAATTTAGGAAATGGTTTTGGGGACAAGCCGCATTTTATATGCGTTGATTTCTCAAAGCCTGTTGCAGAACTGATAGAAGACATAGAAAAAAACATCAAAGGAAGATTTTCTGATTTTGAGGTTGCTTTGAACATTGTTTCAGGAAGCGGAAAGGAGCACATGGCCATACTTGCTGCATTGCTCAGGACAGGGGTTGGAATAAGGCTGGTTGCTGTGACAAAAGACGGGATATCGCAATTGTAACCTAAGTTATGAGCATAGCAACAAGCAAAACAAACGCAATTATGTCAATTTTGTATATTGGAAGCTTCCTATAGGCGGAAAACCAGTCCGGACCATGCCTGTTCTTGGTTTTTTCTGAAAGGAAATTATAATATTTCTTGGAGAAGGGGTAGAAAAACATTATGCCGTCACCGCTGAATACCATATCCAGCATAATGTGCGCATAAATTCCGAATGTTATTAAAAATAACTTTAGATGGGGGTAAAGAATGAGAGCTATTATAAGCGGAACATAAGTGATGGGCCAGTGCGTAAACCAGTTATGGTGTTGAGGAACTTCATTGGTGTTTCCGTTCTTTGCAACATAATGGATTAACAAATCAATATCCGGAAGAAATGAAAAAATCATCAGGAGCATCAAATCAGACGATGTATAGTATATATTAAGCAGTTTTGCTAGCAGCATAAAAGTCAGCGTTGGATATGCTATATGTCCTAATACTATCATGCAGTTAGGTTATAATCATCTATTTTTAAATTTTAGGGTGTCATATTATCCCGTAGAAATCGTAAAGCACCCTGTCCGTCATATTTACAAGACTGAAACCTTTTCCTTCTATAAGTATGCAGTTGCCTTTGTAAGTCACCCTGGTCATATTTGACTCTTTTACATAGAACACAAGCTCTTTTGTTGACTCGCACGTAACTATCGGTATTTTGCTGCAAGCCTCAGTCTCATTTTTGTCGCAGGCTGCTATCGGATATTTATCAAATGCATACAGCATGTGCTGGTCAAAATCCGCAATTGCGAGAGTTACGTGGCTTAAGTCCTCTCCTGTTGGGTTGAATGTAGCATAAAAGCTGTTTGAATTGTCAAACAAGGTTTCATTGATGCTTCCTTCTATTTTTATTTTTTCAACCTCTTTTGGGCTGTAGCGGAATCCCATATTATAAAATTTTCTTCCTGATGGAGACTGAAGTTTCACATACCACGAGCCTTCCACAAATACAAAACTGTAAACTCCTTTGTACATATATCCCTGCTCTGGCTTTAATTTTCCGTCAATATTTGCCTGATGAAGCTCGTCTATAGTTTTTGGCGCTGCATTAGCTAAATTATTATGCCTGAATACGATAAATATAACTGCAAACAACACTATTAAAAATATTATTCCGAATATGAGGATTTTGTCTGAAGATTTTGGCGGCTCGGTTTTTACTGCGCTGCCAGAACTGATTTTATGGGTGGCGGTGTTCTTTTCATCCTCTTCAAGAATCTTAATCTGTGCACCATACTCTTCTTTCCCCACAGCACCGCTATCCAAAGCGGATTTCAAATTGTCAGCTTTTTTCTGAACATCGGGATTTGAGTAAGTCTTGTGCTTGTCTTCCATTTTATTCTATTACTCCGAGAATTCCATAAACAAGCCTGTCCTTAGCTTTTATAATGTCAATGGAGTCCTGAGCCTCAGCTATTATGCAATTATCCTGCACTTTTATTCTGGAAATGTTTGAGCGCATGAAATAAACAACAGGCACTGATGCAGATGAACTTGCGCAATCTATGATTGGAAAGCCATAACTGTTGTTGGTTGTGAATCCCTTTCTGACAAATACCCCATATTGCTCAAGAGTCAAAGACATTTGATGCTGAGCGAGCGCAATGTACTCTTTATCTGTGCCATTCACTTCATAAGTAAAATCAATCTCGGGCTTTCTTTCTGTTATTTTAAACGGGCTTCCCTCTACAGCTATTGTCTGGACATCCTGCGGCAGAAAGCTGAATGCCGCCGTTTTCCCGTTTATTTTCGCAGTCCAGATATTGTTTACAGGATCTGCGTTGAAGGTTATTCCGTTGTATTTAACTTTTGTTGATGGGTCTCCGAATCCTGACAGCACAGCCCCGAAGCTCAGTCCAACCACCATTAAAAGAAGAAATCCTATCACAATAACTCTCCTAGTTTTTTCATTCATAAACCAAGCTCATCAAGCTCAATATATAAAAGTTTTTAAACAATGGGCATGATATTATTTGTCAGGAATTTTAAGATGAAGGCACTTGTTTTGGGAGGCACGAGATTTCTTGGTTATTCTTTAGTCAACAGACTGGTAAAAGAAAGATGTGATGTAACAATACTCAACAGAGGAACAAGAAAAGGACTTTTTGGAAAATCAGTGAAAGAAATATATGCTGACAGAACTGACAAAAAAGAACTTTCCAAAAAGCTTTCCGGAAAGGATTTTGATGCGGTATTTGATATAAGCGCTTACACTCCGCAACAAACAAACAGCATTGTTGAATTGCTTAAAGACACAAAGATAAAACGATTTGTCCATTGCAGCACAATAGCAGTTTATAATAAACTCAGGGATTACTGCATTGACAATCCAAAAAAAATCAGGGAAACTTCAGAGAGGGGCAGCAACAGCGGGAGCAAAAATCCATTTTCCACTTACGGAACAGACAAGAGCAAGTGCGAGGATGCGCTTTTCAATGCCAATGCTGATTATGGCTTTCCTGTTGTAATATTAAGGCCAACTTACATTTACGGCCCATTGGATTACACAGGAAGAATGGAATGGATTTTTGACAGGGTTTGCTCAGGAAAGCCAATATACCTCCCTAAAAAAGAGAGGGTCATGCAGCAGGCTTATGTTGAAGATGTTGTTGATGCATTTATTCTTGGAACGAAAAAAAAGTCTTCGGTTGGAGAAGCATACAATATATGCAATCCGGAATGCATGACTTTTGAGCATCTCATAGAAAAAATCGGAGAGGTTGCAGCGAGAACACCGAGAATTAAGTATAATCCCCTTTACATTCCGCTTCCAAAGCAAATAAAGTTCATGTATTTTCCTTTTCCTGCGGCTTCTTTCTGCTGTGATGTTTCTAAAAGCATGAAACTTGGGGTTAAGTATACTTCTTTGGAAGATGGATTAAAGAAAACCTTTAGAAATTGCAGCTAAGAAAAAAAGCCAGAATAATCGAGGCAAATAAATATGCCTAAGAATTAAAAATTAGATTAAGAATTGAAAACCAGATGGACATTTTTAACTCACTGACTAAAAAACCAATAATCCAATACCCAATCCAGTGAAAACTTTTGATGATTCCCTCCTAAACCTCCACCCATAAAAACCTTTAAAAACACCCCGAATATCCTTCTGGAGGGATTGTAATGAACATACTTGGGATAAATTTTTCAGCTCATGATTCGGCAGCAGGCCTGATAAAAGACGGAAAAGTGATAGCTGCTGCTCTTGAAGAAAGATTCACAAGAAACAAGCATGACGGCAGGTTTCCTTTCAATGCAATAAATTTCTGCCTGAATAAAGCAGGAATAACTGTTGAAGAGCTTGATTATGTTGCTTTCTACTGGAATTCCGGAATTGACATAGAGACTGTTGAAACGAGAGATTTCGTGAGGGATGACAAAGAGCACCTTTATTTTGTCCCGAATCAGCTTATGAATTTAAGAAAAATAAGGAAGAATGATTACATTGAGCAGAAGATTGCATTCACAGGAGGAAAAGAGCTGAAAATAAGGTTTATTGACCACCATATGGCGCATGCAGCAAGCTGCTTCTATTTATCAGGTTTTGATGAAGCTGCAATATTGACTGTGGACAGCTATGGAGAAAAAACAACATTAATGATGGCGCATGGAAAAGGAGCAAAGATTTATGAGATAAAAAGAGTGGATATGCCCCATTCTCTTGGGCAGGTTTATTCAACAGTAACTCAATATCTGGGTTTCAGGCCAAATGATGGGGAAGGCACAGTAATGGGTTTAGCTCCTTACGGAAAGCCGAAATATTATGAACAATTCAAGAATATTGTAAAAATCAAGGATGACGGAACTTTTGAAGTTGACCTTTCCTATTTCCAGTATTATTTGAAGCGTCCTGTAAAATACAGCCAAAAATTCATAGACGCATTTGGAGAGCCAAGGAAAAACGGAGAAGAGCTGAGCGAGAGGCACAAAGATATAGCAGCTTCGCTTCAAAAGATAACTGAGGATGTGATTAAAAATGCCATTAACTTCCTTTATGAAAAAACGAAATGCAATAATCTCTGCATGGCAGGAGGGGTTGCGCTAAACAGCGTTGCCAACGGAACATCATTCAGGGAATCGAAATTCAAAAAGGTTTTCATACAGCCTGCATCTGATGATTCCGGAACTTCTATAGGGGCTCCATTATATCTATACCACCATATGCTGGGAAATCCGAGAAATTTCGTCCAGATTAATGATTATTTTGGACCGGAGTATGATGAAGAGTGCATAAAAAAGATTCTTGAGCTTTCTAAAGCGAAGTATTCCTATCATAAGGACATAGAAAAAGTCTGCGCAAAGATGCTTGCAGAAGGCAAAATGATTGGGTGGTTTCAGGGAAGAATGGAATTTGGGCCAAGATCTCTTGGAAACAGGAGCATACTCGCAAACCCAAAAGACCCAAAGATGAAAGACAAGCTTAATTCTCAAGTGAAGCACAGGGAGTGGTTCAGGCCATTTGCACCTTCAGTGCATGAAGAAAAAGTTGCAGAATACTTTGAAATGAATTTTGAAGCTCCGTATATGCTCATTGTCTGCGATGTCAAAGAAAACAAAAAAAACGAAATCCCTGCAATAACTCATGTTGACGGCACTGCAAGAGTGCAGACAGTAAGAATGGAGCAGAATCCTATTTATTACAGGCTGATAGAGGAATTTGGAAAGATTACCGGGACATATGTCATACTCAACACCTCATTCAACATAAAAGGAGAGCCGATAGTCTGCAATCCTGAAGATGCGATGAAATGCTTCTTCACGACAGGCCTTGATGCCCTTGCGATTGGAAATTTTCTGCTTGTAAAATAGATTAAAATAAACATTAAAAATAAAAACAATTTTAAAATGGATATTGACAAGCTTATTGCGGAAAGAGAAGTCCTGTTTAATTCTTTAGGGATTAGTAAAGAATGGTTTAACGGAAAGAGAGTAGTGGATGTAGGGTGCGGAACAGGTCTGAAATCAATATGCTATAACAAGTGGGGCTCTGATGTTCAGGCTCTTGAGCCTTCTCAAAAAAGTATAGCAGACTCAAAGAAAAATAATGAGGAGTTGGGAGCAAAGGTTAATTTTTCTTCTCTTTCCTTCTGGAGTTATATACCTCAGCAAAATTTTGATTTTGTTGCCTGCGAGAATATCCTTGAATACACTTTCGCCCCTTTAAATGGAATAAAAAGAGCATCAAGATGGCTTAATGAGAATGGATATCTGTTTATATCAATTGCTGACAAGGAATCCGGAACAGGAATTTCTGCAAGAAGAAAAATATTAAGAATGTTTGACGGCTCTGAAGAAGAAAAAGCAAAGACTGCAAAAAGGCTTTTTGGAAGGTATATAAAAAAAATCTCAGCGGGATTGGGAATTGACGAAGAAGAATTTATAAAAGACACCCTGCTTAGCAATCCATATTTCCCTTTAAGAAAAAACGAGATGGAATCGGTTTTCGGCGAAGTTGGATTGAGGATAAAATCAAGCATGGTCAAAACCGGAAAAATGATCTATATTTTGTCAAAACAATAGATATGAAAACGAAGTATGTTGATTTTAAAAAGGACTAAGTAAAATGGAAAAAATGAATAACAATTCAAATGATGGGGAATGGATGAAAAACCAGAAACTGCTCGTGATAAGCCCTCATCCTGATGATGCGATAATAGGCTGCGGCGGTTTAATGGCAAAAATAAAGTCAATGGGGGGAGAAGTTTATGTAATGACTATTGTGCTCGGGGATGAGCCGCAATACGGAAGCGAAAGCAAAGCTGATAAAAGAAAAGAGGAAGAAGTAAATGCAATGAAAGCATTGAATGTTGATGGACATGAAATAGCGTTAAAAGACGGAAATTTTCACCTCAAGCTGGATGCAATGCCTCAGAAAGAGCTCATAGATTTAATAGAGAAGAAAAGCCTGCTTTCAATAGAAAAATTAAAACCCACAATAGTTGCAGCGCCTTCCATTCATTCTGAAAATCAGGATCATGTTGCTGTTGCAACTGCTGCTTTCACCGCATTAAGGCCAAGGCCGCACAACCTAAAGCATTTCACAAATACTGTAATTGCTTATGAGCAGGGCTCAACTTTCTGGAGCCTTGGAAGCTTCAAGCCTGATTTTTTCGTTGATATCTCCGCTCATATCAAAGAAAAAATGGATGCCCTTTCATTCTACAAAAGCCAGATACCTGCAAAAGGAGAATCTCCGAGAACATTGGAGTCTATAGAAACTCTATCAAAATTAAGAGGCTCAAACATATGCGTAAAATATGCCGAAGCTTTTGAGCTTCTGAGAATAAAAATATAAAATAGAGAGCCATGACAAATGAAAATCTGCATACAACAGCCGTTATACCTTCCATATCCTGGATTCTTTGACAAAATAGCAAAAACAGAAAAATGCGTAATTTTTGACACTGCCCAGTTTGTGAGAAGAAATTTCCAGAACAGGAACAGGATAAGAGTGCCTCAGGGCTCAAAGTGGCTCACAGTTCCTGTTGAGGCTGAACTGGGAATACAAATAAAGGATGTATTAATCAACAACAAAGTTCAATGGAGAGAAAACCACTGGAAATCCATAGAATACAATTACAAAAATGCAGAGTATTTTGAGCAATACAGCAGTGATTTTTTTAAGATATATTCAAAGGATTGGGAAAGTCTTGTTGAGCTGGATGTTGGAATAATAAAAGTTATAAATAAAATTCTGGGAATTAATAAGGAAGTTGCGCTTGCTTCGTCCTTTGGAGAGATTCAAAAAAAATCCACTGAACTGCTGATTGAAATATGCAAAAGGGCAAATGCTGACAAATACCTTTCCGGAGAATTCGGAAAAGATTACATTGATGAAAGCGTGTTTGAAAAGGCAGGAATAGAATTATGCTACCAAGTTTACAAATGTCCTGAATACTCCCAAAGATTTGACGGGTTTGTGCCAAATATGTCAGTCATAGATTTAATATTCAACCACGGAAAAGACAGCCTGAAAATTTTGGCTGGAAAAGATGAAGCGAATCAGAAATGAAAAAAGTACTGATAATAGGGGAGGAAGTTGAATCTGATGATGAGATATACAAATTTATAGATGAGGGTACCATTGCAATACCTCTTGGTTTCAGGATGCAGCAGTTAATGTCGGAAAAGAAAGCTGCATTTAATGACTACAACAGCTATTATGATTCGGTTGACCAGGACAGCATATCCAGAAAATCGTTTGATTTTATATTCAGGCTTCCTGATAAAAAAATAAATGGAAAAACGTTCAAAGAAAGAATTTGTTACAATGGCATGTGCCTTTGGTGGGCATTAAGAAAACCTTTATTCTATCTCGCATTCAATTCAATGAAAAATCTTGAATT
>Ga0209541_10006263_pt1 | contig 20375 bp, 24 predicted proteins | sample RifCSPlowO2_01_FD_184027 | JGI IMG/M metagenome (GOLD analysis project Ga0209541, IMG submission 184027) | Groundwater microbial communities from Rifle, Colorado - Rifle CSP2_plank lowO2_0.1 (SPAdes) (version 2) | ecosystem: Environmental > Aquatic > Deep subsurface > Groundwater | place... | reverse complement strand
AGAGCTTTTGGCATTGGCGGCGGTTGGCGCCGTAAAAAAACTTGGCGTAAAAGTAAAAATTCTACAAACCGAAGATATGAAAAAGCTCGGCATGGGCGGAGTGCTAGGCGTTGCCAAAGGCTCACAGGAAAAACCGAAGTTTATCATACTTGAATATTTCGGAAAAAAAACCGGCAAACCGGTTGTCTTGGTCGGCAAGGGCGTTACCTTTGACACCGGCGGGCTCAATCTTAAGCCCGGCGACAGCATGCTTGAGATGAATATGGATATGTCCGGAGGCGCCGCGGTCATCCACGCAATCGCCGCGATAGCTACGCTCAAGATAAAAAAGAATGTTATCGGCCTCATACCTGCCGTTGAAAATATGCCTTCAGGCACCTCATTTCGCCCGGGAGATATTTTAAAATCCATGTCCGGAAAAACCATTGAAGTTCTCAATACCGACGCCGAAGGGAGAATAATTTTAGCAGACGCCCTCACCTACGCGAAAAAATATAACCCTCGCATGGTTGTGGATGTAGCCACCCTCACGGGCGCCGCGCTTGTTGCCGTAGGGCAAAAAGCATCCGCGCTTTTTAGCAAAGATGAAAATCTCATAAAACTTTTTAGAAATCTTGGAGAAGAAACCGGCGAATACGTCTGGCCTCTGCCGCTGTGGGATGAGTTTGAAGATGATATCAAGGGCACGTTTGGTGATATAATCAATACAGGGAAAACACGCTATGCCGGCGCGACACTCGGCGCGATATTTCTCTACCAGTTCGCGAAAGACTACCCTTGGGTGCATCTTGATATCGCTCCTCGCATGACTTCAACCGAAGGCGAATATCTTGCCAAGGGTTCTGTTGGCGCGCCCATAAGACTTTTGGTAAAACTTATAGAGCAATATTAGTTTTCTTTATAAAAATGAAAACCAGTCCCGCAGTTTCGGGACTGGTTTTATGTTATATATGGCACGATTTGATGAGCTTTTGAATTTCATCAAAAAGCATGACGCCATTGTCGCTCTCGCCAAGACAGAGCATTCCCGAAATAAGTTTTTCCTCATCAAGCCTGTTTGCTCGACAAATACCGCGAATATGGGCGAGATACATTCTTTTCAAAATCACATCGCGTCCTTCTTGCGAATTTTGTATCCTTGCGCTGTGAAATATTATCTGCTCAAGCGTTTTTTCATCCTGTTTCCAAAATTTCATGGTATGTACCTCACATTTATGTGCCGAAACTTTTAAAGAACAAATATCCTGCCCCGCCTTTTCTTGCCAAACTAATCTGATAAGAAAGGGCTGGGCTAATATTTCCAAGCGTTGCTCTCGTTATTTAACCCCGCCATGAAGGCGGGGTTAATGTTTGTTCCTGCCTCGGACTTCGCTTGAGCTCGTCCTCGCAGACAAACATTAAAAAACCGGCTCTTTGTGGGAGCCGGCTTATACACAAACAAAACAAAGCGCTAGCTCCCGGAGCCGGTAACCAATACGAGTACAATGGAATTGTTCGATATTTTTTTCTTCATAAAGGCATTGTACAATAATTTTAAAATAAACGCAAGAGCGATATATCAACATAGTATAATAAAAGCCACTCATGAAGCGCATGAGTGGCTAAAAATTTTTACTCTGAAAGAGCAGATCGCGCGAAAAAGCGCTTAATTTTTTGTTTTCTGCGTATTGTGCCGACGCGTTTTGCCGAAATGCCCGAGCATTCGGCAATCACGGTATCGGGCATTCTTCCCAAAAATGGCATGATCTTACTCTGCCAATCCAAAATTTCCTCAAATGCATAATCAATGCCAATTTTTTTAAAAGCGGCCTTAAGGGTTCCATGATGGATGATAACTGACCGAAATATAGCCGGCTCTTTTCTTGAAAGCGCATCAGGCGCAAGATGTTGTGCCTCACCAAGGCGGCTAAGGCACTGGTTACTGCAGTAAAATGGAAGCTCAACGCTTGATCCTTTTCCAAAACAGATAATTATTGGCTCAAACCTATGCGAACAGCCAGAGCATCGCGTAGTAAAATCATTGGGATCCTGATTAAATCCCGAAATGATCTCAAGGGAAGTGAGCTCTCGGTGGCATCTTGGACACTGGGCTTTAGGCGTATACCTTTCACCGCGCAAAGCCTCAAGAAGCTCCATGCGAGTCGTAAAGAGATGGTTTTGAACTTCGTGGCGCTGTTCAAGCGTAATTAGGCATTCATGCCTAAGCTCATGCCTCAAGGAACACTCATGCGTGACTCTCGGGGAGAGTGACATTCCAAATTCCAAACTCATGTTACTATCCTCTTACGAAATTCTGACCTTGAACGGAACAAGTTTTAAGACGCGTTTTGAGAGAATCTCAAAATTCAAAACTCCCCAAAGCCCTCCAACAAGCCCTCCAAAAATAGCGCTTCCCAAAAAAAATCCAGCGCACACGCCAATGGCGGCGTCAACAGCGCACAAAAGACGCATATCGCTATGGATAAATCTGAATACAATCCAGACAAACAAGCCGAGCTTGGCGAATCCTCGACCTATGGCCGTAAAAAAAGAAGGAATACTGCATATCATAAACCACATTCCAATGATGATATATTTTGGCAGATAGTAGAAATACACAATAAAAGGGTTGCCCTTATACAATAAAACCTTCATTCCTGTATTTAGCTTCTCTGAAGTAGGTTCAAGAGCAATAGCGAGTGCGGCCACACCAGTAAAAATTAGGAAAGAGAAAATCATTGCGAGCGAGGGGACTCTTCCCTCTCCAGAAGAATCATAAAGACTAAGCAAACCAGCCATACCAAAAAAGCTAGTCGAACATATTGAACCCATGCCGAGAAAAAAATAACCAAAATCTTTCCAAAACTTCCGATCAGGTTGCCAATGCATCACGCTGTGCCAGGCCAAAGGAATAGCCCGAGCCACTTCCTTAAAATCATACGAAAGATATCCAACTCCAGCGCCAGCCAAAAGCCCAACCCACCAAAAATACCTGCTCACCTCAAGTGCGACAACAGACCCGATGCATCCGCCCAAAAAACACGCGATGAAAACCTTCAGCGATCTACGGTTCATACAACCTCCTTAATAGGTGTCCTCTTCGGGAAAAAATTTTTGAATGAATCCGTTAATACAAAACCCAACAAAACAGAATATTCCTCCAAAAATAAAACCAAACGTCCAATGAATTCCTATTGCCAATGAAAAGAATGCTCCTATAGACGATCCACAGATACATGAAACAAAAAATTGTAAAGAACGGCGGTGTGGCATATTGCTCCTAACTTTTCATTCCGTCCGTGCAAAGTACCATAAAACATATTATCAAAATTTTATATTTTTGTCAATAAAATAAGATAAAAACTCAATTTCATTGCAAAAAAATTGTTGACATTTTTTCCTATATATGATATACTAAAAAATTCGAGTTCTTGTGTTTTTTTGGCTGAACCATGGCTCTTTTACAAAGGAGTTTGGCATGAATAACAATGCGCAGGTAATTATCAATGACCCATCAAAGATGGGAATATTTGACCTTGAAAGACTTCATACATTCAAGACAGTACTACAGGTATTGATTTTCGCGGCCGTGTGCGCGAGCTTGGCAATGGAATTGCCCCAGGTAAAACCATTGAAAATTTCTTCTGTGTACTTGCACGAGCAGGGGCACGCGATTATGGCATTTCTCACCAACGGCAAGGTTGTTGGCATGAAGATTAATGCCGAGAATGAATCTGGGGAAACATCAAGCCTTGAGGGCAATATCACATTTGTCGATTTTTCAGGATATATTTTTCAATGCCTTGTTGGAGCGCTGGCGCTTGCGTCAAGCTACCGCCAAAAATCCGGAATGCGATTTTGCGTTCTACTTGGTTTTCTCACACTGGGAAGCGTAGTTGCTTTTCTCGGAGAATCGCCAGACATTCCCACGGTACAATGTGGCATACTCATCATTATGGGATGTGTTGGCACGGGTTTCCTTTGCTGGTCGCGACCACTGTGGCATTTTGGATCAATGTTTCTAAGAGTCATTGGAACTTTTTGGAGCAGTTATACTATTTTTGATATTTTCCATGACTGCTTTGAGTCAAGCGGCTCCGATGCTCACGCTTTGGCGGCGCACCTTGGCATGGTTCCATGGTTCTTCGGAATCATTTTCCTTGCCATGGGAATTCTTGCCACAGTATTTGCCGCTTATCGATCAGCGCTTCCCGAGCCGCAACCTCAACCAGTCAAACGGAGGACGGTAATCGCAGTTCATCCAAGAATGTAAAAAGAAAGGAAAAAGCATGATTATCTTCTATATGGAAAATGGCCAGTGACGCTTCCGCCAAACATCTTCTCCGAGTAGACATAAACCCCTCATTCAACACAAGTTGATTGAGGGGTTCTCTTATTTTCTAAAATTCAATGATATTATCTTTCTACGACCGAATAGATATTATTGCTGTAAAAGTATCTGCGCGATATTTTTTCCTATATCGTCTCCCGATCTGCAGTCAACTTGCACAATATATGGAAGGGCTTTATTTGAAAGCGCAATAATTTTATAATCATATCCATAAATTTGGTATACCTTCTTATCAACCGTAAGTTCAATGCCATCCGCAGAACGGTTATCAAACATTATGCTTGTGCCGTTTTTTACTGTTATCATTGTGGGCTTTGGCACCGAACAATTGTCAATTTGAATCCTAAAATCTCCATACTTATCAACTGTTTGCTGGTATGTTACATCAGCGGTTTTTGTATTGGTTTGTACAATTTTATTAATGCTGGTATTGGTATTTTGGTTTCCCCCTACTACGGTATCTGCTTGCGTATTCAAGGAGTTTAAAGGCTGTTCGTTGGCCTTTTTATTTGTTAAATACGTTTGCGAAAAAACAAAGCTCAATACTATCAGCAAACACGCTACCACCGCCCCTGTAATTATTTTACTTTTTTTATCCATATATTTGTAAATTAATGATTAATCCTAAATAAATGCCTATATCTATATAATGTAAGACGAGTCTCTATGCAAACTATTACATATTATAAGTTTTTTAGAGAAAAAAGGGCGCATTATTTCATGCGCCCCTTATAAAGAACAATTCCCCCATTCAAGCGCTAATCCGCGCCTTCGTAAAACTGGTAATTTTGCGGTTCATCCGGAACTTTCAATTCCTGCTTGAAATGATTCTTGATCGCCTCCGGCATCTGGGGATCATCAAGCAGACTTTTGATCTTCTTGATAACCTCCTGCCTTTCTTGCGGAAGCGCTTCGGCGCTATTCCATGGATCCATGGACACTCCTTTCTAAAATGGGTTTAAAGAACAAATTTTTTTACAGATCAACATTCCGTCGCTTCGCATTCATCCACCCCGCACCGATTTCAAAAATACACTGCCACATAGCATACTTAACATTTCGTAATCGCCTGCGGCTTACTCAATTTGTCAACAAGCTCTTATCCTCAAATCGGTATGGGGTTAATGTTTTCTAAGTGTCTCCGCCAGCTGGCGGATCACTAAGAAAACATTAAAAAAACTAGCCTTATTTTGGCTAGCGTATTTCTTTAAATATATTGTTACAATATCCGAAAGGCGCTAGCCAAATGTGCTAGTTGATTTTTTATCCATCTTTGTGTTCAAAATCTGCCTTTTCATATGTAATGTTAGTATATCATATACAAAATTCGTGTCAAATCTAAAAAGCGGTATACAAAAAAAGCAGTAAAAAAATTACTGCTTTTATATAATGTAGAGTTCTTGGCGGAGGATGAGGATTTGCTCCTCTCCGCTACAGGCTTCGAGCTCACGACGAAGGGCGTTAAAGTATTTCATTGTACCGCGCCAGCGAGAAGCAATGACGGTAAATTTCCTATGAAGATTTACTTCAAGAGCTTCATCTCTATATCCAACACCGCGTGGAAATGATGGTTCAGATGTATATCCTCCAAAATCAGTCTCAAGAAGTTGTCTTACAAAATTTTGATCCCTGACGGTACAAACCGATGTTCTGGCGCCATTTATGATCAGCCACCGCGGTAAGAATAACTGGAATTCCCATGCCTTGCCTTGAAAGGAAGATCGAGCATTAAAAGAAGCTCGTAATTTTGGCGATTTTTTTGTTAGAAGCGCCAAAGGATCAAAATCACGGACACGTGCCATTGCGTTTCTCCTTGTTTTCATCTCCGATAACTTCAAATTTTACATTTTTTTCTTCCAGCATTCTTGCCGCAGTATTGGAAATGACAAACTTATTTTTAGGCACACCATAATAGGTTTCTTCAGCTTCATCCAGAAATTCCATTCCGCGCAGAATATCATCTTCATTTTTAAATTCAATTATAACGGCCATAATAACTCCTTATGTAAAAGAACCTTTGGGTTTAAAGAACGGCAAATAGATTATAGTTCTTTAAAAAAAATAAATCAATCAATGTCAACAATGTCAAATAATTCGACTCTGGTCTCGATTTTTGTTATAATAGACATAATTGCAAAATTTGCTATAAGCCATAACAAATATAAAAAACAAAAACTTATGTGGATTGTATATGCTTTGCTTTCAGCGATATTCGCCGCCTTGGTCGCGATTTTCGGCAAACTCGGCTTGAAAAATATTGATTCTACGCTCGCAACAACCATACGCGCAATAATTATGGCTGTTTTTTTATTTTTTGTGAGCCTTTCTTTGAAGAAATTTGACGGTTTTACGCTTACAAAACTTTCTTCGCGCGAATGGATCCTCATCGCGCTCTCCGGCATTGCAGGCGCGCTTTCGTGGATATTTTATTTTTCAGCCTTAAAATCAAATGCAGGACTCGCCTCAAAAGTATCCGCCATAGACCGCTTAAGCATAGTATTTGTAATATTTTTAGCTGCCATTTTTTTAGGCGAAAAGCTCAATATAAAGTCAATTCTTGGCGCGCTAAGCATTACGCTTGGCGCCATTCTCATCTCGCTATAATAGTATGATAAAAAACAAAAAAACATTTTACGTTCATTTCTTTGTAACATTTATCATTAGTATTGCTTACGCGCTCCCCCTCTATATACAGTCATCGTTCCTAGAACAGTTCTCCGGAATAAAATATGTAGGCCTCTATATTACCTGCGCAACCCTCTTGTCGCTTTTGAGCATAATGATATTCCCGCAATTTATTAAAAAGTATTCAAATTATCGAGTCATGCTTTTTATGCTCTTGCTCTATATTGTTGATACTTTCTTACTTGTTTTCGCGCAACATCCGCTTACTGTTTTATTATTTTTTGCACTTCACTATGTATCAATCACGCTCTTGGGAATTAATCTCGATATTGTACTAGAAGATATTTCAAACTCCAAACATATTGGAAAAACAAGAACATTGCATCTTACGGTCGTAAACACGGCAATACTTTTAGGCCCGCTGTTGATGGGAAAAATCGTGGGAACCCAGAACCGCTACGCCCTCCCATACGCCATATCTTCCTTTCTTATTATTGTTGTTTTTTTTACTCTTTTAATTTTTAGAAAAAACCTCAATGACCACGTCCGCTATAAACGCAGGCATTTTTTTGAACTTATTGACAACCTCAATAAAAATTCAAACCTTATGAAAGTTTTTGGGCTATCATTTATCCTTAAATTCTTCTTTGCCATTATGGTGATCTATATGCCGGTATACCTGCACCAATACATAGGCTTTTCGTGGGGAACTATCGGCTTGATTTTTACCTTTATGCTCACGCCATTTGTTTTTTTGGAAATTCCGGCAGGAAACCTCGCAGACAAATTTCTTGGAGAAAAAGAACTGATGGTTTTAGGCATAACGCTGATGTCCGTTTTTACCTTTGTTATATTTCTCATAGATTCACGAAATGCCGTTATATGGGCGCTTGTGCTCTTTTTAACGCGCGTAGGCGCCGCGTTGCTTGAAAGCATGCATGAAGTATATTTCTTTAAAATAGTAAAAAAAGAAGATATTGACCTCATCAACCTCTTTCGCGACACAAACCAAGCGGGATGGCTTTTTGGATCCGTCATTGCCGTTATTGTATTAAAACTCTATCCAATACAATACCTTTTCTTGTTTCTCGCGTTCGCGGTTTTCCTCTCACTCTACCCCGCCATAACCCTCAAAGACACTAAATAATTTTATGCAATACTATAATCAAAAACACAAAGATCTGACACTGGAGCTTACTAAAAACTTTAAAAAGTGCGTTTTGGAACATGACCCGGGAAACGACGCGCGGCTTGTGCGAGTGCTTGGAGAGCTGAAGATGGGATTTGCGTTTTTAGAAACCTTTCGATGCGACCATGTGGTAACATTTTTTGGCTCGGCGCGCACCAAAGAACGCGACCCGTACTACAAAAAAGCGAGAGGCCTCGCAAATAAACTCGCAAAATCAGGCATAAGCATCCTTACGGGTGGCGGACCCGGTATTATGGAAGCGGCAAACCGAGGCGCCTTGGAGGGTGGCGGAAGGTCAGCTGGCATTAATATCTACCTTCAAAACGGCGAGAGAAAAAACAAATACGTGCGAGAGGGCTTTGCATGCTATTATTTCTTCAACAGAAAAGTGCTTTTGGCCTATGCCGCGGAGGCATATGTCTTCTCGCCGGGCGGATACGGCACGCTTGATGAATTTTTTGAAATCTGCACGCTTGTTGCCACAAAAAAAATAGACAAGAATATCCCCATAATCCTTATTGGCAAATCATTTTGGAAGCCTCTTATCCAATGGCTTGAAACAGAAGCCATTGAAGAGCGCCGAACGCTTTCCAGAAACGAACTAAAGATTTATACTATTACCGACAGCGTTGATGAGGCGTTTGATATCATACGAAAGGTAAAACACAAGATACAGCGACAAGAGCATCTCTAAATTATTTTTATGCCAATCATAGGAGCGCATGTTTCAGCGGCCGGAGGACTCTATCATGCATTTGAAAATGCCAAAGCTATTGGCGCGCAAGCTATCCAGATTTTTGGGGCTTCGCCGCGGCAGTGGGTTGGAAAGTTTCCCGAGCGTGGCGATATTGAACGATTTAAAAAAGATTATAGCGCATCAAATATCGCATGCGTATTTTTGCACGCGCCGTATCTTGCAAACCTCGCAAGCCCCAATCCCTTTATTGTTAAACAATCCATCGCAAGCCTTGTTTTGCACCTCAAAATTGCCGACGCCATTGGCGCCCAAGGTCTTATATTTCATCCGGGCTCCGGAAAAGGCATGGAAAATAAAAAAGCCCTCAAACAGGTTTCTGATAATATGAAAAAAGCGCTTAAGGCAGCGCCGGGAAAATCCGAGCTTATTATTGAAAATACCGCCGGAGGCGGAAACAAAGTTGGCGCAACGCTCCAAGACCTCAAGGAGATGCTCAACGGCGCAAAAAGCCCGCGAGTGAAAATCTGCTTTGATACTGCGCATGCCTACGAGGCCGGGCTTATAGAAGAATATACTCCAAAAAATATCAAAAAGCTCTTTGACGCATTTGACAAAACCATTGGATTGGATAAGCTTTCCACAATACATGCCAATGACTCAAAAACTCCCATGAATTCCCATAATGACCGGCACGAAAATATTGGCAAGGGTTATATTGGCATTTCGGGCTTTAAAAACCTTGCCAAAGAAAAAAGACTCCATACTATCCCTTTTATATTAGAGGTTCCGGGCTACTCGCAAGAAGGCCCTGATAAAAAAAACATAGATATACTAAGCTCATGCTTTTCCTAGGCACATCTTGAATTTCAAAATTCTTTTTTATCCTGTCATTCCCGCCCCGTATCAATGTACGGGATAAACTCCAGCGGGAATCTACAACATTGAAGGTTGGCGAATTTCTGGATTCCAGCTGGAGTTTATCCTCATGAAAATGGGGGCGGAAACGACAAAATGGCGTAATTTCCTAATTTAAACAAACTCATGTTTAGCGGCATAATATCTGCAATTGCTACTATTGAAAAATCCCAAATGCGCAATGGGTCGCTTTTTTTGACAATCCGAAAACCCCGTGGCTGGCGCGTAAAGCCGGGCGACTCCATCGCCACGGACGGCGTGTGTCTTACGGCAAAAAGCGTGAAAGGAAACGCGTACACAACCGAGCTTATGGATGAAACGCTCAAAAAAACAATTTTTGGAAAAAAAATACCAAAAACCGTAAATGTAGAAAAGCCATTGGGCATCTCCAGTCTTTTAGACGGCCACATGGTGCAAGGGCATATAGATACAACGGGAAAAATCACACGAATAAAAAAAATCGGCCAAAGCAAGCTTATCGCATTTTCATATCCCAAAAAATTTTCCCGCTTTGTCGCGCCTAAAGGCTCTATTGCCATTGACGGCATGAGCCTTACCGTGGTTGACGCGAACATAGGCGCGTGCACGGTATCTTTTGTGGACTATACGCTCCAGCACACTACTATGGGGGGAAAAAACGTAAACGATCCGGTAAATATTGAATTTGACATTATCGCAAAATATCTTTACACATTTTATAAACACTATGAAAATAAACCAAAAAAACGCTAGCTATTATGACGCTTCGCGCTATTCTATCGGCATTGCAAAGGCAAATTTTAACAAAGAAATAACCGACGCGCTCTTGAAAAGTTGCCTAGACGAGCTTGCGAAATACCAAATACCACAATCGCACATAACAGTCATAGAAACGCCGGGAAGCGTTGAAGTGCCCTATGCCCTTAAACAGCTTGCAAAGAGCAAAAAATTCCATGCTCTAGTGGCCTTAGGCGCTATAATTAAGGGCGAAACCGCTCATTTTGACTATGTTACAAAGCTTGCGTGCGACGGAATTGTTCGCGTAAGCCATGATTATGATATACCCATTGGTTTTGGCATAATTACAGCCTATTCTCCCAAACAAGCGCAGGAAAGATTAACGCTAGGCGCCGAGTCTTGCCGCGCGGTATTAGAGCTTCTTAAAAATATATCGGCCGCGCTTAAAAAATGATATAATAATTTAAGGACTTAGGTCATTTCCCCTCCTCGTGAGCCCGCTCGCTCGCCTCGCTAAGGCTTCGACGAAGCGGGCCGGCGAGGCAGGGAGGGGTTAGGGGAGGTCTTAGCACTGTGTAATGATAGCTATGACCCCCTCCATCTCCCCCTCATGATGGGGAGGGTCAAGTGAGTAATTCCAGACGCGTATGCCTAAAAAAACCACATCATCAAAACTTCCAAAAATACTCATCATTGAAGATGACACATTCTTGCGTGATTTGGCGACCAACAAGCTCAAGCGCGAGGGATTTGCGGTGCTTGGCGTGAGCGACAGCATTAAAGGCTTTGAAACGCTCAAAAAAGAATCGGTAGATCTCGTCTTGCTTGATATTATTTTGCCGGGCATTGACGGCTTTGAAATTTTACGGCGCGTCAAAACCGATGAAAACTTTAAACACATTCCGGTTATTTTGCTCTCCAATCTCGGACAAAAATCCGATATAGACAGGGGGCTTAGCCTTGGCGCGGCTGGATATATAGTAAAAGCGCACCATACGCTCGATGAAATTATTGAAAAAATAAAAAACACGCTCAAAAAGAAATCCTAAAAAAAATAAAAAATATGAACTCCTATCTCGTCCGAGTGCTCGAGAAAAATATTATTTGTGAGAATACCCTCTCTGTCACTTTGGAAAAACCAAGTGACTTTCATTTTGTAGCGGGACAATATATCGTAATCACGCTCCCACAAGAGCCGAGTGTTATGGCGCATTCTTTTTCCCTAGCTTCGGGTCCACAGGATTTAAGCCTTGAGATTGCAATGAGAGTATCCCAATCCCCCTTTAAAAAAGCCATACAATCAGCAAAAATTGGCTCAAATATAAGGATCCGAGGGCCTTTTGGCGTATTTGCCATTCACAAAAATAGCGCTCGTCCCACAGTATTTTTAGCTGGCGGAATCGGCATTACTCCCCTTAGAAGCATCATACGAGACGAGGCAAAAAGAAACTTCCCCGCGCCAATTACCCTCATATACGCGAATAAAAAATTGGAAGCCTGCGCGTATTACGATGAATTTATTAATATAAAAAATAAAAATTTTTCTCTCATCAGCATTTTTGAGGAGCCGCAAAAAAATTGGAGTGGAGAAAAAGGATTTATTACCGCAGAAATTATAAAAAAATATTTTCCCGATGCAACGAAACCCAATTTCTACATTGTCGGCCCGACAGTCATGGTAAATATCGTAAAAAAAATTGTCTTGGGGATGGGTGTGGATAAAAATAATCTTTTTATTGAAGCCTTCGGCGGATACCATTGATTTCCTTTATTTTGCGGCTGGAATAGATACTTGCCAAAAACTTTGAATATTTCTTTGCGCGGGTGTATAATAATAAAGCAAGTTTACTCCTCTCATTTTCAAAACATATGCCATTAAAATACGAGCTTCCAAAACTTCCTTACGCGTACGACGCGCTTGAGCCTTACATCGACGCGAAGACCATGGAAATCCATCATGCAAAACATCATCAAGCATACATTGACAAGCTCAATATCGTAATTGCAAAACACCAAATACTTCAAGAAAAAAAACTTGAAGATATAATGGAGGAGCTCAATTCTCTAAAAATAGACGAAACAGATAAAAAAATGCTCCGAAACCACGGCGGAGGGCACCTCAACCATACGTTTTTTTGGAATATCATGGGCCCAAAAAAAGATATAGATGAAGATCTTGTTAAAAACATTACAAAAACCTTTGGATCAATAGAGGAATTCAAAAAACAGTTCTCGCTCACTGCCCTCAACCACTTTGGATCGGGCTGGGCATACCTTGCATGCGACCAAAAGGACACATTGCTTATATATTCCCTGCCAAACCAGGATTCGCCCCGTCTTTTGGGCCATAAACCGCTTATCGGGCTTGATGTGTGGGAGCATGCTTATTATCTAAAATATCAAAATAAAAGGGCAGAATACATAGAAAACTGGTGGAGTGCGCTTGCTATCATATAAGTAGAACGTGCGCACTTCAACTATTTCCCCTCCTCATGAGCCCGCCCGCTCGCCTCGCTAAGGCTTCGACGAAGCGGGCCGGCGAGGCAGGGAGGGGTTAGGGGAGGTCAGAGCAACACATGATAATAGTAAGCGCATCTCAGACCCCCTCCATCTCCCACTCAATGAGGGGGAGGGTCAAAAACCGCGAGCCTTGATAGAAATCAAAAACAAATCTCATCTCAATACAAAAACTCAAAACAATATAAAAAGATTTCATACATTTTAAAATTCCTTAACTTTTTATATTTAACAAATATAATATACACGTGCGCGTAGGCGTTCGTGTTTATTTCAAATACGTATGAGTAAAATCATAAAAATCAAGAAACGAAACGGACAGATAGTGGATTTCTCGCAAGATAAAATACGGCTGGCGGTGCAAAAGGCGTTTATTGCCATGCGACGCGCGTTTGAAGACGCCAAACTTGACGAAATAGTGGAGCATGTGGTACTTGACTTAGAAAAAAGCTTTCCAGAAGGCGCAACTCCTTCGGTTGAAAATGTCCAAGATCTTGTTGAAAAAGAGCTTATGAAACAAAATTTTTTTGATATTGCCAAGTCATACATCATTTATCGCTATGAACACGCGAAAGAGCGGGAAGAAAAGCAAAAAGAAATTCTTGAAAAAATTGAACAAAACGACCTTACTGTCATCAAGCACAATGGCAAAGAAAAGAAATTCTCCATAAAAAAATTAAGGGGTTCGCTTGAACACGCCATTTCCGGCTTTGAGGGCAAGGTAGACGTGGACGCGATAACCAAACAGTGCGAATCCGAGCTCTACGACAAGATCCCAACGTCGGAAATCGCCAAAGGATTGGTTTTAACCGTACGCTCATATATTGAGCAGGACACTATGTATTCCATTATTGCCTCCCGCCTGCTTCGAAAAATCCTCTATAAAGAAGTCATTGGCCACGATGCCATTGATTTTGAAAAGCTTGACGAGCAATACAGACGCGCGTTTGTGGATAATATGAAAAAAGCAGTGGAAATAGAGAGGCTTGATGAAAAGCTTCTTGCCTACGATTTAGAAAAATTAAGCTCATATATAAAGCCTGAACGCGACGAGCTCCTTCTGTATTTAGGCGTTCAAACGCTCTATGACCGGTATTTTATAAAAAATCCATATACAAAACAGGTCTTGGAAACTCCGCAAGCGTTTTGGATGCGCGTGGCCATGGGAGTTGCCATTGAAGAAAGGGATAAGGAGGAAAAGGCAAGGCAATTCTACGATATTATCTCCACGCTTCGCTTTGTGCCATCAACTCCCACGCTTTTTCACTCTGCAACCAAGCACCCCCAGCTCTCTTCGTGCTATCTCACCACCATAGATGACTCGCTTGACCATATATTCAAATGCATTGGCGACAACGCCCAGCTCTCCAAATGGTCGGGCGGCATTGCCAATGACTGGTCAAGTCTTAGGGGCACTGGCGCCTTGATCAAAGGCACCGGCGTTGAGTCGCAGGGCGTTATCCCCTTTTTAAAAATTGCCAATGATACTACCGTCGCCATCAACCGTTCGGGGCGCCGTCGCGGCGCGACCTGTGCGTATCTTGAGGTGTGGCATTATGATTTTGAAGACTTCTTGGAACTGCGCAAAAACACCGGAGATGAGAGGCGCCGAACGCACGATATGAATACCGCCTCATGGGTGCCCGACCTTTTTATGAAGCGCGTGCGGGACAACGGCCAATGGGTATTGCTCTCGCCGGAAGAAGCGCCGGAACTGCATGAAACCTACGGGAAAAAATTTGAAGAAAAATATATTGAATACGAAAAAATGGTTGACGAGGGAAAGATTAGGCTCTATAAAAAATTAAAAGCGCGAGATCTTTGGAAAAAGATGATTATGATGCTCTTTGAAACAGGCCATCCATGGATTACCTTTAAGGATCCCTGCAATATCCGCTCTCCGCAAGACCACGTCGGGGTCGTGCATTCGTCAAATCTCTGCACAGAAATCACCCTCAATACCTCCGCGCAAGAAACCGCCGTGTGCAATCTTGGCTCCGTAAACCTTTTCGCCCACATTACGAATAATGCCCTCAATGTTGAACTTCTCAAAGAAACCGTTATGATCGCCATGCGCATGCTTGATAACGTCATTGACATCAACTATTATCCCACCGTGGAAGCAAAGACCTCAAACCTGCGCCACAGGCCTGTTGGACTGGGCATTATGGGGTATCAAGACGCCCTCTATAAGATTAATATTCCCTTTGCCTCCGAAGAATCCATAGAATTCGCCGACAGCTCCATGGAGATTATTTCGTATTACGCGATTTTGGCGTCTTCCCTGCTTTCACGCGAGCGCGGACCGTATGAAACCTACCGCGGATCAAAATGGGATCGCGGAATATTCCCCATTGATACGCTTGATCTTTTGGAAAAAGAACGCGGAGAAAAAGTCACAGTCTCCCGAAAAACCCGCCTTGACTGGAGCATTGTGCGCGAAAGCGTCCGCATGAACGGCATGAGAAACTCAAACTGCATGGCAATAGCCCCCACCGCGACTATCGCCAATATCGCCGGATGCGTACCGTCCATTGAACCTATTTACAAAAATATTTATGTAAAATCCAACATGTCGGGAGAATTCCTCATAACCAACAACTACCTTATAGAAGATTTAAAAAAACTCGGCCTTTGGAACTTGTCTATGCTCGATGAAATCAAGCGAAATGACGGCCATCTTATGAAGATTTCCAGCATTCCGCAAAGCCTCAAAGAAAAATACAAAGAAACATTTGATATTGACCCCGAATGGTTCGCGAGAATAGCCGCCCACAGAGGCAAGTGGATTGACCAGAGCCAGTCTTTAAATATATTCATCCAGGGAACCTCAGGCAAAAGAATTTCTGATGTCTATCTCCTTGCATGGACGCTCGGGCTTAAGACAACGTATTACCTGCGAAGCTTGGCCGCCACAAGCATTGAAAAAAGCTCAATTTCCCTCACAAAAAAGAAAGAACCAGAGCCTGTACAAGAACAAAGGCCCCTAGAAATAATACAGCCGCAAATGCAAAAAGCCGAAACCGCCGGTGTTGTCTCATCCGTCATAGAAACGGTTAAAAACACTATGAAATCTGCCATACAGCCAAAAATAATGGCTGTGGTGGGAGAATCCGTAGGCTCAAATTCACATTCAATATCTCCTCAAGCTTCAAGCAACGAAGCAAACTCCAAAAAACTCTCCTTCTGCAAGCTCGACGACCCAACGTGCGAAGCGTGTCAGTGATACATTCAGATATCAGATACTCGATATTAGATATTAGAGAATACCAGTTTCTTTTCCCTCTCCCCCGGGGGGGGAGGGCAGGGTGAGGGGGAAAACTACAATAAAAACAAAATTATTTATTTTGATAATTCTCTTTCCTCTTCTCGCGGGATGCTTTCGAAACAAAAGCGGAGAGGCGTGCGAAACAAATGCCGACTGTTTTTGTCGATTATTTGACGGCGGAAAATTCTCAAAAGAAAAATTCCAAGGAACCTGCAACCCGAAAACAAAACTCTGCGCCTCCTGTGGTTATAGATAAAATAATTCGTAAAATACATAAAATAAATACAAAAACCGCTTGTCTATGGCGGTTTTATTATGATAAAATTATATAATATGATAAAAAATATTAGTAAAATATTAAATCTTATACCTTTTACCTATATTAATAATGTATGTACTGGATTCCGGATCCCTGTCCGGAATGACAAGTAAAAATTGCATCATCCCCGACCCCGCCTGCCCGCCGAATCCGCCAGCTGGCGGAGAAGGCTGGGATCGGGGATCCAGAAACTTATAAAACACAAATAAAACGGCTAAGTGCCGTTGTATTATATGAAACTTATGGAAAATAATGAATGTATAGTCTTAACCGGCGCGGGGTTCACTAAAAATTTTGGTGGCTACCTTGGCATCGAAATATGGACAAAAATTTTAAATCATCCACTTATACAAAAAAAATCCCGACAAACATATAGAAGAATGCCGGGATAAAATATTTCTAATCTAGTAAACGAAGACTACTGGTATTCAATCGACTCTGACTATCAGTTTGTTGTCAACAACATGAACACAATCACCATCCAAGTTGGTAATTACTACTTCGCTTGGATTCGTTAAGGCTATACAACAAAATGCATCGCCGTCTTTTTGAATACTAACCGAAAGAAAACGTTTATTGTGTTTATTCTGCCAGCTCTGCATACGCTCATAAAGGTTACGCATGGATTTGCCCTTGAAGTAGAGTATGTTTCGCTTGTTCTTATAAGACATAGTGTATTCTCCTTTTCTGTAAGTTTTCAAACAAGTACTTATGACAAAAATCATTTATTACAAAATATCCATCTCAATTAATGCTCTTTTTTAAAGATCTTGATTCTTAAATATAGCCTTTTCATTAAAAAAAGTCAATGGAACGTCTTATTTTGAGAGCGTAGAATAATCATTATACCCGCAATGACAAATTGATGTATCATTTAACAGTCTAATATTATTGGTCCCTTAATAGACATTAATTAAAATTACTGGATTCCCCCGAAAGCTTTCGGGGGAATGACAGAATTCTCATAAATATAAAAAAAATGAACTTCCTCATAGCAAGCTGATGAGGTATCAATTGGAATTTTTCAAAGCTCGCTACGGGGAATTAACCCTCGTCCGCCTTGGGCGGATTAAATAAAAAAGGCTTTGATTTTTTGATCAAAGCCCTTATGTTTACATAAGAAAATCCTGATGACTTTCACACCACTGGTGCGCGCGCAAAAGATTTTCCGGAGTAAAAGGAACCATAGCCTTGGCGCTAAAACACACTAATCGCGGGTTATTACTACACTCCTTCGCCTTTCATGTAGTTTTGGTTTCGCTTGCACCAGTTCATTGCACGAAAAAGATTTTCACACGTCGCTGGCACTCCTTCGCTCGTATCAAAACAATCCATCTGGAAAAGATCCGGCATGCTCTCACGGGCATTCGCCATCTCGCATACATCATTCGCACTCTCTGCTTGATGAAGCTTCTTTTCGAGTTCAAGAGAGTCCTCTATCTTATCAAGAATAAAAATCACTCCCTGCGATTTGAACCGAAACCTTGGGCCAAAAAGCCCTGCTATATCGCCCTCTATGCTAACGCCACTCTCTCTAGCGGCATCCTCAAGCTTCTCTGTATCGCCATGATCGTCTTCTAAATCTCTAAACTCAATGCATATCTCGTACTTTCCTACATCGAGATATGTCCTAAGGATACCATCACACTTTGTTGCTTCATGCGGCGGATAAAAAATAGCATCCATAGACACGTGTCAATTCCTCCAAAAAAAGAATTTCAAAGAACAAAATCAAATAAACTATAGCGATACAATAGTATACATCATAGTTTATAAAAAGTCAATTATGCGCGAGTGCAAAAAAATTGACAAAAAAAAGGTTTTAAAAAACTATACTTTTTGGTATACTATAATAGTATGGAGGAAACGCAACAAAAAGAAAAAGATGGAGAACATCATATATTCCACCCGTCATTCAAGACAAAAATGTGGCTTCAAACGAGCATAATTGCTTTTGCTTTGTATGGGTTTTTTGCGGCAATCACAAGTTTTTTAGATGGCTCTCTGGCTCTTTTAACGTGGAGCAAGGCGCTTGGAGGCGCCGCGGCGGTGTGCATTGCGATATCATTTTCTTTAAGCGGGTTTTGCTATTATTTTAATTTTCTTGATACCAAGCTCGTATACAGAAAATATTTCGGCCTCACGGGATATTGGTTTGCGTTCGCGTATTCCATTTCACTATTATTCGTTAACCCCAAGCGTTATTTTTATGGATTTTTTGATAATATATTTTCCGCGGATTTTATCTTAGGGATCGCGGCCATGTCAATATTTACATTCATGGCTCTTATCTCAAACGCTTGGGCAATGAAAGCCATGGGTCCGCAAAACTGGCGGCGAGGATTGAGGCTTGGATATTTCGCATGGCTCATGCTTGCCATACGCGCGTACACAATTGAAAAAGACCTTTGGATGCACTGGTGGCAAAATTTGGATAGTTTCCCGCCTCCGCGCATGCTTTTATCGCTTTTGGTTTTAACGGTAATACTCTTTCGTATTTCCATTGAAATATCAAAATTTATAAAAAAACATAAACATTTTATAAATACACCCCAACCAAATGCTCCCAGCGCGCCAAACGCTTCAATAAATAAAGGCATTGACTAAATTCTAGAATTTATTTTTTTAAAATTGTATACTATATATAGACTCATAAACAAAAATAAAACGACCAAAGTTTTTTTGGTCGTTTTCAGTCCTATAATTCAATAAAAATTCAAAAGCTATGCCAGAAAAGCAAATCCTCAACAATTCTTCAACCGATCCGAATAAAATATTGCCGCTTGTCTACCCATGGGCGCGTGAGCATTATAAGAACGGAGTCGCCAACAACTGGACGCCGGATGAAGTGCCGATGCAGCAAGATATCGAGCTGTGGAAAAAGCGAGGAGGGCTCTCCGACGATGAACGAAGGATGATACTTTGGAATATGGGATTTTTTTCAACAGCGGAAAGCCTTACTGCAAATAACATAGTTTTAGCGATTTATAAGCATATTACCAACCCCGAATGCCGACAGTATCTCTTAAGGCAGGCGTACGAAGAGGCAGTCCACACCGACACGTTTATCTACTCCTGTGATTCGCTCGGGCTCAATCCGGACGAAATCTACAATATGTATATTAATATCCCGAGCATTAAAGAAAAAGATGATTTTGTTATTAACATTACAAAATCCATCCTTGATCCGAATTTTTCAACAGAAGGACCCGAGAACATTAAAAAATTCGTTTTTGACCTTATAGGCTATTATATTATCATGGAAGGCATTTTCTTTTATGCGGGTTTTGCCATGATGCTTTCGCTTCTGCGCCACAATAAAATGATCGGCGTTGGAGAGCAGTTTCAGTATATTCTGCGAGATGAGTCTATACATCTATCTTTTGGCGCCGACCTCACAAATACCATAGTGGCGGAAAATCCCGAGATATGGACTGTGGAATTCAAAAAATCAATAACAGATACCATTAAACAATCAGTAGAGCTTGAATGCAAATATGCCGATGACTGCCTGCCAAGGGGAATTCTGGGCCTTCGCGCCGATATTATCCGCGAATACGTGCAATATATCGCGGATAGGAGGCTTGAAAGAATCGGGCTTGAAAAAGTATATGGCTCAAAAACTCCTTTCCCGTGGATGTCGGAGATTATTGACGTAAAGAAAGAAAAGAATTTCTTTGAAACACGCGTAACGGAATACCAGACCGGCGGAAATCTCACATGGGACTGATGAATCAAAAAAACCTCCGGCCAACGGAGGTTTTTTAACACTTTTAGGATTACTGATTCATTGAAGCC
>Ga0209541_10006260_pt1 | contig 20380 bp, 21 predicted proteins | sample RifCSPlowO2_01_FD_184027 | JGI IMG/M metagenome (GOLD analysis project Ga0209541, IMG submission 184027) | Groundwater microbial communities from Rifle, Colorado - Rifle CSP2_plank lowO2_0.1 (SPAdes) (version 2) | ecosystem: Environmental > Aquatic > Deep subsurface > Groundwater | place... | reverse complement strand
GCAACAGTTTCTGGAGCGCGTTGCTGGCCTCTCGCGCGGGAAGAAACTGCTGCGAGGTTGGCTTGGCTGGTATGCGAGTCTCAGTGCGGTCACACTCATTTGGCTAACGGCGCGCTACCTCATCACCGGCTTTGGCGCCGGCGGTTACAGCATCACAGCCGAGCAGCAGGTTCTCAGTCTGCAACACATTGCAAATGAACTCATCGGGTTTGCGGTTGGTGTTTGGTCATTCGGTGAAACACAGTCATTCCTCATTCGATTCTCGCAACACTACTGGTTTATCATGGTGTGGATCATGGTGTTGGTCGCGCTCGGGCTCGGGCAGCGCGCGCGATATGATAAAAAATTTCGTGCTGCATGTATCGGTCTGTGTGCAACGCTCACGCCGACGCTCATGTTGTCGATTCCGATGATTACGCCAGCTGCGTCGCTTGGCGAACAGCGATACTGGTTTGCACCGTCCTTTTTTATCGTGCTTCTACTCGCACACAGTAAGGCGCGCGTGTTCATTATTTTTTCAATTCCGCTTATTGCGATTTTTGCGTTTGGTACGGTTCAAAATACGCAGTATTTTCAGCAAGCAGCGCGCTATCGTGATCAGCTGCTTGCAACATGGCGCACCAATGAACGACAATTTTCAACCGCGGAAATTTTTGGATTACCAGACACCTGGCATGGCGTTCATTTGTTCGCGTCGCCTTTTTTTGAGCACGCATTGCAATACCACAAATTGATGCAGCCAAAAAAAGTGAGCGCGTGGTATCAGTGGTGCACTGCGTCTTGCATATCGCGGCCAGCAACGACGCATACCACGCAAACAGAGACGCTCTATGAATCCAATGAACCCCGCATTTTTTCACAGAATTCGCGTGGCTTGCGATACAGCATTCGTGTTCAAACACCAATGAACACGGGCATTTCACAGGCATTTTGGACAGGCACTGATTGGGTTTTCGTGCAAGCGCACCCTGTGGAAAACAACCTAAAGTCGCGCTATTGACACTAAAATCAAAACTCGATATACTTATCCCACGGTTTTTTATGCCCACCGAAGCAACAACCTCAAGCAAAGACGTGATCGAGTTTCGCGGCGTGATTGAAGAAGCACTGCCCGGAGCACAATTTCGCGTAAAGCTTGAAAATGGTCACGTGGTCATGGGACACATCGCAGGAAAGTTGCGCATGAATCGCATCCGACTTATGCCGGGCGATGAAGTGCGTATTCAGCTCACCCCGTACGACTTAACAAAGGGTCGCATCGTTTACAGATTTTAATTCACGAGTCACATGAAAGTACGCGCATCAGTCAAAGTCATTTGTAAAGATTGCAAAGTGAGCCGCCGCAAGGGGCGCGTTATTGTTAGCTGCAAAACTCCGAAACATAAACAACGTCAAGGATAAGCTATGGCACGAATCGCAAGTGTAACACTCCCTACAGCAAAACGAATCGAAGCGGCATTGCCGTACATTTATGGCATTGGTTGGACCAAGTCAAAGGAAATTTTGAAAGCGACGAAAATCAGCCCAGACACGCGCGTGAAGGATTTGACGACCGAACAGGTTGACATACTGTCAAACTACATTAATCAGAATTATAAAGTCGAGGGCGATCTGCGTCGCGAGGTTTTGGGAAATATCAAACGTTTAAAAGAAATTAAGTGCTACCGCGGAACGCGTCATGCGAAAAATCTTCCGGCGCGCGGTCAGCGCACAAAAACAAATAGCCGAACGGTTCGCGGAAATAAGCGCGCAACCATGGGTTCTGGTAAAAAGCCGAAGGGCATGTTGAAGTAATTGTATGGCTGAACCGAAGAAAACAATTAAAAAGAGCAAGAAGAAGATTGCGCAAGCAGTGCCGCTTGGCAATGTGTTTGTTCAGGCAAGTTATAACAACACGATCGTGACGTTCACAGATCCAGCGGGAAATGTGCTGGCGTGGTCAAGCGCAGGGCAATGTGGTTTCAAGGGACCTAAAAAAGCAACGCCATATGCGGCAGGAATTGTAGTTAAGACCGCAGCTGAAAAATTGGTGACCTTTGGAACCAAGGATGTGAATGTGTTTGTGAAGGGAATTGGTATGGGTCGTGAGGGTGCGGTGCGTGCAATGCAAGCAAACGGTCTTAATGTGTTGAACATTAAGGATGTAACGCCAATTCCACATAACGGTTGCCGCGCTCGTCGCTCGCGTCGCGTTTAATTTGAGATTTTTATGCGTAATACTGGACCAAAATGCAGAAATTGTCGTCGTGAGGGCACGAAGCTCTTTTTAAAGGGCGCAAAATGTTTTACGTCAAAATGTCCGGTGGCTCGCCGTCCGTTTGCGCCGGGTGTACACGGCCCAACGCAGACACGGGTGAAAATGACCGGTTTTGGAACGCAGTTGCGCGAAAAACAGAAGGCAAAGCGCTTGTATGGATTACTTGAGCGTCAGTTCAGTAACTATGTGGTTAAAGCAAGTGCAACTAAGGGCAATACGGGAGAAACACTGCAACAATTGCTTGAAATGCGTCTTGACAATGTTGTGTACCGGCTTGGCGTTGCAGAAAGCCGCGCCGCAGCGCGCCAACTGGTTGGTCACGGACATGTTTTGATCAACGGGAAAAAGCTAGACATTCCGTCGTATCAAGTTGAAGTTAATGACGTTGTCGGATTTGGCAAACAAGGACGCGAGGCAATTGGCAAGCGTGCAGAGGCGATCGCAAAAGCAAATCGTCCGTCATGGCTTGATTTTGAAGCTGCGGCATTCGAGGGAAAAATTCTGTCTAAACCAATGAGCAAGGACATCGAAGCAATGTTCGATGTCACTCCGATCATTGAATACTATTCACGTTAAGCCACACACCTCTATGGAGAAGCTACTTCTTCCATCGTCAGTCACCTTTGAACCAGGCAGCCACGCAAATCGCGGCCAGCTTGTTGTTACCCCTTTGTTTCATGGATACGGAACAACGGTCGGAAACGCACTTCGTCGTGTTCTTTTGTCATCGCTCCCGGGTGCGGCGGTGACGGCAATGAAGGTGCGCGGTATTCCACATGAATTCACTTCGATTGCAGGCGTCAAAGAGGATGGCGTTGAAATTTTGTTGAACATTAAACAGATTCGCTTGAAGGTTTTTTCCACAGAACCGGTTAAACTGCAGCTCATTGCAAAAAAAGCCGGCCCAGTCACGGCTGGTGACATTCAGACATCAAGCGATGCTGAAATCATGAATAAGGATTTGGTTTTGTTCACGGTCACTGACGCAAAGGCGCCAGTTGACATTGAATTCACCGCAGAACAAGGACGTGGCTACGTGCCGGTTGAGGAGCGCGAGGGTCGCAACGTTGAATTGGGCACGATTGCAGTTGACGCGATTTTCACGCCGGTTATGGACATTGGTTATACCGTAGAAATGACGCGTGTCGGCGACATCACGAACTTTGAGAAGTTAATCGTTGATATTGAAACCGATGGTACGATTTCGCCAAAGGATGCGGCGGCTGAAGCAACGAAATTGCTGATCGAGCACTTGTCGCTCATCACTGAATCATTGGGAGCCGCTGTTTAAGATTCGAATACTATGCGACACCGCAAAAATAAAGTTACGCTCGACAGAACAAAAGGAAAACGTGAGTTGCTTCTTCGCACGCTTGCGGCTGGTGTTGTCTTACATGAAGGGGTGAACACGACGCAGGCAAAGGCACGCGCCGTCAAACCGCTCGTTGAGCGGATGATCACGCGTGGCAAAACCGATTCAGTCACGGCACGTCGTTATCTCATGACTTTTTTCACCACTGAAGCGCCGGTCAAGAAAATCTTGGAGGTGCTCGGTCCGAAATATAAAGCTCGTCAGGGCGGCTACACGCGCATCATCAAGTTGGTCGCGCGTAAAGGTGACGGCGCCGAGATTGTTCGGCTTGAACTTGTTTAAAATTGTATGGAACAAAGAGATCACATTACTATTGATGCCACAGACAAAGCGATTGGACGTATTGCAACGCAGATCGCCGTTTTGCTCATGGGCAAAAATAAGCCATCATACATTGCGCGCATTGATGCGGGGGCGCATGTTCGCGTCATTAATGTCAGTAAGGTTAAGTTCTCCGGAAAGAAAATTGATCAGAAGGAGTTGATAACTCATTCATGGCATCCGGGCGGGTTGAAGCGCGTGCCATTGAAGCGCGCGATGGCAGCAGATTCGCGCAAGGTTTTGGCTCATGCGGTGGCAAAAATGTTGCCACGCAACACGCACCGCGCGGATCGCATGCGCCGACTTATCATTGAAAAATAAAATTGTATGACGACAACAGCTGAAAAGACAACACCGACGCGCGCAGTGGGACGCCGCAAGGAAGCAACGGCTCGTGTGCGCCTTGTTTCGGGCGAAACTGGTGTCACGGTTAACGGAAAACCAGTAGAAAAGCATTTTCCATACCGAATCCATCAGGCGCTCATCGTTGAACCTCTGAAGCTTGTTGGTATGCAGGATAGCTTTGCAGTGTCCGCAAAAGTTGAAGGCGGTGGATTGACCGGTCAAGCTGAGGCGATTCGCCACGGTATTGCGCGTGCGCTCGTGTCGCTCAATGCTGAATTTCGAAAATCATTAAAGGCAGTCGGATTTTTGCGTCGTGATCCACGTTCAAAGGAACGCAAGAAGCCGGGTTTGCGCCGTGCACGTCGCGCACCACAGTGGTCAAAGCGCTAGGAGCACGCTATACTGCTGTCCATTGGAGCGGATTTTTTACCCCCATGCGGACAGTTGCACACAATACATTGTTTTTAACCGGAGCGTCTCTCATCCAGAAGGCGCTTTCGTTTATTTATTTCACCATTCTCGCGCGTACGTTTTCGAGTTCTGAAATCGGCGCGTACAGCTATGCGCTGGCATTCACCACGTTGTTTGCTGTCATTGTTGATGGTGGTTTAACACCGGTGCTTATTCGACACGTGTCTACATATCCGAATGATGTCGCGGCGCTATTGCGCAAGATTTTGATCAGCAAGAGTGCGTTATTTCTCGCGGCGCTTGCGGCGATGGTTTTGACGGTCAGCGTCAATACTGCCGCGCAATCAGTCGCACCACTGATCGCTGTGGCAGCTCTGGTGATGATCGTCGATTCTTTGAATCTCAGTGTCTACGGTGTGTTACGGGGTTGCCAAAATCTCGTGTACGAAAGCGTGGGGATGATCGTCGCACAAACCGTCAGTCTTGCCTCTGTCATTGGTGTTGTCATGTTTGAATTGCCAATCTTGTTTGCCATTTGCGGTTTGGGAATGGGGAGTGTGATGAGCTCGATGATCTCATGGGTTGGGCTGAAGCGTGTTGCCATTGCAGCGCATGCCTCGAGCAGAGCACCTATTGTCGTCGACAACGCCCTGCTTGCTCGCGAGGCCTTTCCCTTTGCGCTTGCCGGTGTGTGTGCGCGCGGCTATTCGTACCTCGATCTGCTGCTCATTGGTTCGTTCATGAATTTTGCCGCTGCCGGTACATACAGCATTGCAAACAAGCTAACGTTTGTGTTTCAATTTATCCCGCTCGCGTTGACTGCTGCGTTGTATCCTGCATTTTCAAAGGAGGTTGCATCGAATCATGCTGCGGTGCGTTCGCTGTGGCTTTCTGCACAACGCTACCTGTTGTGTGCGCTGGGGTTTATTGTGCTGATCCTTATTTCGTTGCGTGTTGAAATTTTGTCTTTTTTTGGCACTGAGCATATGAGTGCCACAGCGACGCTTTCAATCCTTGCGGTTTCTCTCATTTTCGCGTTCATGAGCTATCCTGTTGGTTCGTTGCTCAACGCCTCAGGATTGCAACGGCTGCAGACTGGCGCGATGGCTGCGGCATTTGCGCTCAATGCGACGACAAATATTGTGTTGATTCCTTTACTCGGTTCGGTGGGTGCTGCCAGTAGTGCGCTTGCGGGCAATTTTTTTCTTTTTTTTATTGGCGCATGGTTTGCACAGCGCCGCGTCTGCTCGCTCCCGTGGATTAACGCAGCTCATTCAGCCATAATTTTTCTCGTCTCTGCGTGCGTTGGTGGCGTTGCCATCTTCGTTTCGCGTGCATATTTTTTTGAATTCGCCTCGCTCGCACCACAGCGGGGCGCTGTTGAACAGCTGTTGGCCATCGGTACGCTGTCGATCGTGGGCGCACTTGCGTATGCCGCTGCCGTTTTTTTGCTGCGCGGTATTCATGTGTCAGAAATTCGATCCTTTGTCACGCGCCTGCGCAGCTAATACTATGAAGATTCTGCTTGTCACTCTTGAATACCCACCGATTGTTGGCGGCATCAGCACCTACCTGCATGCGCTGTATTCGAATTTGACCGAGCACGAGGTTACGGTCATCTCGCCAGCGACTCATACATTTTATTCATGGTGGTGCTACCCCCGCTGGCTGCCATTTTATTTTGAATTAAAAAAAATTGTTGCGCGTGATCGTCCGGATCAGATACATGTTTCGCATGTGCTCCCGATTGGCATCATGGCGCGATGGATCTACCGTTCACTTGGTGTTCCGTATGTCCTGTATTTTCACGGCGCTGATTTGTGCACCGCGCAAATGCAGCCGCGTAAATGGCCGCGTGTTCTGCGGTGTGTCGCGGAGGCGCGTCATATCATGGTGAATAGTCAGGCGACGCAACGACTATTTACCGAACTGTGTGGTACTGCATATACAACACACATCGTGAGACCGGGCGCACCCTCACCGGTCGCACCACCCTCAGCGGTGATTGATCGATTAAAAAATGAACACGCGCTGGGGAGCACCCGAATTATTTTGTTTCTCGCAAGACTCATTCCCCGCAAGGGCTTGTTTGTGGCACTTGAAGCGATCAGAGAGTTGCAGAAAAATAATGTTGAGGCAACACTCGTGGTTGCCGGAACTGGTCCTGAGCGTACACGGGCGGAACAATATGCCCGCGAACAAGGGATCGCGTCGCGCGTCCGATTCATTGGCAGGGTAACCGATCAGGAAAAATGGATGTGGTTTTCGGCCGCTCATGTTTTTTGGTTTCCCGCAATTCCGCTTGCGCATGATTTTGAGGGATTTGGTATCACCTCGCTTGAGGCACAGGCACAGGGATGCCCCGTGGTAGTGAGTAATCTTGATGGATTGTGTGAGTCAATGCAACCTGACGTGACGGGGTTGTGTGTTGAACCAACTGCGGCGGCGTTCGCAACAGCGACGGAGCACATATTGTCACACGCAGATCGCTGGCAGCACATGCGATCTGCGGCGCGAGAATTCGCCGCGCTCAATTCATGGGAAGCCAGCCAGCAACAACTGCGACGCGTATTACAGACCGATGTATGATGAATTCGATTTCAATTATCGTGCCCGTGTATGGACGAATCGCTTTGCTTGATGCCTGTTTGCGCTCGTGCAACCGATCATCAGGTAAACCACTCGAGATCATTGTGGTTGATGATGGAAATAGTGCGTCAGATTCGGTGATAATCGCGCGCATGGCGACCGTGTACGGAGCACGCGTGATTCGCTCTGAACAGAATCAAGGAGCGGCCGCGGCGCGTAATCGGGGAGCGCGGGTGGCTTGCGGATCACTGCTGTTTTTTGCAGACGCGGACATTGTGCTTGAAGAAAAAGCGCTGGAGCAATTGTCAGATGCGTTGGTCGCGCATCCAACCGCAGCATTTGCGTATGGCGATTATTTGTTAGAACATCATCTGATGTGTGCGCAGAATTTTTCAGCCGAAAAATTAAAACAAAATAATTATATTTCGACCATGTCGCTTGTTCGAACAAGCGCGTTTGTTGGATTCGACGAATCACTCAAACGTTTTCAGGATTGGGATCTCTGGCTCTCCATCACTGCGCGTGGCGGGCAGGGAATCTACGTGCCGAACATCATTGCCCACGTCACGGCAACAGGGGGTATGAGCGCGTGGATACCATCATGGATCGCTCGACACGCACGCTGGTTTTTGTGGATTTCGCGTGTGCGATCGTATGAAATGGCGCGGCGCATCATTCAAGCGAAGCACAAACTTGTCCGTTGAATTGTGCATAACCGCGTGCGAATTCATCGCCAGACATCGGTTTTTTGCCAGCTGGCTGAATTACATCAATTGAGAGTGTTCCTGAAATGGTGGTAAAACGCGTTTCACCCGGCGCAATGACGAGCGTCCCCGGTGTATGATTGTTCGGTGACTGATCAGTAATGAGGTGTGCACGCAAAAATTTAATTTGGTTCCCCACGAGGGAAGTGGTCACACCCGGCCACGGATCAAACGCGCGCGTCATTCGTTCTATCAGAGCTGCATCCATTGTTTTCCAATTAATATATCCTACTTTTTTTGTCAGCAACGCAACAGTTGTTGCGGCAGTATGCATTTGTTCCTGTGGAATTTTTGTACCGTCGTAATAGGCGACGAGATCTGCAGCAAGATGTTCAGTCGCGCATTCCGCGAGCCGTGCCATCAGAGTTGGTGTTGTGTCTTCAGGAAAAATTTCGATTGCGTATTGCGCGAAAACGGGGCCGTGATCCATCTGTGCATCCATTTGCATAAAACTGACTCCCGTTTGGGTGTCACCCGCGAGGAGTGCGGCGTGTATGGGAGCAGAGCCGCGATAGCACGGTAACAACGATGCGTGTACATTCACCGCGCCCTGTCGGGGAATTGCCAAAATATTTTCAGGGATAATTTGTCCGTATTGCGCAACGAGAAAAATGTCAGCGGTGTCGGTGTGCAAGGTTTCGATGATATCCGTGTCGCGTAACGATTCTGGTGTGAGCACCGGAATTTTTTTTTCAGTCGCTGCGGTGTGCACCGGACTCGGTGTTAAAATTTGATGTCGTCCAGCCGGTCGTGGTGGCTGGGTTACCACCGTAACAACTGTAAATAAATCAGGTCTCGCGATAATGGATTCAAGGATTGTTTTTGCAAATGATTCCGTTCCAAAAAAAACGATGTTGATCATAGGTGTCGGCTTGAGCTGACACGATCAAGCTTCCACACTTCCTTGGCACGGTCAATATAGAGCACGCCATTCAGATGATCAATTTCGTGCTGCAAGACGCGTGCAAAATAGTCGTGTGCAGTGAAGGTAATCGCTGCGCCGTCGCGCGTGAGTGCTTTGACGCTGATCGTGACGTGCCGTTCAACTGAGCCAGCGTAGCCGGGCACAGATAGACACCCCTCCTCATCCACTGCCGTTTTCCATGAGTATGTTTCAATTTCTGGATTTATCAATGCCAGATCAGCATCGGTTGAAAAGGGGAGCGCCGCACTGCCCGAAAATGCATCAGCACCAATAGTGATCAGACGAATATTATGACCGATTTGCGGCGCCGCAAGACCAATACCGTCATCAGTATGCATGGTATGCATCATGTCCGCCACCAGTTTAATAAAATTTGAGTCAGCAAATTCGTCCGTTTGTATGAGACGAGACGGCTGACGAAGATTTGTGGCTGGTACGATGACAAGGGGGAGTTGCTGCGGCATAGACGAAATACTACTAAATTTCTGCTGAAAAATCAAGCTCCGTGAATGGGCGCTGTTTAAAGCGTTTTCTGAGCGACTCTTCGTGCTGCCACCAATTTTTGAACCCCGCATTTGAGACAAGTCGCCACGCGGCAAGTTCGCTGTGGCGCGTTTCTGCAAACCATTTGCCAGACCACGCGGCACCGAGTCGCACGCTCATCGCACGGAGACGCTTCCAGAGTCGCTCTTCGCTGTCAAAATCTGGGTGCAGTAGTTCGAAGTCAGCAGTCACATCAATGATGAGATCAAACTCAGTGAGCGGCAATCTGTCAAAGAGAGGCGCCGTTGCAATGATAATTTTTTTGTGTACGTCGTTGAGTTCTCGCTCATTAAATTTTTTCACATCGAGCAGGGCGATTTCGGATTCAGTGATGACACTGCTCAGGGCACGTAATTCGGAGACCAATTTTTTTCCACCGAAACCTAAATCAACAAGTCTCACCGAATGACAGGATGAACAGACCGCAACGTGCTGCGATTCGTCTGAGCGAATAAGTTTTCCACAGTCGCGGCACACTTGATGCGTCGCATTGTTGAGGTGCGTCACGAAAAAAAGGGTTCTCCGCGCTGCGGAAATTTTTTCATCAAGCGTCGGCGACCATTGACGCGTACGCGCCTGCGGTTCGTCAGCCGTTCGGTCAATAATCGTTGGCCATGCAGCAAGCGTCGGAAGCGCGGTGACGCGTGCAAGATCAACGGTATCGGGCGAATGATCGAGCACGACGATTGCATCAGTAAAATGAATTCGACGAGCCTCTAGAATTTGTCGATTGGTGCAGCGCGCGCCGTCCCATTGTTCATGAGCGGGATGTGAACTTTCGAGGATTATGAACGTTGCGCGCGAAGCGTGGGGGAGCCAACAGGCAAGATGTGTCCCCACCAAAACGGTGTTCGGTTGTGCAGCAACCCATGCACACCACGCCGCGCGTCGCTGCGGTGCTGAGTCTGGACGCAATTGAATTACATTCAGCGCGGTGTGTTTGGCGAGCCATGCGCTGCAGACCACCGCTTGCTCCTGTGTTGCGGTGACAACGGCTATCGGACCGAGCGATGCCCGCTGCAATACGGCTGCTGAAAGCGCCTGTTCTGTGGTGTTGCTATTGCTCAGCCATGCATATTGCAACGTACCCGATTTATGTGTCACCTGAAAATCTGGAGCGCGCGCCGTGGCACATTCGAGTATCGTTTTTTTGGTAAGCTGCGGGAGCATGTGAATGAAAAGTGATCCAACGGTACTCTCCATTCTGCGCGAGACATCAAGAGCCAACCTCACGTCGAGTGGCGTTAAGAGGGCGGCTGGTTGCTGCGCCTCAACTGATTTTAGTTTGAATGTCGAATGAGCCTGAACAGCAACAACAACACCATACACAGCGCGTCGTCGAAATGAAATTTGCACAACCATGCCACCGACGGGTTCTGTTTCAATGTCCCACAAATAGTCAAAAATAGACGCGTTCCGCGGCAGTTTTAAAAGCGGCGCAATTCTGACGACGCGGTGCATATAAATTATGCGGAGAAAAGCGTTGCGGTGACCAGTGCTGAGCGTGTGTTGTGCTCGTCTGCATGTATCCGCGTTACCAGAGGGAATCCGCGCAGCAATCCGTAGCAGAGGGCGAGCGGGTGTGAAACACAGTCGCGCACCTGTCGATCGGCCAACGCAATCAGCGCTGAAACCGAGCGTCGTGCGAGGAGCGTTGCGAGTGGCGGCTCCGCATCGGTGTTGTGTTCGCTCTCACCGGTCACGATGACCGCAACGCGTTGTGGAAAATTTTGAATAAAATCTTTGAGCGAATATCCCGTTTCCATGTGATCAAGAATGGAACGCGCTGATGATGAGCCGATGACTGCGGTCGGAAGGGTGTCAGGGATTTTAAGGAGACGAAGCGCAACCGCAGAACCGACGTCAAGTGCTGTTGTTTGAACGCTTCGCAGCGGCAAGGCATGTGCGCGTGCGAATGATTGCAGCTTCGCAAGAAAACATACTGCAGCTGGTCGCATTGCGTTACTGATCACACCAAATTTTTTGAGCGCCGCGCCTGCGCTAAACAACGTATTAAAAAAAAGCGTGTATTGATCAGAAAAGTTTTCTGCGTGTGAGCTCAATATTAAAATAACATCCGGCTTGCTTGCCATGAGTTCACCGCCCACGACTGCAATTCCGCGACGCGTCAGTTGATTCTCGGCCGCTGATTCATGTAACAAGTCAGTGTCATGGGGAATAACGGCGGTAAAACAGAGCATACTTACTTACCCGCAACGCGCGTGCTGCTTGCGACGTCTGACAGTGGTTCGCCGGTGGGAATGGTGATCAGCGCTTGTTCCGTCGTGAACACAATATTTTTTTTCTGGTAGCCGAGCGCTTGAAATACGCCGTCGTTTGGAATGAGACGCAGCATGCCATTGGAAACAACGTGCGTGTACGGCGAACCTTTGACCGAGAGCAGCGTTCCGTCGCGAAACGTCACTACTTTTCGCGCATCAAATTCGAGCTTCGCCAGCTGCTTGCTATCGACCATACTGATTTTTTTCTGTCCGAAATTAACGCGTACGACCTCTTCTGACGGAATGACATAGCGAATGCCATTTTTCGCATAGTACAACTGCCTTGTTTTTTTGTCCTGAATAATCGCGCCAAGCGGATACAGTGATGCGGTGGTGATGAACGTTCCGTTGAGGTACTGTGCGATATCTGCATCGCTGACGTCATCGATTTCTTCGGGATTGTATCCGATGGATTTAAAAACAGCTTGAGAGGCAATTGGGTGTTTGACGTCGTCGATCAAGACATAGGTCATGCCCGAGGGCACGCGAACAAGACTATAATTTGGCAGACTGATCCCGCCACCAACACTATAGCTCGCCAGATCCGCAGGTGTCACCTTGAGGACAGCGTCTGGGGTATAGCGGGAAACAAATGCCGCCTTTGTGGTGAATGGACGACGCGTTCCATTGTGAATTAAATAAATCACCTCATCGTCCACGGCCTGCAGGAGTGATCCATCGGGGTACATTTTCGTGAACCACTGATGCCACAAGCGCCACAGATTTTTATTTCCGGCAATGTGTGGGGTGTAGGTGTACAAGTACGCCGTCGCAGATGACAGGGGAGTAATTGCGGTGTTATCGATCACATACGATTGTCCGGTGCGCTTGATCCATTGCTGGCTCGCCGCATTGTCATAGTAGTAGCGCATGATACCGGATGCGCGGCGTACCTGCGTTGCGAATCCTCGAAATTTTTGAATTGCCGGATCATCAAGACCGCAGGAATCGCACACGCCATAGCCTGTTGCCCAATCAAGTTGTTTTTGCGTTGGGGCTTTGGCGGTTATGAGGCTCTGTTCTTTTTGGAGAACAGCCAGCAAATAACGCGGATTTATTTTGTCTTCCTCAGATGCGGCAATTATTATTTCTGCAGCAGTGCGTGTGGCGCCATCAACATCACTGAACTGTGCCGTTGCGAGTCCGCTCCCTTGAGTTTTCAAAAAATCACGCACCTCACTGACGGTCATTGTTTGGTGCGCGGTGAGGTCAGTGTCAGTCAAAATTAAGCTTGGATTAAATTCAGCAGCACTGCTGAGCGCCGGAACGGCGACAACGACGAGGAGAATCTGAAGCAAAATGGTGCGACACAAGGTTCTTCTCATAAGAACCTTCAGTATAGCAAGGCAAGGCAATTTCAGCCAGATGGCTAGTTTTGTAGCTTAAATAAAAGCTTTTTTGGTGTCGCATCAATAACAACGTGAGCGCCAGCTGCGGTAGTACCCTTAATCAGTGCCAGTGACAGTGGATCAAGGAGTTCTTTTTGAATCACCCGTTTGAGCGGTCGTGCGCCAAATTGAGGATCAAACCCGCGTTTCGCAAGCCATTTCTTTGCGGTGTCTGTTACGGTGATGCTAATATCTTTTTCGCGTAAGCGCTCCTGAACGTGTGACAGCTGAATGTCGACGATTTGTCGCAGATCCTGTTCCTTCAGTGAATGAAACACCACCACTTCGTCGACGCGATTTAAAAATTCTGGCTTAAAGTAGTTTTTTAATTGTTCAGTCACCCGCGTATCAATCGAATCGCCTGTGTCATTTGACGAACTAAAGCCAAGCGTCTTTTTTGTGCCTGCATCCAAAATAATATCTGAGCCGATGTTTGACGTCATGATCACGATGGTGTTTTTGAAACTCACCACGCGTCCTTTTGCATCAGTGAGTCGTCCATCGTCGAGAATTTGGAGCATGATGTTGAACACATCAGGATGCGCTTTTTCAACTTCATCGAATAACAATACCGCATACGGTTTACGTCTTATTTTTTCCGTTATCTGCCCACCTTCTTCGAATCCAACATAGCCGGGAGGGGAGCCAATGATTTTTGAAGTCGAATGTGATTCCATGTATTCGCTCATATCAATTCGAATCAACGCATTCGCATCATTAAATAGAAATGTGGCGAGTGCACGCGCGAGCTCTGTTTTACCAACGCCGGTTGGTCCCATGAAAATGAACGAGCCAATTGGTCGCGACGGTTCACTGATTCCTGCACGCGAACGTCGAATCGCATTTGAAACAACTTGCAGCGCCTCAGACTGGCCAACAACCATGTGTGCAAGCTCGGCCTCCATGCTGATCAGTTTCTTGGCCTCATTTTCGAGCATTTTCGTTACGGGAATACCGGTCCAACGCGCCACCACAGCGGCAATATCCTCGTCAGTGACCTCCTCTTTCAGAATGCGTCGTCCTGATCGCTGCATGTGCGACAAATGTTCCTCTTCGCGCGCAAGCGCCTGTTCAACAGCCGGTATTTGTCCGTAGCGAATTTCAGCAACGCGCTGCAAATCGCCGCGCCGCTCTGCAATATCAGCCGACTGCTTCAGCTCTTCAACTTTACGTTTATGTTCGCGAATATTCGTGATGATATTTTTTTCAGATTGCCATCGTACTTCAAGCTCTCGTGATTTTTCATGCACATCTGCCAGCTCCTTTCCCAGTTCTGCAAGTCGCTCCTGCGATTCATCATCAGTTTCTTTGAGGAGTGCCCGTTTTTCGATTTCAAGGCGTATGGTTTCGCGTTTGAGCCGATCCAAATCTGTTGGCATTGAATCAATTTCCATACGAAGCGCCGCTGTTGCCTCATCAATCAGATCTACGGCCTTGTCCGGCAAAAAACGGTCAGTGATATAGCGGTGCGACAGCTCTGCGGCGGCAACAATCGCCGCGTCCGTGATACGAACCCCGTGGTGCACCTCATATTTTTCTTTGATCCCGCGCAGAATCGCGATTGTATCTAATACCGTTGGTTCAGTGACCACAATTGGTTGGAAACGACGTTCAAATGCGGCGTCTTTCTCAATGTGTTTCTGATATTCTTTGAGTGTCGTTGCACCGACCGCATGCAGTTCGCCTCGCGCGAGCGCTGGTTTTAACATGTTTGCTGCATCGATCGCGCCCTCGGAACCTCCTGCGCCGACAATCGTGTGCAATTCGTCGAGAAATAGAATAATTTTTCCACCAGACTCGCGCACTTCCTGCATGACCGCTTTTAAGCGATCCTCAAATTCACCTCTGAATTTCGTGCCGGCAACCAACGCGCCCATATTCAGCGCAATGACTTCACGGTCACGCAGATTTTCAGGAACATCGCCGCTGACGATCCGCTGCGCGAGACCTTCAACGATCGCTGTTTTACCAACGCCCGGTTCTCCAATGAGCACTGGATTATTTTTTGTTCGTCGCGAGAGCGTTTGCATCACCCGACGAATCTCCTCATCACGTCCAATGACCGGATCGAGCTTTTCCTTTCGTGCCAGTTCCGTGAAATTGGTACCGTATTTTTCGAGCGCCTGATATTTTGTTTCTGGTTCAGCGGTATCAACTTTTTGCGACCCACGAATTGAAACCAAAACAATGAGTACTGCTTCGTAGGTAATACCATGTTCCTGCAGCAACTTTTGCGTCGAAGTATGCGACGCGAGAAATGCCATAAATAAATGTTCGGTTGAAATAAAATCGTCGTGCAGACGCTCAGCCTCTTGTTCAGATGCCTGCAGCAATGACGCGGTGTCTGGTGCAAAAAAAATTTGGCCGACGGACGCACGTTCATACCCTTGTTCTTTTGGCAGCTGCTCAATGACATTTTGAACGGCTGCTCGTAGTGGCAATTCGGGGATTTGCATCTTTTTTAAAATTGCCGGAACAACACCACCGTCTTGGGTGATGAGTGCGAACAACAGGTGTTCACGATGGATATGTTGCTGACCATTTTCAAACGCAATCCCTTGCGCACTCTGCAGCGCTTCCTGAGATTTGTGTGTAAATTGCTGGGGATTCATACCGTGTGTAATGCAAGCCTTGATTTGCCGGCGTTTTTTAGTATAATGAGCAAAACATAAAAAATCAATGAGCACTGCAATAACTACAATTTTAACCGTTCCGTTTTGGCACGCGTCAGCGACGGCAGCAGCTGCAGCTATTTGCGCGCGCGCAGCTAAACAGAAAGCACCGATACAGGTCGTTACGCTCAACGCAGAAATGGCCGTGTTCGCTTCTGATACTGATGCGGCAGCGGCCGCTATTTTATCCGCGGATTTTTTTGTTGCTGATTCGATTGCTGTCGTACTAGCGTGTCGCACGGCGGGACGCGCCGCGACGCGTATTCCGGGGATTGATTTGGCATCGCTGCTCACTGCGAGCACTTCGACGACGCCAACCCGAGTTGCGTTGGTTGGGGGTCTTTCCGATGTGGTTCGCGAACGTGCAAAAAAATCTATCGAGGCGCGAGGCTCAATTGTCGTGTATGCCACGCAAGGGCCGCCGAATATTATTTTAGAAAATTCGCAGTTTGAGCCGTGGTTCCACGAAATTGCGGCGGCGCAACCCGACCTTATTTTGCTTGCGCTCGGTCATGGGAAACAGGAGTGGTGGGGGAGTGAGCTCAAAAAGGTTTTAAATTTTTCGACAATTATTATTGGCGTGGGTGGAACGCTCGACGTGTGGGGAGGGGCTTCTCGTCGAGCGCCTCGATTCATGCGAGCAATTGGGATTGAATGGTTGTGGCGACTATTGACTGAACCGCGACGCTTACGCCGTATCATCACCGCAACAGTCGTATTTCCGTTTCGTGTTCTGCGCGGTTATTTGGTATAATAGTCGTCATGCGCTTTCGAGTGATTACAGCCATTTTTTTGTCTATACTTTTGTTTTCGATCGCGCCGTTTGTGCGCGCGGTCGAAGATGTTTCTGATTTGCAAAAACGAATCGACGAACGCCGTGTTCGGATTCAGGATTTGCAAAAGCAGATTGATTCAATGAAGAAGATTCTGCAGTCAAAGCAGCTTGAAAAAGTTTCGTTGCATAATCAGCTGGGAATTATTAATGGCCGACTGAAAAAGGCGCAGACAGAATTACAATCAACGCGCGAGCAGCTCGCGCAAACTGAGCTGGTGTTAACAGAGACGCAATTGAAGATTTCAAAAAAAGAGGGGGAGATCGACCAACAGCAAACGCAAATCGGCGAGCTCGTTCGCACGCTCGATTTTGCAGAGCGACAGTCGCTGGTTTCAATGTTTGCCAGTGGAAAAACACTCTCAGATTTTTTTTCTGCGCAGGATGCGCTGAGCGCGGTTGATACCGAGTTAACGCGTTCGCTTATCACGGTTATGGTTGCAAAACAAGATCTTGATAAGGAAAAAATGAGGCTTGCTGCGGTGAAGGACACGCTCGAGGACAATAAAAAAAATATTCAGGTGAAACAAGATCAGTTGCAATCACAAAGTCAGTCAAAAGCACAATTATTGTTGCAGACAAAACAAAGTGAAGAGAAATTTCAAAAGTTAGTTACGGACTTAAAGCGGCAATATTCCGCCACAGAAGGGGAGATTGCATCATTTGAGCGACAGGTTCGTGCTCGTTTGAAAAATAGCGGTAAGGCGCTCCCCACCGGTCCCGCTGATCTACACTGGCCAACGCCATCGCGCGTGGTTACCGCAGCGTATCACGATCCTGATTATCCATTTCGACATGTCTTTGAGCATCCGGGTGTTGATATTCGTGCGGCGCAAGGCACGCCAATTCGCGCCGCGGGAAATGGAATTGTTGGTCGTGCGAAAAACGCCGGAATGGGCTATAGCTATGTCATCCTCGTGCACAACAATAAAGTATCAACGCTCTACGGCCATCTGTCGCGTATCTCGGTGCGCGAAGATGAGGCGGTGACGACAGGGGACATCATTGGATATAGCGGCGGCATGCCCGGCACCGCAGGTGCTGGCCCGTTTGTGACTGGTCCACACCTACACTTCGAAGTTCGTGCCGAAGGAATTCCGGTCAATCCGCTTGAGTATTTACCGTAATTATTAATTGAGTTTTTTACGGTTTTCGGTAGGTGAGTGTGCCGAGCTTCGAATTTGAATATGACACCATCGTGTCGCCCAGAAAATCAATCGCCGCGATGTACGGTTGAAACACGTCGGTGGGGAGCGTGTTGTCAAGATTAATGTTTTCAAGATTTTTAATTACAATGCCGTACCGTTTTGTTTGACCTGCTGCAATTTCATCGCTTGCCGGAAATTTCTGAAGGTTGGTCATGTTGAGAATCGACGTGCCTGATCCCACAGTTTTTTCAACGACGACTTCGCCAACAGAATTGTCACCATTCAATCGAACCACCTGAATTGTTTTTGCAACATTGGTCGTTGCCGTTGGTGCGCTATCAAAGCGCAACGTGAATTGTGTGACGGTGCGCGGCTCCTTGGTGTTGTTTACTGCAGTGAACCCGCCGACCAAATTAATCGGCTGCGCAAGTGGCTTATTTGCAGCGATTACGTTGCTGAGACCGGAAACATGAATGTCAGAATAGCTCGTGAATGTTCCATACGACTGAGAAACCTTTCCTGTCGCATTCGTCGTTGTGATGAGATATTTATATGCGCTGCCATATTGCACCGGTGCCATTTTTGAAAATGCGGTAGCGGCGGTTTGAACGGCAACTGTCGACGATGCATTATCGCCAATCGTGTATTCAATTGTGGCGGTCGCAGCCTCATTCGTTGAAAACACAAACGTGACCTGCGCACCAGTTTCATTTTTACTGTGCGCTGTTGAAACACCACTGATCGCGAACGGAATTGGCAGCGGCTTTTCCTCCACAACAATTATTGGGGTACTCGTAGCCATCGGTTCTGGCGGTAACGCATTCTGTGGCGTCGCAAAATCTGATAGTGGGGCAATAGTGTAGTCAGGGAAGAAGGCATCCGGAACGTCGACAATGTTTTTAAAAGACAACCCGCGTTTTTTAAATTCCTCTTCAGTTTGAATCCATTCGAGCTTGCCAGATTCGTCCGCTACGCGGTAGACTTTCGGATCAGTTTGAATTTTAATCAGCGATTCTTTTTTGAACAAAACATTTTTTGAAAGTGTGTAGGAACTGAGCTCCGCAAGCGTGATTTCCTTAACGCTGCCAAACGATTCACCAAACCAGCTTTTGTAGATCGCGAAGAGAGGGAATGGCCGTCGTTGCACGCCGGTTACCCAGTAGACTGCTGGTGAGCCTTTTGCCTTAACGAGGGTAATTTCATCAGCCGCATGAGCAGGAGCGGCATGCAACAGATGAACGAAGAGGATTGATGACGCAGTTATGAAGGAAAAAAATTTAATAGGCATAGGTGCGTCCATTGTATCATAGAATTGCTGTGTACAAAAGAATCGCTTAACAAAGCCATACTTTCTGGCATGGCGTCGCAGAAGATATATTGTGCGACGCCAGATACACCTGTCCCCTCAGAATGATACGAACACTTTATCCGCAAATCGCGCATCAATTTTTTTTGCCTTTGGGTATTTTTTCCCTGATAATTCTGCCTTCCTCAGCTGTATCGTAACGTCCGCGTGTGTTCTGATCACCACTTCGAGTCCAGACGTAAAAAATGCGCGCATCACCGCCGCATCGCTCTCCCCTGCGTATGATATGCTGCTGAGCATACTTGAAGTCAAGCGCGGCGCGGTGGCCACCAGTTGTATCGCTGCGTCAACGACATTCGGCGGCACGCGCGGTGCTCCCAACGCAGGGCGCATCATTTCTGTTTCATTATTTTCTGCAACGAGTAGCGGAAGCTGTCCGAACCGTTCATTTAATTCGGCTGTTTCGTACCAGCGAATGACGCGGCCTTCGCGATCAAGATCCGCGATGCCGCTGCTTGTTTTGTGTTGCAGAACTGCGGCACGTTCTTGCGCGCGAATGATAATTGAATGCGGAAATTTTTTTGTTACCTCAAGTGCGTCGAGGATTACCACCGCGCTGATTTCGTCTTGTAGTTTCGAAACACTAAATACTGAATAATTATTCTCACTTAATCCAAATCGATTACCCCCGCGCTGTTCTGCCAGTGCTTTTTTAACACGAGCGGCTGCATATGCATCGAGCCCCTCTATTCTGACATCACGGAGCTCAAAAAATGAATGCTGGAATAACAGTGCAGCGATTGCACCAATGAGCGCACAGAGGATGGCGACCTCTATGAGCGTTTTATTGAAAAAAATATTATTGTGCCGCCTCGATTCGTTCATGATTCCAACGTATCCCATCCCAGCACTTGAGACAAGAGAGGTGGCAATACCACTGCGCCATCCGCTCGTTGATTTTGTTCGAGAATGGCCAGCCACAATCGATCTGTCACGCCGGTTCCATTAACCGAATGTACCAGTGCGCGCTGGCCTTCAACAGTTGTATGACCAATATTAAGTCTGCGTGTTTGAAAATCAGTTGTGTTGCTCGTGGAGGTCAATTCACGGAATCGCTGCTGCGACGGAAACCAAGCTTCGATATCCCACTTGCGAGCCGCTGGATAGCCGAGGTCGCCCGTACAAATATCAACGACGCGAAAGTGCAGGCCAAAAGCTGACACGA
>Ga0209541_10006259_pt1 | contig 20382 bp, 18 predicted proteins | sample RifCSPlowO2_01_FD_184027 | JGI IMG/M metagenome (GOLD analysis project Ga0209541, IMG submission 184027) | Groundwater microbial communities from Rifle, Colorado - Rifle CSP2_plank lowO2_0.1 (SPAdes) (version 2) | ecosystem: Environmental > Aquatic > Deep subsurface > Groundwater | place... | reverse complement strand
AAATGCTGTGACATTTGATAAACTAGTTGAGGCATTAATTAAACAAGAATCAAACAATGACCCAAATGCATTATCTTGTACAGGTGCCGCAGGACTAATGCAATTAGTTGTCAGCACCGCAATTGGATTGTCTAAAGAGTACAATCTAAATTACCCTAGTTTCAACTATATCTATAAATTAAAGCAAGGTTGTGGTGATAAACCTTATAGTGTTCCAGCTGGTTGTCATGGACCCCCAGATGGAGACAGATCAAAATGTCTATCAAAGGATAAAGACTGGAGATTTGATCCTGAAAAGAACAAAATTGCTGGCAAAAAGTATTTAGATAAACTCCTAGGGTTTTCAAGAAATGAGGTTAGATTAGCTATTGCAGGATATCATGACGGAGAAGGAAAAATACTTGACTGCAGAAGAAAAAGTTTTGATTACAGCGAATGTAGCAAAGAAGGAATATTCTCAAAAGCCGCTGTGAATCATGTTCAAAAAGTAATTGGCCATCTAAATAAGTTGTATTCCCCACAATTAACCTTAGATGATTCTCAACCAATTTACATTGGGGATATTGAAAAAATAAAGATATAACTGAGGGAGCTACTTCAAAAGAGTTATATTGTACTGCAATCCAAGAATTTAGAGACCTTATTGATACATATCCAGAAAGTGATTTAATTGCTGAAGCTTATGAAGCTATTGGAGACATTTACAGTCAAGAATTCGGAACTCTGTTATTAGCAAGAGAAAATTATGAAGTAGCAAATGACAAAGCTTCAGTAAAAAATAAAGAAAGAATTAAATTAAAATTAGAAGATATTAGCAGAGCAATAGGTGAAAAATCTGTTCCAGGTTCAGCATACTTAGATGATGAACAGCTTAAATTAAATCTACTAAAAGTATTAAAAAAACAAAGTCAAGCCACAGCTACCGTAAGAATTGATGGTAAAATAGCAACCAAAAAAGTAAATGAGGAAGTTATTAGTGATACTGATGCTGGTGGTCAATATACTCTTAGAGTAATTGAAATTGAATCTGATTTTATTAGGTTAAGGAAACAATACCCACATAGGATTAGTGATGATAAGCAATTTACCTCTACAACAGAAACAATAAGGCTTGATGGTAGTATTAACATTGCTGCTCTTAGTAAAGACCATATAATAGACTTAATTGAAACAGACACTAAAGAAGAAACTATAATTACCATTCTTCCAGGTTCGGGAAAGGAAAAAAGCACAAGTGATTTTTCTTTACATATTCCAATTGAAAAAAGGCCATTTACCTTTACTCCTGAAGAAATAGATAACAAAATAGCTAGAGTTAACAAATTAATAGAAAAATTAGACTCAGTTACTAACAAATTAGATAAAACATTAAAAATCTGGAAAGCTACTTGTTTAGTTACATGGACTGTATTAACAATTAAAAATTCTTTCTTAAACCCAGTAAGGAATTTAGCTAGAAGAATTACTATGAGGGGTCAAGATGGAGAAGGTGGATGGAATAAACTCTGCAGAGATAAAGTTGCAAATAAAGAAATCAATCCAAAATCCAAAACAGGAGATATATTCTCCAGTTATGAAGAATGCATAGAAGTTCATAGTAAAGAAATTGAAGACGAAATTGACCAAAGAGAAAGAACTATAGAACAAACAAAAGAGAAAATTAAAAGTATAGGAGATATTAGACAAAATGACGCAAGAGTTAAACTGTCCCAAGAACTTAATTCAGAATTAAACTCTGAACAAATAAAAGTATTAAATGATGCAGGCAAATTAGGAAATGAAGAAGCACAACATTTAGTATTTTTAAAATACTCCGAAGTTGTATTAGATAAAGAGGAATATGCTAACAAGATTAAATATTATACAGAACAAGCCAAAATTGAAAAGGAAATTCAAGACCAATTAATAAAAATTAGTGATCCTATTAAGAAACTTAGATATGAAGTTTACTTAAGAGGTAAAACAAATAGTATTGATAATGAAGTTTCAATAAAAGATATATGGATTTCTACTGATGAAAGAGTCAAGAATTATTTCGTCGATAATGGTTTATCAGAAAGAAAAATTAGAAGAGTAGGGTATGTATATAGAATTCCTCAAAAAAAGAACGAGGATGGAACTGTAACACAAGAAAGTTATGAAACAATCTATAATTCTCAAGAAACATCTAATCTTCAAAGAGTTTTTATAGATGAACAAAAGTCCATTCCTGCTATAGTAAATAATGATGAAATATTCTATGATAGTAAAAATGATATTTATTATGTGTCAACTTCAGGTGCAGTTGAAGGAGAATGTCAAAAAGTTTATGCATTTATTGGAAATCCAGAAATACAATATGACAGTAAAGGTAAACCATTCTTAATTCCTGTACAAACACCACAATTATTTAACAATAGGGCAATTTATATTGATGTGGAATTTGATGATCTTGGAGTTAATCCAATAAGATATGAAATCTGGAATGTTGGTTTAGATGGCTTAGCGAATGTTGTTAATAGAGAAGTAAATGACGACTGTCAAGAGTCAGAAGGTAGATTTACAGATGACACGCAGGAATCAAGGTTAGTACAAAAAGGATATCAAGAAGCATTAAAAGGAGGTAAGTCGGCTCTAAATAGAGAAAAAACAGCTAAAATAAAAGTTTTAGGTAAAGATTACTTAACAAGTGTTGCTGTTTCAAAAGCAAGTGAGGCATTAAATCCACAATGTACAGATGTATTTAGTGTTACAGATTGTCATTTAATGTTCGGCATTTGTGACCCAGTTATGTGCCCACCTTCTAGATTTGATTTCGGTGATAAATGGAGAGTAGACAATGTTGTGCAAACTGGTATTATAGGTAGTATATTATTAGGAATCAAAAACATGGCCCCATATGAACCAGTGCCAATTTGTCTAACTGGAATCTCAGCAGGTCTTCAAAATATTAGATCAATTTTGTTAGCTTACAATGAATGCCTTCAAAGGGTTAAAGTATCTGGAGAATATGTTGGTATTTGCGATGCAATAACAAATATTTATTTATGCGAGACTTTATGGAGAGAAGGAATTTCATTATTTAGATTAAGAGGATCTACAATTAATTGGATTGGTAAAGAAGTATTTAATCAAGGTGATGATGGTGGTGAATACTTAACTTTCAAAGAATCATTAAAAAATGTTGAAGAAAGTGCAAAATTCTTTACAAAAGACTATGCCCAAAGTACATTCAAAAATTACATTGGGAAATCAGTTGACGAAGTTGGCTCAGAAATATGCAAAGCAGCAATATATTCACGAACCCCAAGCGTTGGCAAATTCATAGACCAAATTTTACAACCTGAAAGCCCCCCACAATTTACAGCAGTATTAAATGTATTTCCTGTAGGGGTTGTTCCAGATGAATCTGGTAGGATAATTAGAGAAGAATCAAGATATGAAATTTATTACCACATATATGCAGGTAATAATAAAGCAATAAGATATAGTGTTTATTTGAAAGATCAATTCGGTAGAAAAATTTACGTTACTAGCAATCCACAAACTGGAAGAACAATTAGAGCATCATTAGGTCTAGGTCAATACACAGATCAAACAATTGATTTTAATGAGGCTTCTGGATTTAATGAAGTATGTATAGAAATTGATGGTCTAGAAAAATGTGGTTTTGGTTCTGTTTCTAGTGCCTTTTCTTTAAATTTCTTAAAAGATGAAATAGTAAAGTCAGAATTGTCAAAGAAAATTACAAATGAGAAAGAGTGTGTTCAATCTAATACTAGGTTTAGTCCAAGTATTGGCTCTCTCAATAATCTAGATACACCTTCTAACTACTGGATGTCAAATACAGGCATATTAAGAAAATGCAGCGTAGAAGACCCAGGTAGAGGAAATTCTAATGACTGGAAAAAAATTCCTGACAGTGATTGTGGTAAAGATGAAAAAGGTAGAGATTTAGGTTATTGTTGGATAAATATAAATCCAAAAGTACTTAACTTAGATTATGTAAAAGGTAATGAATATATAGTAAGTAATTTAACAGGTCTACCTATTGAAGAAGCAATCTCTTTGTGGAATGAAGAACAAACAAATATTCAATTAACTAACTTAAAAAGCCAATTTGAGGCTTTAAAGATGTCAGAATTAGAATGTTCACCTTATATCTTAAATAAAAGAGACATAATAAAAGTTCTAAATGAAATTACTCCAAAATACAGAGATGTGATATTCAAAACAAGCATTGTAGATAAAAAAGATGATGCTTTATTTGCAATAGGTATTATTTATAAGCAGTTAGGAAATTTGGAGTATAATTGTAAAGAAAAACCAAGTGTCCCAATAGACATAGAGCCTATTGAGGATACAACAGACATACCATCACAAACTCTAACTGATATTACATTAAAAATTAGCCAATCCTTCCAAATTGAACATTATAACCTTAAATTAGATGAAATTGATTTAAATAACAATGATTGTAAAGCTTACTTTGTAGTAAATAAATATGGGACTAAAAAGCTTGATTGCTACAGTTGGTATCCCGATATATTTAAAGGAATTGCTGAAGATAGATTGATAGCTAGAAAGGCAACCGAAAGTATGTGTGAAACTTTATCTGTTGAATTATTAGAATGCTTTAAAGACAGTGTTAGAATTAGGATTATGGATAAGATAAATTCAATTTCTAAGTATGTAAACAAACTAATTGAAGAATCAAATAATTTGGGCTATCAATCTAAATTATTTGAGGAAGTAAAATTTTTAGATTCTGCTAAGGCCATTTTTGTAAATTTTGATGGAGACGTAAACTCTATTATTGTATTGCAAATAGATGAACACATAAAATCTTTAAAACTAAATTCAATAATTGGCACATCTGTAGGACCTACAGAGGATATTAAATCTACATTCCAAAAAGTCAAAGCAATAGTTGAAGATGACCATAGCTTCGAAGACTCAAAACTTGAAAATATTTTCTATTTAACAAATAAAGACGTAAAGGTAATAACAGCAGGATACATTAGCTCAGAATCTGAAGAAAAAATAAGGAAAAAGATTTTACAAGACCATCCAAGTTTTAAACAGGTTGATTTTCCAACTTCAATTAGCAATATTAATCTTAAGAAAAAATTACTTGGTTTAGAGGGAAGCGATGATGAAGAAGCCTTAAGAAAATTAAATGAAATGAAAGAAGCAGCTGTAGAAGATGGTATTGATAATTTCGATATTCTAGACGGCTTCCTATCTTTTGAAGACCAGAAAGAGCTTTGGAATAATAAATATACTGGACGATCCAAGATTTATGATAATTTTGGTCAGGAAATAGATACAAACAACTTCGATGATCGTGAAAAAATACTATTACTAATTATCTCAACTAGAGTACCAGGAATGTCAAGATATCACTTTGGAACAGATTTTGATTTATGTTCCAGAAATCCAAATGACTTTAAACAAGGAGGTAAATGTTTTAATCTATATAGATGGTTACAGTCTAATGCTAATAAGTTCGATTTCTGCCAGCCGTATGCAGGATTTGGAGAATTTGAACCAGAAGAAAAATGGCATTGGGGTTTTATACCAAAGGCCAGCCAGTTTACCAGACAATATCAAGGTATCATTTCCCCTGATGATTTCTTAAATAAAGGCATTGAAGGAGAAGATGAAATATCCAAGTTATATAATGGCCTGTTAGATAGATTTATATCCAATATAAATCCAGAATGCACTCTAGAAGAACCTAAAGAAGACAAAGAAGCAATCAAAACCTGCGGAGATGTGAATCAATATTTGTTTATTTCTCACGAAGAATGTCACGCAGCTAAAGGGCCATGCTTTTTCAAGAAAGATAGATTTTTAGGCTTTAGAGCAAGTTGTTTACCTTGCACCGAAATAAACTCATGTGAAGATTTAAAAAATGATAAAGAAATATGTGTAAATAAAGATAATAATTATAAAGAATGCTACTCTAAAAGCCCAGTACTCAACCTCTACTGTAATTATCAATATAATACTTGCATTCCTTTTGGTCAAACACCAGAACCAGCTGAGCAGCCTAGTGGTAGGTTACCCCCTCCGGTTCCATGACCACAATCAATCAAATAGTAAAACCATAAAAACATAAATGAAATGATCAGAAGAAATGGACGATAAACTTATATCCAAGCTCACAAAAATAACATTCCTAGATGTTTTATTCTTATCTTTATTAACATTAATTCTATTTTTATCAAGGATAAGATTACAAAGTTACATTAATAAATTTAATTCTATTATGCCAAATTTGAATTCGCTAATCCCAGGTTTACAAAATCAAGATTTAGAATCTATTAATAAGGCTACTTTAATAGTAAGTAAATTTGAAAATTTGACAAATCTTGCAATTCTAGAGATAATATTGATTTTCCTAGCAATTTATTTTATATACTGTATCATTTATGCATATAAATGGAAAATAATTACTAATTCTAATTCATATAAAACTCAAATTATTAGGATATCTTTAATTTCCATTCCAATATATATTGCTATAATCTCTTTATTAGTATTATATGTTTTTAATATAAACTTATTATATGCTATAATTCCAATAATAATTATAATACCAATAACATTACTTTTCTACTCAGTTCCTAACGAATCCAAGAAACAACTAATGAAAATTGCTAAAATTAGTAGAGGTAAATTACCGATAATTATTTCTATTATACTATTAATTATAACATCTCTCTTAATACTTATTTTCTCATTCTCATTAATTTTTGTTAAGATATACACAAGAATTTACACAGGTACATTTTCAAATTTATTGTTAATCATATTACCACTGTTAATTTTGAATTTAAGTAAAATTTGGTTAGTTAAAACCATTAATAATTAAATGCGGGAGACAGGGCTTTCGTAACTTTTAGTTTTTGCTTAAGCTCTTTCTAAAAGCTTAGTTCGAACCTGCGCAAGCACTAAGCTACTAGGTTTCTTCTTAATAACCTAAGCCTAGCCCGTTTGACCGCTCCGGCACTCCCGCATAAAAATAAGATAAAATTGTCATTTAAAAAGGTTTGCAGACCAATGATTTCATAAAACTAAGTGTGAGTGTAATACCAGGTTATTTTAAACTTAATTAATAGTCAATAACTTCGATGCCTTCTATTCTGGAAAAATGCTTTTTATTCCTGGTTATAATCTTACTACACCCATTTGTTATCATAATTGATGCAATAAGACAGTCATTTTGCTCAATTGCTTTTCCATTTTTCATCAGGTCAGAAAAAACTTTAGCACCTTTTACGCCCCATCCATCTGCATTTAAAATAATTATAGAACTAAAAAATGACCAGGCTATCTCTTCTTCTATTTTATTTATTTTGTTACTAATATAAATGCCTACAAATACTTCGAATTTATTTATTTCTGTACTCACTATATCTTTTTTGTTAAGCGCAATAATTTCAATGGCTTCTTTTCTTCCTTTTAGAAAATCAATTATACAATCAGAGTCTATGCATATCATTTTCTATTTTTTTTCTTTTTTAATTCTAAAGTAGAATTTTTTCTTAAGTCCATAATAGTTTTTTTTATTACTTCTGTGTCCTTATCTGATAAATCTTTCCAAGCTCCAGCAAAATTCATAATATCCTTTTTATTTCCAGCTATCCTCCTAATAACATCTGAAAAGCTCTCTTCTTTTTGCTTCTTTCTTAATAAAATATTATATGCATCGTCCATAATAGATATTGTTTTAGTTCCCATACATATACACATACACATACACATATTTAAGACTTTCTATCTTATATAAATTAACAAAAAGTAAAAAATATCATAAAAATAATAAAATTATCACAATAGAATTAATATTGTATAAATATCTTTTGATTTAAATCACACTTTTCTTCTGCCAATTAAACTGCCTTAGTTTCGTAGTAGCTCCAAACCCACAGTGGCTACATTTTCCTTTCTGTTTATGATAGGAAGATTCCCCACATCTTCTACATCGAATATGAAGTCTAAATCGACTTCTTTTACCCATTGAGGCTGTTCCTTTTGTCATTTTTACTCAGGTGATATTAATACAATTGTGTCTCCTCTTATAAATACAGTTCCAACCTTCTTTTTTAACTGGTTGTCTTGCCACTCTTCACCTTCAGCAAGTACAGTATTGATATGAATATCAAACGCCTTTAACTTACCTATATACTGTTTTCCATTCTTCAAATCTATAATAACTCTTTTATTCCTTGCTTCATTTAAAGCATCCAATGGTCTAGATGATGCATCATTCATTTTTCACTTACCCCCTAATAAAAAATAACATCAAAATGCTCTAACATCTAGATTTAAAAACTTTACTAATTGTGGGTCTGTTAAGTTAAATTATGATATTTATATTATTTTACTTATCTTAATAGGTTTCTTACATAAGTATTTGATTAATACTTATTATTTCGTGTGGATTTACTCTAGATCATATAATAAGAAAGTTTTTTAATTAAGCTTACTTTTCAATTTTAACTTGTCAGAGTCTAAAAAAAGAGTGTGTTGTAAAAGTTCCATTTGTTTAATTATATTTCTATTTTTAGCCTTGACTCTGCTTTCCTATTTTGGGTTGCATAAAGATGTATTTAGGCAATTACAGAGGTCACCTATACTTTACAGTGGGCCTATTGATTTAACAGATCAACAGTTCTTTGATTTGCTAAAAGCACCATATAGAACTTATAACAAAGTCCAATTGAGAAATTATTATCTTTCAAGAGCGTCGCCTTCGTATTTTCCCCTAAGCAATTATGCAAGCCTAGAAACCTTTAATAGAGCTAATGATGCTATGAATTATGAGATTATAACATATGCCGGGAGCCGGTTTGACTTTAGTGATGGTAGTGGCGGTTTTGATTGGAATTTAATCCCAGCTGATGCAGAGGATGCAGCGCATCATTTACATAGATTTTATCATATGAATAATATTGCAAATGCTTATGCTCATACTAGCACCTACCCAACAGAAAATCCAATACCAGATGAATCATATGTTAATGAAATTGTTTTTGAGTTTGACGAATACTGGAATGAATTCTTTAAAGTAACTCCCATATATCATTTTCCAGAGGGTCCTGAATTAAATAACTTACTGAATCATTTCGAGAGGATAAGAAATTGGATAGAAACTTTTGAATATGTAGGACCTTTGCATGAAAGTCCTACTTTTAATGAAAATGAAGTTGTTGAATATCTGAAGAAATTATATATGAGCATTGAATACATAAAGAGTAATGAAGTTCAGTGGCCAATAACTTCAAATCAATTAATAACTGGAAAAGCTACCTTTGTTTACGCAGGGATTATGTATCCTGAGTTTGAAGCAGCAGATCAGTGGCTCCAGTTTGGTCAAGATGGTTTGGAGAATGTTACTTTAACAGATATTTTTGACGATGGTTGCCACAATGAAAGAACTCCTGGGTATCATCATGTTACTATAGGTAGTTTAATGTCTCCTTTTAAATTAGCTGCTCAGAACGGAATTAGTTTTAGCGCTGCCTATACCCAAAGGGCTAAGCTTAGTCTTGATTTCTTGAAATATTTGGTCCATCCAAATTACAATTATGTCCCTGCCATTGGAGATACTAGCATCCAAGAAGGATTCTCTATGTGGTTTCCTGATGGGTATACTTTATTTAATGATGATACATTTAGGTATGTAGAGAGCTATGGTGTTCAAGGAATTAGACCAACTGAGACATCTAAGGCATTTAGTAATTGTGGCTATTATATATTAAGAAGTGGTTGGGGTCAACCAGGAAATGTGCAGAGTTACAAAGATCAGAGACATTTAGTTTTGGATGCAGCAAGATATGCAGGAAGTCATAGTGATTGGGATAATCTTAATATTATTTTATATGCATATGATAAATTATTATTAGCTGATCCAGGTGAGTATATACTGAATGGGCCTGGCAAAGCATGGTTTGAATCTACTGCAGCACACAATACTATTATTGTTGATAATAGAAATTATAACTTAAGAAATAATATACCTCCTACCAGTCCAAATCCTGATTTTGAAGATGAAGTTCAGGTTGAATATTTCTTTGGCGACGGATTTGACTTTGTGAAAGGAAGTCATAATGGTTATGCAGTTGATAATCCTAGTTGTGGTGGTTCGTGTCCAATAATGTCTGCTAATCCAGTTGTTATAACTAGAAATATATTTTATCCAAAATTAGGGGATAATTTAGATTACTTTATAGTATCTGACAACATGATTGGAAGTGGGACTCATACTTATGATCAATATTGGCATTTAGCATCACCAGTTGGAAGTGTAAGCTTTGATTCAAATAAAGTAGCAATAAGTCCTAATTTAATAATTGCACCAGCAGATCCAAGTGAATTAATACAAAGTATTGATAATACTCATTGGCTTTCTTATACTTATGCCACTAGGGAAAATAAACCAATTGTTAATTATAAGAAATCTAATATTGCTGGATCAGAAACATATGACACTGTCATATTCCCATTTAAAACAGATCAACCTAGTATACTAGTTAACAGATTGCCTGTAACTGCTGTGGGAAACCCTGTGGGAGAAACCGTAGCTAGCGCTTTAGATATTAGTATTGACAGAAGTCAAGATTTTAGGGATTATTATTATATTAGCCATGACGCCAATGCATTAAGATCGTTCGGAAACTTTGAAACTGATGCCTCACTATCTTATGTGAGAAAAGATAATTCTGGGGACATAAAAAGAATAATAAGAAAATATGGAAGTACTTTGAAAGAAGGTACTAGAGATTTGGCAATATCTGCCGGAGACAATGTAGTTATTGATTCAAATGTTGGAACTTCATCTATAGTTAAAATTACAGCAGATACTTTGAATTCATTTAGAATCTATGCACCTACAGCAACTTCTGTAACCTTAAATGGGAACACAATAAGCTATACACAGAATGGAAATTATGTGGAATATACTCCTACAGTCTGCACAGATATTGACTTAGATGGCTATGGTAATCCGGGATCATTATCTTGTCCAAATGGCCCAGAAACTGATTGCAATGATAATAATATTAATGTTCATCCAGGAGCTATAGAAATGTGTGATGGAATAGATAATAATTGTATAAATGGAATAGATGAAGGTGGTAATAATTTATGTATGAATAATATTTTTTGTGATGGAACAGAAACTTGCAATGGCGCACTAGGATGTTCCCCAGGAACAGCTATAAATTGCAATGATGCTATTAGTTGTACAATTGATTCATGTAATGAAGTATTAGATAGATGTGATAATATTCCAAATAATAATCTATGTGATAATGGTTTATATTGTGATGGTTCTGAAATATGTAATCCCTTATCAGGTTGTCAATCAAGTACCCCTATAGATTGTTCTTTATTTAATATTCCTCCTATAAATACATGCTTTAATAACCCAGACAATATTCCATTTACCTTAGATACAAGAGCAGGATTTACAAGTATTTGTATAGAAGCGACTGATACTTGTAGCATTGGCAGTAGCCCATTAACACATTCATGCAGTTTTACTCAATGCAGTGCACAATGTGATATAACTCATTTATGCCAACCAACTGAATGTGATTTGTTTGATGGATGTTATAATAATATTTACAGAAATTATAACGATGTCCAAAACACATGTTTAGCAAGTTGTTCTTGCACTACAAATATTTGTAATAATTATATTCAAGAGGCAGATCCCGATGGTGATACTTATTCTCTAAGTTGTGGAGATTGCAGACCAAATGATCCAAATATTAATCCAGGAGTAATTGAAAATAATCCTACCTTATGTTCGGATAATCTAGATAATGATTGTGATAATTTAATCGACTTTAATGATCCTGATTGTGTAAGTCAATGTATAGATGTAGATGGTGACAATTATGGGGTTGGTCAAACTTGTTTAGGACCTGATTGTGATGATAACAATCAAAATATTCATGCAACAATTAGTTGCAATTATAATGGAATATCATGTGGTAATTATCAATTATGTTTACTAAGTTGTCCAATACCACCATCTGAGATATGTGGTAATGGTATCGATGATAATTGCAATGGTCCAATTGATGAAGGTTGCCCAACCCAATTAGTATATAACCTACAGCAAGGTTTTAACTTTGTAACAATTCCTTTCGAATTAACAGATAATAATATTAATCAAGTATTTGCCGGAATTCTTAATGATATAAGTAGAATCTATGCATTTGAAGTTAACTGGAAAGTTTATAGAACTACCCAACTGCCACCTTCAACTTTAAGTGTAGTAAGTCCTTTAAAGGGTTACATTATTATTATGAATAACCCAAGAACAATTAATCTTGCAGGAAATATTAATCCTAATAATCAAGTTAACTTACAAGCAGGTTGGAATTTAATAGGTATTAATAGTTTAAGTCAAATTAATATAAATACCGTCTTACAAGGACTAGACTATACTACAGTTTGGAGTTATGATATTAATCAACAAACTTATATACAATTAAATCCTTTAACCGATAATTTTGAACCAGGAAAAGGATATTGGGTTTATTTAAATAATCCAGGTATATTCAACCCATAGTCTTTCTCTTCTCTTTAAAAATCTTAATAAGAAGAGTTATAACTAAAACAATCACTATTAAAACGCCAGCTGTTACAATTTTCATAGCAGTTTTATTTTCATACATTTTATTTGGAATTACTGATATCTCAGGTTCAGTTTCATTTTGATTTAAATTTACGTTTTCTTCAGAATTATCAAACCTATTTATACATCCAGGGTCATTTAAGTCAATTAAACTATCTCTATCATTATCAATCCTGTCATCACATCTATATACAATAAAAATAGGATCAACTTCATTTTCATCAGATCTACTTGAACATCCAGAATCGTTTGGGTAATCCCTCTTCGTATCGTTGTCATTATCTCTTCCATCTTCACATTGCGCCCTAGTTCTACTACCACCTCCTCCGCCTCCTCCCCCCCCACCACCTCCGCCCCCTAGAGGGGATATTTGACTAACTATAACAAAGGCAACAGTGTCAGAAGCCTCATTATTTGTTAATTCACTATGTGTAGCATCAGTTAAAACTAGCTTTAATGTATGCGTTGCTCCACTTAATCCAGAAATCCTAAATGAATTAGAGCTTAACCTTTGAGCGTTTGAAGCAGGAATTGAATTATATTGAATATTGTTTGTTATCCCATTATAAAACATATAAGGAGTTATATCACTATCTAGGTAGAAATGTAAATGATTTTCCCCCAAAGACCCAATATTAAAATTTAAACTAATAAATGTAACATCAATACTATTTTGTTGATATTGTTGATTATTTGCTGGAATTGTGATAGAAACTCCAGGAGAAGCTGAGCAATAAATATTATCAAGTACTACATCTTTTTGAGTTCCACCATAGCTTTGAAATGTTTCATCATTAATGTTTTCGTTATCTATGTAGAAATCAATAATATCTCCATTATTACCATTTTCAACAAACAAGTGATAAGCTCCATTTGTAATTTGTGTAGAGTATTGTGAACTACCTAAGATTCCAATTATTTGATGACCATTAAGTATATCTTGGCCATTGTTACAAGTAACACCTCCATAGAATTCGTGAAATGTTGGTGGAGTTGTAGGCGCTTTCTTAATTTCAGCTTGGCCTACTATTTTTGAAATTTTAGGCATTAAAAGATATACAATAACTATTAAACATAAAACCACAACAATAGTAATAGTATCATATTTACTTGGCCTTCTTTTTCTCATACTTTTCCTAATTCACTTATGTTTTTATAACTTTCTAATTATGTTTTTAAATAAACGGTGAAAATTTCACTAGTCTAAAGTAAATAATAAACCTTTAATATTACTTATTTATAAAAAATATTAATGGTACATCCTTTAATTGGAATTCACGCTGCTTTAGGCGAACTTGGTTCTATTTTATTTCTTTGGGTTGCTATTGAATTATTTAGCCCCACAAATAAAAGAATTAACAGAGCAAAATTTATAGCCTTACTAGGTTTTATATTCTTATTTTTATCCTGGATCATAGGAGGTTATTACTATGTTAAATTCTATGGTCCTGATGTTAAACCATTAATTAAAGAAAGTTCAGCTTCTTGGGCTCATCTAATTGTTATGGAAACAAAAGAACATGTATTTTTATTACTTCCAGTTTTATCTTTATTAACATATTTTATAATAAAAAATAGTAAAAATGATTTACTGAAAAACAACAAACTAAAGAATTCTGTAGTTACATTGTCAATTTTAATATTTTTAATAGGTATGTCTATGGCTTTTATGGGTTACTTAATATCTTCGGCAGCAAGACTTGCCTTGGAGGTTAAAGTATTATGAAAAATAACTTTTCATTAATAATTTCTACAATTCTTACATCAATATTAATAGTCTTTTTAACTATTTATTCTGAGTTAAATGAATCCTTTAAAAACTACATAGCAAGTTTTACAACTCATCATTGGATATCAAAAAGCATTTTAACTATTATTCTTTTTATTGTCTTTTATTTAATTTTCTCATTATTAATCAAAAATACAAAAGTTAAACCCAAACACATTTATTTAGTAATTTTATTTACAATTTTAAGTTATTTAGCTATTCTTGGCTTCTTTGTATTTGAATTCCTAATCAAATAAGAAGTTAAGGTAAATCAAAACCTTTTTAAATAGACTATTTTAACTACAATTATGGCTAGAAATACGTCACGATCTAAGAGAAAAGTAAGCGGAGGTCTTTATAAGAGACTAAGGAAAAAAAGACTTACTGACTTAGCAAGAAACCCCGCACTTACAAAGATTGCTTCTATTAGAAAAAGTAATCTAAGAACTCAAGGAGGTCATAACAAAATTATTACTCTATCAACTAATGAGGCTAATATTTATGACCCGAAATCCAAGAAATTTAAAAAAGCCACCATAAAAATGGTTGTAGAGAATAAAGCCAATAAAGACTTTGTTAGAATGAATATATTAACAAAAGGTGCAATCATAGAAACTGACTTAGGCAAGGCTAGAATTATTAATAGACCAGGTCAAGAACCACAGATCAATGCCATTTTAGTATAAAAATTAGATATTTATATACTACTTCTAAATAATACAAAAGATTTATATATAAGTTATTTAACTATACGTTTATAAAGGTTCTTATGACCTTATCGATAAGTAATAATTTTTAGCTTGGGGGTTAAAATGGTAGATTATGTCAAAAAATGCCCAGAATGTGGAGGCATAAATCTCATTCTCAATAAAGATAAAGGAGAGGTTATTTGTCGAGATTGTGGTCTAGTTATAGAAGAAAAAATGATAGATTTTGGCCATGAATGGCGAGAATTTGACCACGAACAAGCTGCTAAAAGAAGAAGAGCAGGCGCTCCAATGACATATACAAAATATGACCGAGGGCTAGGAACTTCTGTAGGCCAAAAATCTGATGTTTATCAATTAGGAAGTAAAGAAAGAAACAAATTCTTTAGATTAAGAAAATGGCAATATAGAATAAGTACTGCTATTGAAAGAAATTTAAAATTAGCATTAGCAGAATTAAAAAGAGTAAGTTCATATTTAAAGCTTCCAAAATCTGTTGAAGAAGAGTCAGCTAGAATATATACAATGGCAGTTCAACACAATTTAGTTAGAGGAAGATCTATGGAAAGTGTTGTTGCAGGAGCCTTATATGCTGCTTGTAGAAGACATGAAGTTCCAAGAACATTAGATGAATTAAGCGAAGCTTCTGGTATAGATAAAAAAGAAATTGGAAGAACATATAGATTTATTACAAGAGAGCTTGGAATTAGAATACTGCCAAGTAATCCTGTAGATTATATCCCAAGATTTGCTTCTGCTTTGAAATTAAGTGCTGAAACTCAGTCTGAGGCAGTAGAAATTCTTGAGAAAGCTCAAAAAGCAGAATTAACTAGTGGAAGAGGTCCAACTGGAATTGCAGCAGCTTCTTTATATGTAGCAGCTCTTGCAAATAATGAAAAAAGAACTCAAAGAGAAGTTGCAGATATAGCTGGAGTAACAGAAGTTACAATAAGAAACAGATATAAAGAATTACTTAAAGAATTAAATTTAAAAGAATCTGTTAAGAAGAAACTTAAAAACGAATAGAAATGACATTGGAAATTGAAGGCCTAGCTAGAGAAATACAAGAAGCCTACAAAATTTATGATGGAATAGAAGTTACCTTTCTTAACAATGGGCAGCAAATAACTAGGCAAGGTTTATTCTATACTCTTAGTAATAAAGCAGATTTGTCAATAGATGGTTTTTTAATTTTTACAGAGCCTGAAGAAGATGGCTTAGGAAAAATTGCTCATGGTGAGACAGTAAGACTTATTCACTTTACATATTTACAATCACATAGAAAATTGCCAAACTTAGATAGACCCAAATATTTACAATTAAATACTGTTTAGAAGCTAAATCAAAACCTTTTTAAATCAGAGAATTTTTATATTTACATGCGAAAAAAAGAGAGTGAAGAAGTTCTAGTTAGGCATTTACTAGAAAATAATGCAAGTTTGCAAAAAGCTTCTTTAAATTTAATTGAAACAAGTACAATTTTAATAAAAAGAATAGATAAATTAGTATCAATATTTGAAGATGCATCAAAACATGTAACTGATGTTGAATTAAATGATGAAAGATTAAAGAATTTAACAGGAAGATTAGAAAATTTGCTTGAACAAAATAAGGAAATTGCCCGAGGTTTAATATTACTTGAGCAATATATAAGATCAAAAACTCCTGAAGTACCTAGAACTCAATTCTCGCAACAAGTTCCAGAATTCAAACTATAAAATGGAGCCGCATTTTCTGATTGATGAAGAATTTAATATAAAAGAAAAGAACTTAAATGAAATACTAAATTATTCTTTTGAAGCAAAAAATCAAAATAAAAATGCTCTTCTAATGAAGAAGTTGATTTATGCAATTATTCGTAAAAACGCAAGAAAAAATAAGTCTCAAAAAATTCAGTATAAGTACAATATTCTTAGAAAGCCAGCAGTGTCAAATTTATTAAGAAATCAATTTACTCCCAAACCAAGTTTACAACCTAAGTTTTTTGATATTGAAAAAACAAATAATTTACAGACCCCTTATAAACTATTTACAGTTGAAAGTATGGATAATATCCCTTTAAAACAAAAAAATATTCAAAAACCATTATTAATTACACCTAGACATAACATACCTATAAAACAGACAATGCAACCTGTTAAGCAAAGATTGCCTTCTCAAATAATTCAACCAAGAGTTTTGATAAGACCCTCACAAAATAACTCTCCAATATTAAAAGAGCAACAAAGGCCACAAACGCAAAGGATTTTAACTCAACCAAATTATCCTATTAGGTCTCAAGTACCTAAACCACAAATAATAAATCCTCCAAAACCAACATTTCCTCAACAACAAAATATTAGAAAGGAAAGTAAACCAATCTACTCACCCGACTTAAAAGTTCCTAAACCAATTTATAGACCTCCTAGAGTACCAATAAACCCTAAAATTATGCCTACTCAAAAACCAGCAATACCTAAACAACAAATAAATACATCAATAACACCAGCCCCACAGAATATTATAATCCCTAAACAACAAATAACCGTTGAGCAACCAAAATTCCAACCAGACGAATTTGCTCCTCTTCCTGAACACGTTGAATTTAATGCATTAATTGAATCAAACATCTCAAGAAGCCCAGATGGTCAGCTTACTTATAATATAACTGAACTATCCTTGGACACTAAAACTTATAGGATATTCTTTAATCTTCAAAATAAATTATTTTCAATTATAGAAAAATCTCCAGAACTTATTGATGACGTTGATTTCTTCACAAGAAATCTAAAAGAATCAGTAAAATTGTTAAATATCAGTATAGACGAAATTAATATTGAAGATTTGAAAATATACCTAAAAAATTACATTTTAGGATTCCACAAGTTACAACCATTAGTAAAAGATACAAACATAAAAGCTATTTACTGTTCTGGTGCTAATCAGCCAATACTTATTCAGCATATTAAATATGGAAAAATTTTGACTAACTTAATTTTTAATAGTAACACAGAATTAGATGACTTTATCAAATATATAGCTAGGAAAGCAGGAAAAACAATCTCAGTCACAAATCCAGCGCTAAACATAGAATTCCCTAATAACATAAAATTTAATGCAACTCTTGGTGGAGACTTTGTCAGTTCGAAATTTATCTTACTAAAGTCTTAATACATTAAATTTTTATATTGATTACTATTAAATTATTTCATGAAATGGCGCCTTCTTGAATTAGAAACTTTTGATGGTTTTATGAATATGGCCATTGACGAAGCTATTTTAAAATCTGTCGAAAATAATCAAAGTGATCCAACAATAAGATTTTATAAATGGAAACCTGGTTGTATCTCTTTAGGTTATAGACAATTAATTACCGACATAAATTTAAAAAATTGCGACCATCACAATATTAATGTTGTTAGAAGATTAACTGGAGGTAGAGCAGTTTTTCATCAAGAAACTGATTTAACCTATTCTATAATAATTCCGGAAAAATTATTACCCCTAGAGCACCAATTTAAAATTAAAAAGTCGCATGAATTTTTATGCAATTTTCTAGTAAAAGCATTAAAAAAATTAGATATAAATTCTATAATTTATAATGTTAATGATATTAAAGTTAATAATAAAAAAGTATCTGGTAGTGTTCAAAATCCAATTCCTATAGAAGGCAGAAAAGTAATTCTTCAACATGGCACATTTTTGATTGATTACGATGAAAATTTTACAAAAGAATTAATTAATGATTTTGATGTTAACTCAACAATTTCAATAAAAGATATAAAAAATATTGATGAAAAACAAATTTATTATGCATTAAAGGAAGCTTTTCTAGAAGATAAGAATTTTTATGTTGGAGACTTATCTACACAGGAATTAGAACTAGCTAATTATTTTAGAGAAAATAAATATACTAATAATGATTGGTTGATAAATTCTGGAAGTGTTTCTAAAGGTAATTGTTATAAATAGTTAGAAGATTAAAAAGTTTCTCTGAAGACGTCTTGATAGTGCTCTAAGAATGTTTTCGAATCTCCAATACCTAAAGAGGCATAGTCATTAAGTAAACCTACAGGTCCGACGCCTCGATTATCAAACTCACTACCAGTTTCATTGCGTAGTCTATAAAATAATTTAGCTGGCGAAGGGGGTTGTCCTGGATCTCCACCAATAGAGATAGCTTCCGATGCATCATCACTATATTTCACATAAAGATTGCCAGATTCTCTCCAATCGCACATCTCTAATCGAGCTATTTGACCAAATCTTGGATGAGTTCTATTAACAATTAAAACTGCAAGATTGTCTACATGACACCATGGCACTTCTGTGCCTCTAAAAGCTTCAAAATCTTCAGCCATATCAAGCAACAATCCTTACTAATATATAAAATATCCTAGTATCAAATATATATGTTTATATTATTCAATTATAAATTCATCAGGATCTTCTAGAAGTTCTTTAATTTTATTTGCAAATCTTGCTGCTTCAGCTCCATCTAAAATTCTATGATCGAATGAAATTGATATTGGAAGTACTTTTCTTATTTCAACCTTACCATTAATAACTAATGCAGCATCATGAATTCTTCCTAATCCTAAAATTGCAGCTTCAGGATAATTGATTATTGGTACAAAATATAATCCACCTATACTTCCAACATTTGTAATTGTAAAAGTCCCACCTCTTAAATCCATTAAATCAATTTTTCTAGTTCTAGCTTTTTCAGCTAGTTCTTCAATTTCTTTAGCTAAATCTAAAATCTTTTTTGAATCTGCAACTTTTATTACAGGTACTAATAATCCGTCTTCTGTATCAACTGCAACCCCAATATTATAATATTTTTTTAAGATAATTTCATTATTACTATCGTCTAAAGTTGCATTTAAATAAGGATGTTCTTTTAATGAATCTATAACAGCTTTAATTATGAATGGTAAATAAGTTAACTTAATATTCTTCTTTGCAGCTTTAACTTTCTCTTTTTCTCTAATTTCATATAAATGAGTAATGTCAATTAAATCTGAATGCATAACATGTGCTGCTTTAATATGGGATTCATCCATCAATTTAGCGGTTGCCTTTCTTATTCCTTTTAATTGAATTCTATCAACATATCCAAACATGTCATATTTCTTTGTAACTTTAATTCCAGAAACTTCATTTTTAGTTACCTCTTGATAAGATCCCTTTGTAGCATTCTCTACATCTTCTTTAGTAATTCTACCACCAGGACCGCTTCCTTTAATATCTGCCAAATTTACATTTAATGATTTAGCTAAATTTCT
>Ga0209541_10006257_pt1 | contig 20384 bp, 26 predicted proteins | sample RifCSPlowO2_01_FD_184027 | JGI IMG/M metagenome (GOLD analysis project Ga0209541, IMG submission 184027) | Groundwater microbial communities from Rifle, Colorado - Rifle CSP2_plank lowO2_0.1 (SPAdes) (version 2) | ecosystem: Environmental > Aquatic > Deep subsurface > Groundwater | place... | reverse complement strand
ACATTTCTGCGAATTTAATTCGCCCAGGTTCTTTGGCAGTTTTTGCTTCCTGAAAGGAAGCGACAATTTCAAGTTTTTCTTTAGCGGCAAATTCTTTTATGAATCAACCTAAATCCAACCTTGCGTATATTTTGAGTAGTTATACTCATCTATCAATTTTACGATTGTTTTGTTCGTTTGACCAATACGCCCTTTTATTTTATCTGCCAAATCTTTCGTTATCTCACAGAATTGAATATATTTCTCATCGGGATTTTCGTTATAGTAGCACCCGTAAGCCCGCGCAATCTTATCATCCCAGAGAGGGAAGAATCCCGGCGCTAAAAGATGAAGGGCTTTCGCCACTGAAACAGGACTTTTTCTACCCCGCATTTTACCAGAATCAATTTGTAGAGCCCCAAGAAACTCCATGAACAAAACTCTTACCTCGTCCCTATCTCTACTTGAGAAACTAAAAATATCCCTCTCCCTAAAATATTCGATTCTTTTGAGATTGTCCGCTATACATTTTTCTAATTTATCAAAATTAAACATTCCGTATCTATAAAATGCTTGATTCCATGTTAAGAGCAAAACGCCTAACCCATCAGCCATATCCGAAGACTTGCCCCAAAAATGAGACAAAAGAAAAGTCGCCACTTTATACATAGCATCACGTTTTTCATGTTTCTCAAATTCCTCACAACCTCTTAAAAATTCTTTGATGTCCATAAATGAAAGTGAATGAAAAAACTTTATTCCCTATCATTAAAATCAAGAATTTTCAACTTTTTCATTAGTTTCCAAAAAATGTAACCCAAATTTATAGCCAAAAAGAAAGTTATGAATACAACGAGCCAACTTATTTTATACGCACTATAAAGGCCGTATATGGTTAATGCGGCACCAATCAGCCACAAAAGCGGAGCAACCATTGGAGCATTAAGTGCTTGCTCCATCTCATCAATTTCTCTTGGTCTAACTACGCGCCATTTACCACCACGTGACCACAACCAAAAAAAGACACCCGCAGAAGTAATAACAATTGGTAAAACATATCTAATCATGTTTTGTAAAAAATTTTCTTTTCCCAAAATTAAAATGCAGTTCGAGCCGATATTTTTAGAGATTCTTTGGCAGTTTTTATCAGCGCGGCGGAGCCGCGATTTCGGAATTTCGCGGGGGCCTTTCCTCGCCCCGCTCTGGCGGGGCGAAAACCGTCCGAACTATTTCAAGAATAGACCACATTTTAGAAAACCGCAAGGAATTGGAAGCCGCCTCGCTTCGCTCGGCGGTCAATTCGTATTGAATTTGGGGTGAAAAAATCAGTTGGCGATTCTGCATTTTGGGAAAAGAAAATTTTTAATCAAAACCATATGAAATACATACTTTACACGAGGAAATCTACAGAGGACGAAGATAGGCAGATTTTAAGTATTGAGGCTCAAGTCTTTGAATTAAAAGAATTTGCCGCTAAAGAAAAACTTGAAATTGTCGCTTCCTTTCAGGAAGCAAAAACTGCCAAAGAACCTGGGCGAATTAAATTCGCAGAAATGTTGTCATTGATTGAGAAAGGAAAGGCAGACGGCATACTTTCGTGGAATCCCGACCGTCTTGCCAGAAATTCCGTGGACGGCGGAAAGATAATTCACATGATTGATCGCGGCTTGATTAAGTCGTTGAAGTTTCCGACATTTTGGTTTGAACCCACGCCACAGGGTTTGTTTATGCTCCAAATTGCTTTTGGCCAGAGTAAATATTACGTGGACGCTCTACGCGAAAATGTAACTCGTGGGATGAGGCAGAAAGTACGAAATGGCGTGTGGCCAAGTAAAGCTCCACTCGGCTATCTTAATAATCCAAAAACTAGAGGGATTGATGTTGATACAGAAAAAGCCGCTACGGTTAGAAAGATTTTTGAACTTTACGCCACTGGAAATTACAATCTCCGCGAATTAGCCGAGTGGTGCAAAAAAGTAAATCTCAAAAGCAACTTGAAGCGAGACATCGCTATTTCCCAAATTCACAAGATACTCCAAAATGTTTTCTATATCGGCCTTATGAAGTACAAATGTGAGATCCACGAATCAACTCACGAACCCTTAATTTCAAAGAAACTTTTTGATAAAGTGCAAGAAATTATGCGAGAGAAAGGCAAGCCGCAGAAAGTGAAGAAACACAACTTTGATTTTCTTGGCTTAATGAAATGTCCTTGTTCGGCAGCAATAACCGCTGAAAAGAAAATCAAGCCAAGCGGCAGAGAATATATTTATTATCGTTGTACGAAAAAGAAAGGGCCATGCCTAGAAAAACACTTTTTGCGGCAGGAAGAACTATACGAACAAATCAAATCTTTTCTTCAAAAAGTTTCTTTGTCGAGCCACGACACCGAGAAAGTTTTGGCCGAGCTAGATAAGGAAGAAATACAAGCGAAGGAACAAGGTAAAACTACCGTTCAAAATCTCAAAACAAGTTTTTCCGAAATTGAAAAGAAGCTTGAAAAATTACTTGATGTATACTTGAACGAAACCATTACCGCCGAGGAATACACATCGCGCAAGGAAAAATTACTCAAGCAAAAGGTTGGTCTACAGGAACAAATCCAAGATTTTGAACAAAAAGGGCTGTCGTGGCTCGAACCGGCTCGTGAGTTCGTTTTATCCTTAAATCAAGCCACAAAACTGCTTGAGTCAGAAAACAAGACGGAAATGACAACATTTCTTAAAAATATCGGCTCGAACTGCATTTTGCAGAATCGCCAACTGATTTTTTCACCCCAAATTCAATACGAATTGACCGCCGAGCGAAGCGAGGCGGCTTCCAATTCCTTGCGGTTTTCTAAAATGTGGACATAGTATCAAAAAGTTGGAACGACATAGAAAGTTGGGTTTTTGAGGGTTTCGGACTTATAGAACATGCAAATTCAGCATGAATCATTATAATTTCGTTGAATCTATAGTCACATGATGGTAATTGAATTAATTGATGAATAAGAGTAATATATGAAATATATGGAAAACACAATAAAAGCCCCTAATTTATCTAAAATAATACAGAAAAAACATATCAACAAATGGGTAGCTTTTTCTCCAGACCACAAGAGAATTCTTGCCGTCGGGAACACTCTATCCGAAGTAATTAAAAGAACTGGTGAAAAAGAGGTTGGGGTAATGCAAGTTTTACCAAACTTTGGATATGCGCCTCTAACCTATGAAGTTTAAATACTTAGTAAGTTCAAATTCACTAGACACAAGAGGTCATCACACAAAAAGACCTTTAATTAAACTTGAACAAATCACTCTTGATGGAAAGATTTTTTACTCCTATGGATTAATTGATTCTGGAGCAGACCAGACGATGGTAAATATTCAGTATGCCAATGTTCTCGGAATAGACTTGAGCAAATCTCCAGAGAGAAAAATGAATGGTATTGCTGAAGGGGCAGTTATAACAAAGGTAGCTAATTTTACAATTAAGTCCATAGATTTAGGTGAAGAAATAACTGTTCCAGCTTGTTTTGTTGATAGTAAGAATGTCGATATTCTAATTGGTCAGGAAGGTTTTTTTGATAATTTTAGAATAAAGTTTGAAAAAGACCACGATACCTTTGAGATTACAAAAAAGAGATAAATTATGAAAAAATATTGGGTTAATATTCACACACTTTTTGCTTTAATAGTCTTGGTCGCTATTTCTGGTGGACTCTATGTATTAAAATTACAAAAGGAAATACAAAATAAAGAAACTATAAATAAAGAGGTGTTGGAGGAAAAACTTAAATTATTTGAAGATTATAAAACTCAAGAAGAAGAAAGGGTAAAACAACAGGAAGGTCAAACAGTCTTATTACAAAAACAATTAACGGATTTGAAGAATAGACCTCCTGAAACAAAAGTAATAACAATTAGCACAGACCCAAGTGAAAATATTTCAGGTATTGTCAAAAAATGGGGTAAAAGAATAGCATATATTGAGTGTATTCCTTTTTATGATAATTATACAGTGACTGGCTCCGCAACTATTATTGGAGGTTCTAGAATATTAGCTTTAACGAATGCTCATGTAATTACAGACGAGAATGGGTATGCTCTAAAAACCTGTAAGGTCTTAGTAAATAATGAAAAAGTTTATACTGTAACTAACAGTGAAGGAAATCTAAAAATGAATAAAAGTGCTACTGACGATTGGGGCTCTATAGAAATGCCGAAGGATGAATACTTGAGTTCTCTAGCCTCAACGCCTATTTCTAACTGTGTGGATGGAGCAAGTAACTCTTATAATGTTGAGATTGGAGATAAACTTATAATATTGGGATATCCTACAATAGGTTCAGAAAGCGGTATTACGGTAACAGAAGGAATAATTTCTGGTATAGATGATAAATATTACATAACTTCTGCAAAAATTGATCACGGAAACTCAGGTGGAGCTGCTTTACGAATTAAAGATGGTTGCTATCTTGGTTTACCAACATCATCTGTTGTTGGTTCAATAGAAAGTCTGGGTCGAATTTTAAAGGCAAAAGTTATACTAAAGTAATTGATTCCTATTAAAATCTATGGAAAATAAAACGATCAGTTATTTAAATAGTAAAATATGGTATAGAGGATTAAAAGTTGTTTATATTTTAGTGCAGATGCTTGTTCTTTTCGGAATAATTATTTATTTTTTAAACAATGAAGTCGTAGACAAAACTAGGAGTAAAGTGATATGTCAGTATGGAAACAAAATGGAGTTTGTGTTAAAAGATGTAGAATACAAAGATATATTAAAATTATGCGAAATTGATAAAGTTATTACCAGAGAAGATCAGCCATCAGGGATTATTTGGGATCCATATAGGATTGAAGATGTCGAAAAAATTGATTATGGTTCTTTAGTATTATCATTGTTTGCAGGAATTATTATTTTTGAGGTTTTGTTTAGGAGAACTTTTTATTACGTAGTTTTAGGAGCAATAATCCCTGAAAAATAACTTTGATTAATTGATTCTTATCAAAATATATGGATGATTTAGAAGAAATTATTGAGGACTTAGTGAAAAGAGTGAAAATACTTGAGAATAATTTGAGAATTTCAGGTTTTGCGACAGGACTCTTAATTGCTGCTGTAATCTATCTTATATTTTTCTAATCATATGAGGGGAGGATATAGACAAAATGCAGGTAGGAAGCAAGGATTTGCCGCTAGGAACGCTGAAGAGGCTAGGAAGTTACTTTCAGAGCGACTAGCAGAGGAAATAGAACCTATTAGTAGAGTTCTTATATCAGAGGCTAAAAAAGGAAATATTAGGGCAATAAAAGAGCTCTTTGACAGAGCTTGGGGTAGACCAAAACAAGAGACAGAGATAGGTCCTAGTGATGTCGGTAAAAAAGAGATAGAACGACTTTCCGAACAGTTGGCAGGTATGATTAGTGGGGTAGAAATATCCGTTCGAAAATAGTTTAAAAAATAATGGAGCGAGATTCTAAAGAAAAAATAATAAAAGATTGGAATAAAATGATGGGACCATACCCTATAAATAGAGCCCTTGGTTATGATAAGGCTTACATACCAGAGATTGATGTAGAGGCTATTTATAGAAAACTAAAAAAATACGCCAGAAGTCATGGAGAAAAAGAAAGGATGTCATCTATACCTAAGGAAAAGCGTTCTGGAAAAAGTTTTAAAAAAAATTACAAAGAACTCAGTGATTTTTGGATTAGAATAAAGAATTGGAAAAAACAAAAGAAGTTAAGTTGATATTTTTTTGAGTTTAGTGTATTATTATCCTAATTGAATAAAAAGGTTCTCAGCGCTATCGCTCCTGCTAAGAGTTGAGGGTAGTGGAGAAGGCATAAGTCCAATGTGCAGCCGTATACCAACAGAAGTAAGCATTACTGCTTCCTTTGTTGGTGAGTTAAGGGAACTACAACAAAACGAGGCACTAGTGTGTCTCGTTTTTGTTTGGTCGTTAAATTCTATTGCACTCTCAAAGCTCTCTCCTAGCTTTGCAGGTCGATAGGCAATAGAAACCTGCCAAGCTAAGAGTGAGTTTTTCTGTTTTATTAACTTAATAAAACAAGAATGACAGAAAAAGAATTAGTGTTAGAAGTTAAATGGATTGGTCCATTTCAAAAGAGTAAAAAAAATAAAGGATATTTTCGTATAGTCACTTTTAATGTGGTTGCTGGTGATTATGAAAAGCAACCAAGAGTGTATCTAGATAATGAAAATAGAAATTATAAAAATTGGGAAACATTATTGGTAGAAGAAAATATTATCACTGGATTAATTTGGAAGGATAAGACTGGTGGAATTATTGATGCTGATTCACCCGTTCATCTAGTTTAAGCCATGATAAGTATTGAAAAGTGTAAAGAGATTCTAGGGGAATCCGAAATACGAGATTCTGAAGTTATACAACTTCGAGAGTCTCTTTACGCTGTAGTCGATTCAATACTAGACAATTATCTAGAAAAATTTGCTAATATAGAGATATGCAAAAAGCAATCATCTACTGCCGAGTCTCTAGTGCAAGACAAAGCACTGAAGGACACGGATTGGAAAGCCAAGAGCATAGGTGCCAAGAACACGCTAAACAGAGGGGTTATGAGGTCGTAAGGGTCTTTAAAGACAGCTTTACAGGGGCTGGAGACTTCTTAGAACGACCAGCAATGGCTTCGCTCCTTACCTATCTAGACAAAAACCCCGTTACCAACTATGTGGTCATTTTTGATGATTTAAAGCGACTTGCTCGTGATGTTCAAGCACATCTCAAGCTACGTTTAGAGTTCAAGAAAAGACTAGCCACTGTTGAATGTCCAAACTTCACTTTCGAAGATACTCCTGAAGGAGGGTTCATTGAAACTATTTTGGCGGCACAAGGTGAACTTGAGAGAAAACAAAACCAACGGCAAGTTATTCAAAAGATGAAAGCTCGTCTTGAAAAAGGATACTGGACTTTTGTTGCTCCACATGGATATAGAATGTTTAATGACCCTGTTCATGGAAAGACACTTAAGATTAATGAATTAAAAGCAGATATAGTAAAAGAAGCGCTTGAGGGTTTTGCAAACGGTAGATTTGAGAATCAGATTGATGTTCAGAAATTCTTACAGTCAAAAAAGTTTAGAGAGTCAAAATATGTAACACTTGATTTAGTGAAGAAACTTTTAAGAAATTCTGTATTTGCTGGATATGTAGAATATAAAAAATGGGATGTGAGTAGAAGAGTCGGACATCATGAGCCAATAATTAGCTCTATAACCTTTCAACAAATTCAAGATAAGTTAAATGGGAAGGTAAAGGTTCTATCGAGAAAAGATAATACCAAAGAGTTTCCTTTACGAGGATTTGTTCTATGCTCGGCTTGTAATAAGACTCTGACTGCAAGTTGGTCCACAGGATACAATGGCAAACATCCTTATTATCATTGCAAGACAAAAGGTTGTGAACTAAAGGGCAAAAGTATAAGACGAAAGGTTCTTGAGGACGAATTTGAAGCTATATTACGCTCTATAAAGCCCAAGGAGAAGACTTTAAACCTAACGAAGGAAATATTGCTTGATGTTTGGAATAAAAGACTAGCTGATGTAGATAGCATAAAAAGAGGTCACGAAAATAACCTTGATGAAGTTCGGGGCAAGATTAGAATGTTCTTAGATAGAATCGGTAAAATAGAAAATGAAACGATGGCAAAGACTTATGAAAAGGAAATTGAAAAACTAACTAACGAGGAGCAAGTTCTAGAGAATCAGGTCCAATTCATGAGAGGTAGTAGACCAGAATTTGGAACTGCTCTAGATTTAACTTTTAGTTTTCTAAAAAACCCTTATACTTACTGGAAAAAAGATGATTTAAAGTCAAAACACCTAGTTCTAAAGTTGGTCTTTATGGACCGTTTAACTTATGAACGAGGTATAGGGTTTCGAACTACTAATTTATCGCTACCATTAAGGGTTTTCGAGCTAACTGCACTACAAGACACTGACTATGTGGACCTTGGGAGATTCGAACTCCCGACCTCCTCATTGCAAATGAGGCGCTCTACCAACTAAGCTAAAGGCCCATATTTAATTTTATTTTACCATTTTCTTCAAGTCTTACCGCGCCTCATTTGTGCAAATGAGAGTCAAAAATATTTTTCTGCTGAAAAATTTTTCGACCTTTCTTACAGAAACTGTACACCTTTCGCTTTTTGGTTACAAAATACTCATGGTCTTGCGAAATGATAATATCATTTCTCACCTCGCACTGTCGTGCTCCGGTCTTGTGCTCTGGGCCCTAACCCAAGCTCACTCCGCCAACTGAGCTAAGGGCCCAATCTAAAAAAGATTATCAAATTTTGACTAAATGCACAAGAATTATTATTATTTTAAAAACATCAAAGGGCCTATAGTATAGTAGTAACACGAGCCCATGGCATGGGCTAGTCCCGAGTGCGATCCTCGGTAGGTCCACAAACGGTTTGAGCTATATTTCAAAAGTGCTAAAATGTTTTCATAGCAACTAATCATATTTTTATGGATATAAATGAACATACAACACCAAACAAACTGGAACGATACAGTTTTATTTGGTCTGAAGTAAGGTTGGTTTTTGCAGCTATGGCTCTTTTTCTTGGAGGATATCCTTTAATAATAAAATTATTTTCCAATCCGGCTTTTTACAGAACTGTCGGAGTATTCCTGACTCTTTCTTGGCTTATCTCCGGCCTGGCGTCTGTCTATCTTTTGTATAGATGGAACAAAAGTGGCAGAAAAGTTTTTAGTGGTAATGACAAAAAAGACCTAGGAGCCTTTTTTGTGATGATTGTTTCCGGCATTAACCTCGGACTGGTTGTCGTTTTTGGCCAAAATATCGGTATGTCCATATTGTCAAACAGGTTGGTATTTGTCATTGTAGGACTTTTGTATCTTGCCTCCGCCTATCATTTATACAAGCGCTGGAAAGCAAACAGTCAAAAAGTTTTTTAAAATTTGCTTTTTGCCCATGCTTATTATAGAATCCCGATATAATAAATAAGTTATCAAACATTAATAAAAAACTAATGACAAAAGAAAAAATAGTATCGATTGGAGCGTTAGTCTTGGTTCTTGGCGGAGCGGCCGCTCTCGGTTTTTGGGGATATAAGAATAAGCCATTAGTTGCGCCAAGCGTGGCAACAGTCAACGGAACGGCAATTGGGCAGTCAGCTTTTGACACTCAACTTGCTTCAGTTATTGCTTCCCTCAAAACTCAAGGAGTTGATACTGAAAACGCAGATAATTTAGCGCAGATTAAAACCCAAGTTTTAAACGACCTTATAAACAACGAGCTGGTTCTTCAAGGAGTAACTAAAGCGGGGATAACAGTGGCGGATACAGATGTGGAAACACAATTTCAGCGTCTTCTAACGGAAGCCGGGGGGGCAGACCAATTAAAGGCCCAGCTAGCTGGAGCAGGTCAGACCGAGGCTCAGTTTAGGGCAAACATTGCCAAGCAGTTGGCCATTCAGGCATATCTTCTGCAAAATATTGATATAAGCACAGCCACAGTAACAGATGAGGAAGCAAAAACATTTTATGATACGAATGTTAAGACCCAAGCCAACGCTCCTGCATACAAAGATGTTGTTGACCAAATCAAACAGCAAATCATTGCCGACAAACAGCAAATACTAGTCAACGCCTTCATTGCATCATTGCGAGAGAGGGCAACAGTTGAGACAACCATCTAAATAAACTATTTTCAAAATGTCGTAAACACCTGAACGAGTAAAACAATTTTCAGAGACTTCGCAGACGATTTAGAAAACAACGACGAAGATGAAGTTAGCCCGGAGCACTGTTTGAGTGAAGCGAGTTTGCGAGAGGTCTACGTATCAAGGAGATTGTTTTCTTAGAGAGTCGAGACAAGCAAAACTCAGCAGAGTTTATGCGGTCTCTGAAAATTATTTTATGAGTGATTTTTAATAATACCTGTCTATATTCTTTTTATGTTCCTCGTAAGTTTTTGAACAATGAATTTTTCTTTTTTTGTCGTGAAGGTAAAATAGGCAACTGGTTTTTTGCGGATTGTAAGCGGCATCAATGGCAGAAAGCCCGGGATTGGCGATAGGCGACGGCGGAAGCCCGGTGTACATATAAGTATTGTAATAGGATTCAATATTTTTATCCTCCGGTTCCACTTTTTGCCACCAGCCCTCTTCTTCCGAACCCTTGGCATATTGCAAGGTAGCGTCAATCTGAAGTTTCATTCCATTGAAAAGACGATTCCAGATTATTCCGGAAATCAATTTCATGTCGCTTTTACCTGCAGCCTCCCTTTGGACGATGGAAGCAATCTTTAAGGCGGTGTCTTGATTTATAACTTGAGTAGATTTCGGTTTTTTAACCTTTCCATTTTCTTTGGAAAATTCTCTAAGCATGACCGCGGTTACGCCCAATGGATCTTCATCCTTTTGAATTAAATAGGTTTTAGGAAAGTACCGTCCTTCAAGGTTTGGGCTGTTTAAAGCCAAGTGAGCATTGACAAATTCAAGTTTGGTCTTCTCGTCCCAATTCAATTTTTGGGCCATAATGTCGGCAATTTCCTCCTTGCGCAGGCCTTCTTGAATTCTAACTATTCTCACGGAAGGATTGGCCAAGTTCTGATAAAAAGACAAAGAAGCCAAGAGGCCTGGGTCAAAGCCATAATAAAAAAACATCCCCACAAAACTTCCAAAAGATAGAATGAACAATGAAACGATAACTTTCCATTTCATTCCAGACGAAGAGCTTTCCCGCCCGGACGGTGTTTTTGGTCTGTTTTTTAGGAAATGTTTCATTTTTTGATTGTAGCATATTTTTCCAAAATGGAAACAGATGGACTGCAAAAATTATAACTGGTAGAATTATTTACGATGCAATCTAAAAAGATTTTTGTTCTTATTGGACATCCTGATACAGTCAGCATGTGCCGAGAATTTGGCTCGGCCTATACCCAAGGGGCAAGAAACTCCGGACACCAAGTCAGAGAAATTAATCTAGGGGAGATGAAATTTGACCCTATTCTCCATCACGGCTATAGGTTTATCCAAGAACTTGAACCCGATCTCATAAAATTTCAGCAGGATATCAAGTGGTGTGAGCATTTAGTCATTATCTATCCTTCTTGGTGGTCAACTATGCCAGCTTTATTAAAAGGTCTTTTTGACAGAGCCTGGCTTCCGGGCTTTGCCTACAAATTTTTACCTAGCGGAATCGGCTGGGTGAGGCTACTTAAAGGCAGAACCGCTCGGGTTTTTGTGACCTCTGATTCGCCGCCCTTAATGGCTCGGTTTCTTTTCGGAGACAACACCAATGAAATACAAGATGGAATTTTGTGGTTTGCCGGATTTCACACTAAGATGAAAAAATGCGGACCAATGAAAAAAATCACGCCAGAGAACAGGACAAAGTGGGTTAGCCAATTCTACAAATGGGGTGAGAAAGTCTATTAGACTTTCGCAAGACCTTGAGCACTTCGGGTGCGAAAGGTGTACAGTTCCTGTAAGGAAAGAAAGTCTATTAGACTTTCGCAAGACCTTGAGCACTTCGGGTGCGAAAGGTGTACAGTTCCTGTAAGGAAAGAAAGTCTATTAGACTTTCGCAAGACCTTGAGCGTTCTGTAGTCAGAATGCGAAAAGTGTACGGTTCCTGTAAGGAAAGAAAGTTTATTGATTGACTTACATTACACAATTTAATAATATCAAAGTTAGATTGAGAGGTGCTTGTGGAGAGGTTTCGATTGGTAGATGGATACGACTCACCAAAAACACTTCAGTTCTTTTTTGATGAGTTGCTTTTCTTGGTCCCAAAGAGCAGAGTTTCAAAAACCGAAGTTCTGTATGTGGCAGAAGTTTTGGCAAACTACGCCCAGACCTCCCGCGGAGAAATTGAAGATTTTCCTCTTGTTTATTTCTCCGCACCGCAGGGCAGCAGTGAATTTGTTCCACCTGCAGCCAGTCTTTCCGAAGTTCATGAGGCCTTCGTTTTATCGGATTGCCATTCCAGTCTTGGTAGAATGGAAAACTCGGAGATTTTGGAGATTGCCGGTTCGCAAGTTTTGCTCTTGGCTGGTTTCTTTCGTGGCCAGGTTAGCAGAAAAGTGAACATTCACTACTACGACAAACTCGGTCACTCGTTTTACTACAAGGCGGCTCACTTTTGTAGCGATACTACAAGGGCCAGATTACTCATGACTATGTCAGTGCGTTTGCCAATCTGGCTTCAGGTTTGCTACAAGTTGCATAAAGAATTCAGGAAAAACCGTCTATACAGCCCGGAGTTCAGAAGAGAGAATTGAGCCGACCTGTGATTTCAAGAAGGCTCGTAACCTAGGGGTTACGAGCCTTGAACTTTGTCTGAAAATAGGCATTATAAACAAAAAAATATGTCATTATCCATAGGAACCCTCAAGACACAACACGACTTAATCTCAGTAATAACCTGTACTTAAAGCAAATTCCATTTGAGTTTAAGGTAAAACTACCCCCACCGCTTCGAAGGGGAACAGACTATGGCTTTAAGAAAGGGGAAAGCTGGGTGTTTAGAAAGGTTCAAGAGTAATTAGGTGTATAATGCTTAGTATAAACATGACTACAGAATTTCAAAAAATAGCAGAGTTGGAAAAAGCCCGAAAAATTACAATTGGGGTTAATAAAAATCACGCGAATACTTTTTGGGATAGAAGAACTGTTGTTGGAAAATTACTTAATTGGGTAACACCGCTACTTGTAGTCTTTTCAATCTTTGTATTTATAAAGTATGGTTTTATAAATGGGATTTTTGCAGTTATTGTATTGGTAGTCTATGTTTTACTTCTTGATAAAATTGGGGCCATGTACGCGAGAATCACACTTTTGAAAAATGAAGAACTTTTTAATGCAGCTTATGAGGCAAAGTCTATTACCATTAGAAATAACTCTACAAAAGAAGTAATCCATTATCCCGCTGATTGGAAAACAAAAATAGTTAATCTATAAAATGGACAGAATAAAATACATTACAAAAAAGATAGCGGGGGTTTTTAAAAGATACATTGGCTACGCTATTTTGATATCTGTTTTTGTTGTTGTCTATCTTTCTCTTAATGTTGCTAGTTATTCTTTGTATGAAAAATATATAAAAGTAGCTGACACAGTAGGTTCTGAATATTCCAACGAACCCTCTTCCGACGAAAGTTATGAAAATGCAGACTGTAATGTGGCTGGTGTTAATTTACACGGACAGCTCACGACCTACATTCCACAAAAAGAACCCCTAGATCTCTCAGATGTTGTTCCAGCAGATTATATTTCGTATTACATAAAGAAAGCAATCAAAAATCCAGACATTAAAGCCATAGTATTAGAAGTAGATTCTGGTGGTGGATCTCCAGTTGCAGGAGAAGAAATAGCCCACTTATTAAAGACTTCCAGTAAGCCCACAGTCGCAGTTATCCGACAAATGGGTACATCAGCCGCTTATTGGGCTTCTACAGGTGCGAACATCATATTCGCCTCAAAGAACTCTGATATAGGTAGTATAGGAGTTACTTTTTCATATCTAGACAATGTAGGTAAAAATGCAAAAGAAGGATTAAATTATGTTGAGCTTTTTTCTGGTAAATACAAAGAGTCAGGAAATCCAGACAGAACACTTACAGACGAAGAAAAAAATCTAATAATGAGAGACTTAAAAATAATTCATAGTAATTTTATCAAAGCAGTTGCACAGAATAGAAATTTATCAGTTGAAAAAGTCTCTAGCTTGGCAGATGGTTCTTCTGTATTGGGCGAACAAGCAAAAAAACTTGGTTTGATTGATAGAATTGGAGATCTTGTAGATGTAGAAGATTATCTGAGTGAAAAAATAGGAGAAAAGGTGGAAATTTGCTGGAATTGATCATTATATGAAAAAAGGGATTTATTCAAAAGTAGTCGAAGAAATTTTAAGTAAAGAAGATGAAATATTAAAAAATATAGGTAAGGAAAGCATTTCTGTTTATCTATTTTTAAAAAACGAATATAAAAAAGGAAATATTAAAAATAATAATTTGTTTCAGTTTGTTTTTAGGTCATATTATGGACTAGACAGGGCGGGATTAGGTGATAAATTAAAAGAGAGGTATTTTGAATTATTCGCTGATAAAGAAATAGACTTAGAAAAGATTTTAGATGAATTATACGAAGTCTCTAACCAAAGGGGACAAAATACAATTCAGTTTAGTTTTGCTACAAAACTGTTACATGCAATAGATAATAATAGTCCAATTTCTGATGCAAAAATTTTAAGGGTATTTTACAAGAGGAGAAGAACGGACGGAAGTAAGGAAGAAAAAATCAAATCTTGTTTGGAAATATACGAGTTTTTAAAAGATACATACTCATGTTTTTTACAAGAAGGACAACTCAAAAAATTAATTTTAAAATTTAGAGAAAAGTTTGATGTAACTGAAAATAAAATGTCTGATATAAAAGTAGTAGATTTTATTATTTGGTCACTAGGAAAATTAAGTACTAAGAAAATAAACTAAAATTGGATCATTTTGTGAATATCTGTAGATTAAACATTTCTTGATATATTCATTTTCATAATATATACTAGATTAACTATGAATACGCCACAAAAAGGTAAGTTTAGACACATAGTTTTTCGAGACGGCGATACTTGGTATGCTGTTGCTTTAGAGTTCAATATTGTTGAATCAAGTAATGATCCAAAACTTGCATATTTTAATCTACTCCAAGCTGTTGGAGGATATGTCATGTCTCTGAAGAAACTAAAAGGTGCTAGATTTAATCCATTAAATCAGAAAGCAGATCCAGAGTACGAAAAATTGTGGTCAGTTCTTAATTCTCCTAAGCCAATCAAGTCTCCCTATGAGATAAATATGTTTGGTTTTGCTCAAGTGTAATGCCTCGTGGAATTTTTAACTGGACATTTAGTGACGTTGAACATTTTCTTAAAGAAAGAAGTTTTAGGCTCAATTATACTGACGGTAGTCATTACTACTACGTAGGTCATGTGAGTAGTTCTCTAAAGCAAGTTTGCGTTCCATTTCATGGAAAAGAATCTATTAAACCAAGAACAATGTCAGGTATTATTCGACAATCTGGAATAGACAGAAAAGAGTGGTTAGGTAAATAAAAAAACATGTCTAGTCACGCACTGAGTATAGGCATTGTAGGATTACCTAATGTCGGAAAATCGACACTTTTTAATGCCTTGACAAAAAAATCGGTACCGGCCGAAAATTATCCGTTTTGCACAATTGATCCTTCCGTCGGGATTGTACCCGTGCCAGATAAACGGCTCAATGAGTTAAGCCGTTTGAGTAAGTCAGTCAAAACAATTCCGGCAGTGGTGGAGTTCGTGGATATCGCCGGACTTGTCAAAGGGGCGTCGGTTGGCGAAGGCTTGGGCAATAAATTTCTTACAAACATTCGCGAAGTGGATGCGATTCTTGAAGTTGTTCGAGTTTTTGAAGACAAAGATGTCATACACGTTCACAATAAAATTGACCCACTTTCCGATATTGAAGTCATAAATTTGGAATTAATTCTGGCTGATTTGCAAACTGTAACCAAAAGATTGGTCAATATTGTCAAGGATGTCAAAAGAGGGGACAAAACCGCCGTTTTGGAAAATGAAGTTTTAGAAAAAGTGGTTAAAAGTCTAGAAGCAGGAAAACTAATATCGTCCATTAAACTTGACCTCGTGGAAAAGGAGATTTTGGCCTCCATACATTTGCTTACAATGAAACCGATTTTGTACGCGCTAAACACTTCAGAGGCAAGTACAAATAAATTAGATATTAAAGAAAAAATACCAGGAGACTACGTCATCATTGACCCAGTTTTTGGCGATTTTAAAAAACCCGACCGACAAGAAGATCGTTCGGGTAGGGGTTTGGATGATTTAATAAAGAAAAGCTACGAAACTTTAAATTTGATCACTTACTTTACAACCGGCGCAGACGAAAGCCGAGCTTGGACCATAGTCAAAGGCTCTACAGCGCCGGTAGCCGGAACTGCTATCCACACGGATTTTAAGGACAAATTCATCCGAGCTGAAGTGGTGCACTGTGACGACCTGATTAAGTCCGACTCTTACGTCGCCGCTCGTGAAAAAGGTTTGGTTCGGACAGAAGGAAAAGAGTATGTAGTTAAAGACGGCGATGTCATTGAATTCAAAATCTAATAAAATGTTACAATTTGAGTATATTTATGAATACCGATATAACTAAAATAACAAAGTTTCTGCATACAATGGCAAATTTAAAAAAACAACTTCGTTTTAAAAATATGCCTGGTTGGGAAAATGCAAATATTGACAGATGGGATAGTGTGGCCGAACACTCCTACAGAATGGCGCTCATGGCCGTTCTTTACCATCCTTACCTTGAACAGAAGCCCGATCTGGGAAAGACTTTAAAAATGATTTTAGTGCACGATATTGTAGAATTAATAGCTAACGATTATTCTCCGATGAGGAGCCATGGCGGCGCAGGAGGTCATGCCTTTGATATAAGGGCTTACAAGGATAAATATGAAAGGGAAAAAGTGGCGGCCGGAATTATTTTTAAAGATTTACCAGAATCATCAATGAACGAGTGTATATCGCTTTGGACAGAATATGCCGGCACAAAATTAAAAAAAACTCATGCCACTTTAGAGGGTAAATATGCTTATGCTCTGGATAAATTAGAGGCGGAAATGCAAATTGTAGATTGGAAAAATAGCATAATAAATTGGACTTCCGAAAGAACTTCCAGATCCTCTGATTATGTCATAGAATGGACAGAGTATGAAAAGGCACTAAGTGAAGTTGAAAAAATTTTAAAATCAGAGATGATTGAGATGGAGAAATAGTGGTATAATAGTATGATAGTATAATTTTAAATTTTAATTAATAAATTTTAAATAATAATATGGAATCACAAAGAAATAGAACCAAAGATTTTTTTCTTGATGTTGCCGCCACAGTGGCTTTATATACTTTAGTTATTAGTCTTTTGAACTTGCTTTTCACAGTAATCAACAGAGCCTATCCGAAAATCGGCAACAGTTATCAATATTTCGGCAGCCAGTCAATCTCCTGGCCTGTGGCTATTCTTGTAATACTTTTCCCAATTTTCATTTATCTTATGTGGTACATCGGCAGGAATATGAACGAGGAGAGAAAAAATTCTGGAATTCATAAATTTTTGACATACCTGACGGTTTTCATCGCTGGGGCGGTAGTGGCTGGGGATTTGGTTACAGTTTTGTACTATTTTATTGACGGGCAGGAGTTGACCGCCGGCTTTTTATTGAAAGTTCTGGCAATAATTGTGGTGGTTGGAAGCGTATTTATGTACTACATTTCGGATATAAAGGGCAAATTAACCGGAACTTCTAGAAATTTCTGGAGAAGTTTTGCATTTATTGTTGCAATCGGTTCAATAGTTTGGGGCTTTTCGGTTTTGGGTTCTCCTAGGACACAAAGACTTTATAAGTATGACGACCAAAAAATATCTGATTTGGCAAATATAAAAGGTGCTGTTGAAAATCACTATACCATAAGTGGTGCGCTTCCAACTGCTTTGGATAGTTTAGATTTGAATTATTATTTTTCAAAAGTTGATTCTCAAACACAGAAGTCTTACGAATATAAAAAAATTTCCGATCTAAAATACGAGCTTTGCGCAGAATTTAATAAGGCTTCAGACAAGGCATTGTCGCAAGTATATATGTATGGCAATGTTTCCTGGAATCACCAAGCAGGAAGATATTGTTTTACTCAAACAATAAATCCTAACACATACAGCAAACCAATTCCCGCAAGATAGAAATAATTTTGCAACGGAGTGATTTTTTAGGTAGTATTGTTAGATATGGCTGAGAAAAAAAATCAGGAGTACAATCATCGTTTGATTGAGAAAAAATGGCAATTGCTCTGGGAGAAAAAGAAAATTTTTCAAGCAAAAAATAAGGGTAAAAAATTCTATTCACTGATGGAGTTTCCATATCCGTCCGGTGATGGCCTTCATACCGGTCACGTCCGCGGTTATACGGCCATGGATATAATTTCGCGCAAGAGGCGAATGGAGGGATTCAACGTGCTATACCCGATCGGTTGGGATGCTTTCGGCTTGCCGACAGAAAATTACGCCATTAAAACCGGAATTTCTCCATTCAAAGTCACCAAAACCAATACGGACATTTTCAGAAAGCAGTTTAAGGAATTGGGTATGTCATTTGATTGGTCCCGAGAGGTGAACACTACTGACCCAAATTACTATAAATGGACCCAGTGGATGTTTTTGCAGTTTCTGAAACACGATTTGGCCTACAAGGCCAAAATTGCCATAAACTGGTGTCCGAAAGACAAGATCGGTTTAGCCAACGAGGAGGTTGTTGATGGGCGTTGTGAAAGGTGCGGGACGCTAGTAGAAAAGCGCGATAAAGAGCAGTGGCTTTTGCGGATTACCCGCTATGCCGACAGATTGGACAAGGATTTGGATACGATTGATTTTCAAGAGAAAATTAAACTTCAGCAAAAAAATTGGATAGGCAAATCGGTTGGGGTGGAAATAGAATTTCCAATTTCCAATTTCCAATTTTCAAACAAAGAAGATACTAAAATAAAAGTCTTTACCACAAGACCGGATACAATTTTCGGCGCCACATATTTAGTCCTGGCTCCAGAACATAAATTGATTCAAAAATTAAAATCTCAAATCATAAATTGGGATGAAGTCCTTAAATACATAAATATAGTAAAAAATAAAAGCGAATTAGAAAGAACATCTGAAGGCAAAGAAAAAACAGGGGTTGAGTTAAAAGGGATAAAAGGCCGAAACCCTGCAACAAATCAAGAAATTCCAATTTGGATAGCTGATTATGTGTTGTTGAGTTATGGCACGGGCGCCATTATGGCAGTTCCGGCAGATGATAAAAGAGATGAAGAATTCGCTCAGAAATTCAATCTGCCGATTGTAAAAAATTACAAACCAGCCGGTTTTGAAGATTTTGGCAAACAAGTGGTTAAATTCAAACTTCGTGATTGGATTTTTTCAAGGCAGAGATATTGGGGCGAGCCGATTCCGGTGGTTCACTGCCAGAGGTGCGGAATTGTTCCATTATCGGAGAAAGATTTGCCTCTGAAATTGCCTAAGATTGGAAGATACGAACCGACAGACACTGGAGAATCGCCGCTTGCTTCAATCTCAAACTGGGTCAATACCAGGTGTCCAAAATGCGGGGGCAGGGCCAGAAGAGAAACAGACACCATGCCCAACTGGGCCGGCTCCTCGTGGTACTACCTTGCATATGCAATGCAAGGAATTTCCTCCACCCTACGCGAACCAATTTCCAAATATCAAAAGACATTAAAATACTGGATGCCGGTGGATTGGTACAACGGCGGGATGGAGCATACCACATTGCACCTTCTATACTCGCGTTTCTGGAATAAGTTTCTGTATGATATCGGTGTTGTAACCACAAGCGAACCGTATAAAAAAAGAACTTCACATGGTCTTATTTTAGCCAGAGGCGGGGAGAAAATGTCAAAATCCAAAGGCAATGTTATAAATCCGGATGATATCGTCAAAACTTATGGAGCCGACACCCTGCGCATGTATGAAATGTTTATGGGACCTTTTGAGGAAGCTATTTCTTGGAACGATGACAATATTTTCGGAGTTTTGAGGTTTCTTGAGAGATTTTGGCGCTTAAAGGAAAAAATCAGTGAAAAATCAAAATCAGACCAGAAATTTGAAGCACTTTTCCATAGAACAATAAAAAAAGTCAATGATGATATTGAAAGTATGGCTTTTAACACTGCTATTTCAGCCATGATGATATTACTGAAGGAAATGGAGAGAAGAGAATTTGTGTTAAAAAAAGAATACGAAGTATTTTTAAAAATTCTTTCACCGTTTGCCCCGCACATCACCGAAGAACTTTGGCGCAAGCTCGGTCATAAAAAATTAATCATTGAAGAAAGATGGCCAAAACCGGATTTAAAAAAAATGATTGATTTGGAAGTGAAAATCGCTGTTCAAATAAACGGCAGAGTCAGAGCCGAATGTCTTATTGAAACTGGCGCCAAAGAAACCGAGGTTTTAGAACTTGCAAGAGCCTTGCCGGATGTAAATAAATGGCTAATTGGCAAAGAAATAAAAAAAATCATTTATGTTCCAAATAAATTGTTAAATCTTGTAGTGGTTTAAACGGTTCAGGTCAAGCCTTGACTTAATTTGGTATGGATGATAGAAATAAATGACTTTCGTTGTCTAACCTAAATTAGTAGCCCATTTAAACAATATTATGACAGATAAATTAACTATAACATTCAAGCCAAAACAAGCGGTCAAAAGGTTGCTTGGAGTTTTGGGAGACAGATCACAAGATGTTTTAACCTCCCGTTTCGGGCTCGGAGCCGATACAAAAA
>Ga0209541_10006256_pt1 | contig 20395 bp, 29 predicted proteins | sample RifCSPlowO2_01_FD_184027 | JGI IMG/M metagenome (GOLD analysis project Ga0209541, IMG submission 184027) | Groundwater microbial communities from Rifle, Colorado - Rifle CSP2_plank lowO2_0.1 (SPAdes) (version 2) | ecosystem: Environmental > Aquatic > Deep subsurface > Groundwater | place... | reverse complement strand
CTCTTGGTTTTTGCTGGTTCAGATTCAGATAAGAAACCTGGAATTTTTCTGGAATTATATCAGACTCCCTTATGACTTTTTTGAATTCCAACTTGCTTTGGACATCTACTAGTGCAGGTGTTTTCATGCTTGTCTGGAAATCCCAGATTTTATTCCCTGTTTTATCCAGGCAGAAAAGCTTTCCGTGCCAATTCCCAAAATAAATTCTTCCATTTTCAAAACATGCTGTTGTGACAACAGGGGATGCTGTTGGGAATTTCCAGAGAAGATTTTCGGTCTTTGCTTCTAAGGCATAGAAATTTCCATCACCAGATCCTACATAAGCAACGCTATCAATAATTAAAGGTTTTGCAAACACCATATCACCTGTTTTGAATTTCCATAAAAGTTCTTTGTTTTCCACATCGAAAGCAAAACTCGTTGTTTACGGCCTGTACAATTTCAGGGCAAGAAAACAATTTAAAGTAGTATAGTGCATATCTTATCGGCATTGATGAGTTTATAAATATTGAAATTTCATATATGACTGTTATGGAAGATCCTGTTCAGGAAAAACCTGTTGTAGAAAAGGTGACAATGGAAGAGCTTAAAGAGAGCTTGGAAGATAAAAAGCCTGAACTGAAAAATAAAAAAGAGAAAGCTTCGAAAGCGCCCCCAGCATATGTTTTGACAACTGGCAAAAGGAAAAGGTCTATTGCCAGAGCTGTTACCAAACCTGGAAAAGGTCTTGTGAAAATTAATTCTGTTCCATTGAATATATATCCGTACGAGATGATAAAACTAAGGATGATGGAACCTTTGCTTATTGCAGGCGATCAGGCAAAGAGTTTTGATATTGCAGTAAATGTTAAAGGCGGTGGACAGTGGGGACAGGCAGATGCTGTAAGGCAGGCTATTGCTAAAGGGCTTATCGAGTATTTACCTGACTTGAAAAGAAGTTTTGTTTCTTACGACAGGAACTTGGTTGTATACGATCCTAGAAGGACAGAACCGCATAAACCGCCGCATTCTTCGTGGGGACCACGAAGGTATAAACAAAGAAGTAAGAGATAAGTTACTGGTTAGTGATTAAATATATGCTTATTCTAGGTTATTATAAATTCTAAAAATAATGGATTATAATGACAACAAAGAAGGACTTGTTAGAATTTCTCCAACGAATTGATAATTTTAGGGATCTTGAAGCAAAATTATCCAAATTGGAAGATCAAAAATTCAAGGGCGACTTATTCGTATTGTTTTGTCAGGCCTATTTAGTTGAGATTCACAACGAAAAATTCAAATCAGTAGAAATATTTTCAAAAATAAATTAGAAACATCCGTTGTTTTCCTAGGGATTGATATAGCGGCTGTATTAGGAATTCAGAAAACTATAAAGGTTGATGGAAAAATATCTAACCCACGAGAACAGTTATTTTATTTATTTTTATTGTTTTATTTAATCTGTGTTAAACCCAGCAGAAGCTCAAAAGCTTAAGGGTCGCTTCCAGCTCCCACTTAATGCTTTTGGGTTTCGCTCTTTCTGATTGGTCAGCTCAACCGCCGCTTCCAAGACAGGAACCCAAAACCTATAGGAAGGGTCAGCGGCAGCTCTAAAGGGTCGAAGTTGATTTCGTATCCGATTGGTCTGAAATCAACTTCCATTCTTCTTTTGCTCGACCCCAAACCCCCTGATCTCTGATATAGTCAAAAACATGGGCAAAAAAACCTGCTAAGGAGGAAATATGAGAATAGAAAAACCCAGTTTAGAAGAGATTTTGGAAGCCAAGATCAGGCTGGAAAACGGGGACGAGTTAACTGACAGGGAGATCTGGATTTTATCTGAATTTGATGATGAAACTGATGAATTTGAGTCTTTTTAGAACGATTATTTTTTTGTTTTTTTTTCTGCCGGTGATAGCGGAATGCTACTCTTGTGCCAGTTGTTTAAGTAGAAGAGTATAATTATGATTATGGAATTTGATTTAAGAAATATTGAGTTCAGCGGAGCAGATATTAAAAGGAAATTAATATTGCCTACAAAAATGACAAAAGAATTAGCCGAGCTGATAGGAATAATTATTGGAGACGGACATATGGAAATCTATAAGAGCAATAGGATAACTCATTCAGCACTAAAATTCTCTGGACATAAAAGTGAAGATTTTGATTACTATAACAGATATGTAAATAGTTTATTTAAAAAATTATTCAATTTAGAATTAGATATAAAGTTTTATAATATGCCAAAAGGCAGCTACCTCGTTGCCAGAATAGATTCTAAAGCACTACTACAATTTCTGTCCAAAACTTTAAAATTACCAGTTGGTAGCAAGGTTTCGACTTCGAAGATACCAGAATGTATACTTTTATCTAAAAACGAATTGGATTTTATCAGAGGTCTCGCAGATACCGATTTTTGTATAACGTTTAAGAAAAAATACAAAGAATATCACTATTATCCCGTTATTTCCGTTGCACAAAAAAGTAAAATGATGATAGAGGACTTAGGAAATTTATTCAGGAATTTAGGGCTTTCTTTATACATTCAATATAATGTGGTAAATAACGATAAAAGAGGGTTTAAAACAACCACACACAGAATTTACATATCAGGAATAAAGAATCTAAGTAAATGGATGGATACCATAGGTTTTAGTAACTCAAAACATTCAACTAAATATCTTGTCTGGAAAAGATATGGTTATTGCGAGCCCTATAGTACATTAGAACAAAGAAGAAAACTATTATTAACTAGGACGGACCCGAGGGGATTTGAACCCCCGACCATTCCGGCGACTATTTAGCCGCTTGCGGATGTCTTCGCAGCTTAGAAGTCTTGCGCATGGTTTTATCCACTCGACGCTCTATCCAAGCTGAGCTACGGGCCCACTGTTCATGTACTAACTATTTTTATACCTATATATATTAAATTGTATATGCCGCGAATAGAGATAGGAAGAAGCGAACAGAATGATATTCTCTGGTTTAGAGTTTCAAGCACTTCTAGAAGGTCAATAAGGAATGCAAGGTTGAAGTTAGAAAATAGATACCCTGTGAATATGGAAAACTACAATCAACACGGCCCTTATAGGGTTAGTTTTAATGGATCCGGAACTTTCTGGGAATATATCTACACTGTAAATAGGTATAAGTACTCGTAGCAATAATTCTTTTCATATGTCAGAAGTTGACTTCAAAAAAATAGAGAAGAAATGGCAGGAAAGATGGGAGAAGAAAAAGGTCTTTGAAGTAAAAGAAGACCCGAAAAAGAAGAAGTTCTATTGCCTGGAAATGTTCCCCTACCCGTCAGGTTCAGGGCTCCACATGGGTCATGTAAGAAACTATGCAATGGGTGACTGCATAGCAAGGTTCAAGAGAATGCACGGTTTTAATGTGCTTTATCCAATGGGTTATGATGCGTTTGGACTGCCTGCTGAAAATGCAGCCATAAAAAACAAAAGCCATCCAAAGATTTACACAGAAAATTCAATGGCCGGCATAGAAAAAAACCAGAGGGCTCTAGGCTTAAGCTATGACTGGTCCAGGAAATTTGCAACCTGCTACCCCGAATATTACAAATGGAACCAGTGGTTTTTCCTGCAATTTTTTAAGAAAGGTCTGGCTTACAAAAAAGAGGCGCCTGTAAACTGGTGCCCCAAATGCACGAGCGTGCTGGCAAATGAGCAGGTTGAGAACGGGAAATGCTGGAGATGCGAATCTCAGGTTGAGGAGAAAAGGCTTGAACAGTGGTTTTTCAGAATAACAGAGTATGCAGACAGGCTGTTAAAAGACCTTGATAAACTCAGGTGGCCTGAAAAAATAAAAAAGATGCAGGAAAACTGGATAGGAAAATCAGAAGGTGTTGAGATATTTTTCCAGTTGGATGGCTCAAGAGAGATTATCCCGGCTTTCACGACAAGGCCAGATACTATATTCTCGGTGACTTTTATTGTACTGGCTCCAGAACATCCCTTGGTTACAAAGCTCGTTAAAGGCACAGGATATGAGCAAGGCGCCATGGAATTTGCAGGGAAAACAAAGAAGGAGAGCCTTGTTGACAGGACAAACGAAGCAAAAGAAAAAGAAGGCGTATTCACAGGAAAATATGTGGTAAACCCGGCCTCCAAAGAAAGGATTCCCGTGTGGATTGCTAATTTTGCAATAATGGATTATGGGACAGGCGCAGTAATGTGCGATGCGCATGACAAAAGGGATTTCAAGTTTGCGAGAAAGTATGGGATTCCTCTAAAATTTGTGATAAGCAGGGACGGGAAACCAGTAGACGCCAAGAAGACCGAAGAAGCCTATACAGATGACGGGATCCTGTTTAATTCAGGCCAGTTTGATGGCATGGCCAATAAGGAAGCCTTGCCGAAAATAGCTGACTGGCTTGTGAAAAACAAAAATGGCAAAAAAGTTTTGAATTATAAAATAAGGGATTGGCTCATCTCAAGGCAGAGATATTGGGGGACTCCTATACCTATCGTTTATTGTACAAAATGCGGCATGATCCCTGTCCCGGAAAAAGACCTCCCGATTTTGTTGCCTGAAAAAGCAGTATTTACAGGACAGGGAAATCCGCTCGCAAATACACAGGAATTTGTAAATACGAAATGCCCTAAATGCGGAGGGAAAGCGAAAAGGGAAACTGACACAATGGACACTTTTATGGACTCCTCATGGTATTTCCTCAGGTTCTGCAATCCGCATACAGACAGCTTTGCTTTTGATAAAGAGGCTGTCAAATACTGGATGCCGGTAAACCAGTATATAGGAGGAGCTGAGCATGCAGTCATGCATTTATTGTATGCAAGGTTCTTCACAAAAGTCCTGAAGGATATGGGTCTGGTGAATTTTGACGAGCCTTTCGAGAGGTTGTTCAATCAGGGTATTCTTTACAAAGACGGCCACAAAATGAGCAAGAGTTTTGGGAATATAGTGACGCAGGAAGAGATGTCAGAGAAATACGGGATAGACACTGCAAGGCTATTCCTGCTTTTTGTCGGCTCCCCTGATAAAGAGATGGAATGGTCAGATAAAGGTGTGGAAGGAGTTTACAGGTTTGTCAACAGGATGTACAGGCTTCTCGAAAATTACAAAGAAAAGAGTAGTATAAAAGATGAATATATTGAGAGTAAAAGGAACAAAATAATAAAAGTTATAACAGAACAAATAGAAAACTTTGAATTTAACAAAGCAATTGGCAGTATCATGGGTTGTGTCAACGGCATCCAGTCAAATCTTGAATACATGAGTGAAAAATACTTTAAAAAATCCATGGAAACTTTGAGTTTACTTTTATGCCCTTTTGCTCCTCACTTATCAGAGGAAATTTGGGAAAAGCTTGGTAACAAGGGATTCGTATCACTCCAGAAATGGCCTAAACCTGACGCCAAAAAAATAGATGAAAAAGCAGAGTATTTAGAAGAGTTAGGAGACAAAACTGTTTCTGATATAAAGGAAGTTTTGATTTTATTGAAGATTGAAAAACCGAAGAAAATAAGCTTGTATGTTTCCGATGAGTGGAAATATTCCTTATTTAAAAAAGTAAAAAGCTTGTTGGACAAAACACACAATACAAGTGAAATATTAAAAGAAATAATGAAAGATCCTGAGACGAGAAAACACGGGAAAGATGTTCCTGGCATAGTAGGCGCTTTGGTGAAAGACCCATCTAGAATACCTTCTGTTATTTTAAGCCAGAAAGAAGAGCTGAATTCTTTAGAATCTTCAAAAGGGCTTATTGAAAAAGAGCTCGGCTGCAAAATAGAAATCCTCCCAGCAGACAAATCAACTTCCCCTCGCGCAAGAAAAGCAGAACCGGGAAAGCCGGGGATTGAGGTCAGTTAATTCTTTAACCAGTCAGAAACCTTTATAAGTCCTAAAATAGAACAATTGTTGTATGAAAGAACTATATGGTCCTAAAATAGAACAATTGTTCAAAAAAAGGACCAGTGAGCAGAAAATTGCAGAGGTTTTTTACAAAAACCCTTATATAGAATTCACACTTTCAGAAATCTCACAAATCAGCGGGGTTTCGAAAAGTCAATCCAGCAGTATAATAAGGGAAATAGGGAAAGAAAATTTTATAGTCCTGAAGGAATTGGGAAAAAAATCCTGGAGGATAAGGGCAAATAATGAAAGCTTTGATTTCAGAAAAAGGAAAATTGCTTATAACATCAATTTGATATTTTCCACCAACCTGATAGAATACCTCGGTGAGAAATTCGGAAACCCAAAATCAATTACGCTTTTCGGGAGTTTCAGGCTGGGTGAGGATGGGAAGGAGTCTGATATAGACATTGCAGTAGAAATTGCGCAGAAGAAGGGCCTGGAGATAATCGAACTCAAAGAACTCGCGCCGCTCGAGAAGTTTTTTGGAAGAAAAATAAGGATACATGTTTTCAATAGGAAAATGGCAGAGAAAAATCTTTTTTCCAATATACTGAATGGGATAGTTTTAAGCGGCTTTTTGGAGGCAGAAAACGATGAATAAAGAAAGGTTAGATCAGCTTATCATGGAAGGGAAATTAAAAATGAGGTCAGTTGATGTCCCAAAAATAAATTCTCTGATAACTGCCGCAAAAGTTGGGATTATTGCTGTTCAAAAAGTGCCTTTGATACCAGAGACATCAACATTGGTTTTCAGGGAATACTATGAATGCATAAGGCAGCTTGGAGATGCGAGGTGGCTGTCATTGGGCTACGAGCCTAAAGCAAGCCATGAGGTGAGCATGGAAATATTAATGGGCCTTAAAATCGAAAATTCAATAAAGCTGCAAAACCTGGACAGGTTTAGAAAAATCAGGAACAATGCAAATTACAGGGGTTATATTGTGAGCGTCGAGGAAGCTACGGAGATAGAGGATTTCTGGAGCGCTCTCGGTGAGAATATAATTAAAGAAGTTGAAAAGGGTGTGGATGGTTAATTCGTTTGCAGGCAAGAAAAGCAGAACCGGGAAAGCCGGGTATTGGGGGCGGTTTAAATATGTCGCCTGATAGAGTTTCTGCTGTAATAATTCAAAATAAAAAAATTCTGTTGGTTACTGATGGCACAGGTGTTTACTGGACACCCGGAGACAAAGTTGAAAATAACGAAACCTATGGAGCAGGCGCTAGCTAGGGAACCCCGGGAGGAGATAAGAGTTGAAGATAAAAGAGCAAAACCCTACACATCTTATACCACAACAAATGAAGTTAAAAAAGAGCAGCAAAAAGTGTATTGTTTTCTGGTTGATTTTGATGGCGTGATTGTGCCTTCTGAAGAGATCACTAAATACGGCTGGTTCTCAACAAGTGATCATTTCCTAAAATAAGAAAAAGTATAGAAGAAAATATAATTCCCAATCTTATAAAAGATAATCTGCTTTAATTAAACCTTCTCCCTGAGTCCAGCAATCCCAACCAGCACGAGCACAATTCCCGTCGCCTTGAAAACAGTCAGGTTTTCGCCTAAAAACCCCATGGCTAGAATTATTGGCACAGAGATCGACAAGCCATTCATTATTGAAGGGACAATCGAAACTTTTCCTCCGTGCAAAGCTTTCTGGAAAAGAAGGAAGCCAACAATTCCAAGGACTGCTGCAATATAAACCAAAGGCTCATACACTAAACTTGAAAGGCCAGAAGTTGTCAAACTGACTTTTGCTAGAGCTACCTTTACCAAGAACCCAGCAATACCTATTAGTGTTCCAGCTAATACAGGCATTAGGATACTGAGACCAAGACTATACCTGCTATTACCAGCAGTAACATCAACCATTGTCTACCTCCTATTTTTTCTTTAAAGAAAAATACGCCACCGAGAATTGTCACAACCATGTTAAGGGATGTCACAGGCTGGATAGTTGAAATGTCAGCAAGTTTTAGTGCAATAACATAAAGGCCTATACCAACACCACCAATTAGTATAGAAGCAATCCATCTCTTATTCATCACCATCTTTTTAAGCGAGAACTTTCCCATTGTTTGCAGGCCATGGTGTTGCAGCAGTATAGAAGCCCCAAAAAGTACAGAAGAAATCATTGCAAGTATTATTCCAAGAACCATAGTATTTATATTAATTCAGGAGGATAAAAAGCAACTTATGGAACGAAACTGATCCGGGATAATTGATTAAGAGATCAGTTTCCATCCATATATAGCCCCGCGCGGATTCGAACCGCGGTCAATGGGTGCCTTTTTTCACAGAACCAAGAGGTTCTCATTTCTTTAGTTTTTGAAAACCAAAGCCCACTATCCTTGGCCACTAGACGACAGGGCTATATGACTATAACTTATTCTAATCCTTTAGTTTTTAAACTTTTGCTTTGATAGAATCAAATAAAATCCTTTATTTTCTTCTTTTTCTCTTCGTGGACTATCCACAGAATGAGAAGAATTGTATCCATTCCTGCGAGGATGTGCCAGCTACTGAAACCCAAAATTTGCAGCAGATTGAGCCCCACACCAAAATCAGCTATCGGATACAGTGGATAAACCAGCCCGCCAACTATAAAATCTAAAATCACATGCGTAGCCAATCCGAGTGAAGCAGCATACAAAATCATCTTAGTTTTCTTATGTCTGAAGAAAAAAGCAGCTCCAAAAGCTATGGCTGGAAATATCAGTGTGTGAGTAAAAAGCCGGTGTATATGCAGATCTGAGCCCACAGACTTGAATGCTATATCAAGCACAAGATCTATGTCAGGCAGAATGCCGAAAATGCCTGCAACAAGAATTTCGTGAAGCGTTATTTTCCTTTTGTATCCTTTGATCCTCTCTCTGACCAAACTGAGGATTATTATAGGAAATAGAATATGTGTAACTGCAAATGGCATATAATTATTTACTCAATTGCTAGACACCTGTGCTCTCAGAAATAAACCTCGCCCCTTTCTGCGTGACAACAAAAGAAGTCTCCCCTAAAGGCGCAACAATATCAACAAATCCCTTATCTTTTAGTATTTCCAGCGATCGTTCAACAGACCCCTTTTCCTGCTCCACCAGCTTTAGGATTTCACTTTTTTTAATTAAGTTTTTCTCAGAAACAAGCTTCAGAATAGAAAGTTCCCCATTTGCTATCATAAAATCAGTAAGCAGAAGATTCGTGGACCAATTCCCTTTTCAACAAATTGGCCTTGTCCCTGCTGACAAGTTTTTCAACCAGTTTTAATGCAAAATCAATCGCAGTCCCAGGCCCCTGGCTTGTTATAACATTCCCGTCAACGACGACTTTATCGGCCCTTGGCCTTGGGATCTCCCTTTCCATCCCAGGATAAATTGTGGCTTTCTTATCAGTCATTATCCCAGCTTTTGTTAACACCAAAGGCGCGGCGCAGATGGCCCCCACTAATTTCCCCCTCGAATCCAAATCAGCAATAGCATTTAGGACCTTTTCTGATTTTGCCAGATGGACATGGCCCGGTCCACCAGGAAGAACTATACCATCAAAATCCCTTATATTAAGAGCATCGAATTTCTTATCCACAACAAACTGTATCCCATGTGAGCCCATTATCATTGTGCTGGGAATGCCGGCTGTTGTGACCTTTATTCCAGCTCTCCTAAGAACATCTATTATAACAGTAGCTTCGATCTCTTCAAACCCGTCAACTAAAGGAATTAGAATCTCCATAAAGCTATAGCTTTATTGTGCGCATTAGTATTTAAAAGCAGACGTTATATAATTATGATTTGGTGCTCGCATATGCCAGTAATAGGGTTGAATATCTCATCAATCGAAGCTAAAAGAGAAAAAGGCGTGGAAATAAATAATATCAGTGTCAGCTCTTCGCCTACAATCAATTCAATTAAGGAGTTGGACCTAAAGGAACTCCAAAAAAAAGTTCTGGTTATTGACTTCGAATTTGTAACAGCCTATGACCCTAAAGCCGGTTCAATAAAAATTGCAGGCGAATTATTATATACTTCTGACACCAACGCAAAAGTTCTAGAGAGTTGGAATAAAAATAAATCCTTGCCCAACGAAGCTTCTGTTGAGATTCTAAACTTCATTTTCAGGAAATGTATTCTAAAGATTTTAAATCTTTCAGATGACCTGCAGCTTCCTCCTCCAGTAAACTTGCCACTAATCAAACTGAAAGATGCGCAAGAGACCCTTGATACTAAAATAAAACAAGATGAAAAGAAAAAAGTATAGCTTAATTTAAATCAGCTAATTCTTTAAGTGATCAGACTTGTCAAGGTTGCTATAAAAATCACTGCTCCAAAAATAATTAAAATAATTGCATTCCTTCCTAGATGCAAAACATATTTCCCTACTATATAAATTATACAGCCTATGATGAGGGCAGAAGTTATAAAACCAATCGGCCCAGAGCTTGCCAGAGGGCTTATTGCGCCCAAAAGTTGCAAAAATAGTTTCCCTAAAGTTATCACTATCTTTACTATTTCAGTTAACATTACCCACAAGATTTCAAAAATTGTTTCAGCAACACCGGCAGCCATATAAGTAAAATAGAATAACAGAGTTTATATTTACTTTAGGAACATGTTCAAACCCCTACTTCCCGACTTTTTAATTTCCACGAGCTTTTCCAAAGAAGAGCCTATCCTCTCCTCCCCAAATCCATGTTCATCCACCATAAGTTTTTTCAGTTTTTCTATGTCCAGGGAATATTTTTTAATTTCGATCTCCTCTGTTGGGGGATTCTTAAAAAACTCCAAAAGGTCCTCTATCTGAACATCCGATTCCCATTTAACAGCTGATTTTACCCTCTCAATAGTTTTATTTTCCTTTACTATTTTCAATGCAGTTTTAGGGCCTGTACCCTTCACTCCTGCAGCAAAATCTGTTCCGATAAGAATTCCTAGTAAAATTAGTTGTTCCTGTGTTATCTGTAAATTATCCAGAACTTTTTCCAGTTCTATCAGCTCCGGTTTAACCTCAATGTAAGCCTGTTTTCCCGGAAGTTTTTTCTTCCCTACTATATTCAAATTTCTGACAAGCCTTGGCATCCCAAAAAGCAGGGAATCATAATCAGAACTTGCGCCAGCCCACAATTGGCCTTTTTTAACCATGTAAGCAACCTGCGCCTCCCCTTCTGACGGAGCCTGAATCCAACTCACTCCCATTGCTTCCAAAAGCCTTTTTGAGTTTTCTATCATCTCATCTGTCAATTTTGAAGCGCCTTGCGCATACTTTATAGCATCCTCGCCTTTTTCAACAGCTTCTTTCCATTTCTGTTCAGCCACTTCCCTGATTTTTTTTCTGTCCTCGATTGTTTTTTTCTTCCACGAGGGGGGGATCCCATCAAAAACATAAACAGGCTCTATTCCAGATTCAATCATCCTCGTCGTCCTGTAAAACAATCCGCTCAGATGGCTGGTCACCCGCCCTTTGGAATCCCTCAAAGGTTCCCCAGTAAACTTATCCCTTATCACAGAAAGGAACTGGAAGATGTAGTTGAAGGCGTCTATACCAATCGATCGGCCCCTCAAAAATTCCATATCTATTGGTTGTGTTACAACAAGATCTTTTAGTTTGACGCCCATAACAGTTATCAAATATTCCAATCCATGCTATAAATAAGACTTAAATTACTTGGTCGATTATTAATTTGAATGCCAGAGAGAAGAAGTTTCGCTAATGGGGAAAGGTTCCGGAGAATACAGAGCACAGATCCAATACCACTCTATAGGTTTGAAGTTGTATTTGATGATGAAAGTTATCTCCGCCAATTGGGAAGAGATGCTGTAAGAGAAGAACTTATAACAGGGTTCACAATAGAACAAGCTTCAACTACATATGAATGGAAAGGCGAACTTAGGGAGGGGGTTGTATATATGCTGAGGACTACTTTACCTCAAAACAGAGAGTCTGATTGCAGATCGTTATACGAATTGTTCTATAAGCGCATTGGAGAAAAATGGGAAGTTCCTGTTATTTATTTAGATAAAGATCTGGCGGCAAATCCGGATTTCGCTGTTTGGCTTGGTAGGAAAAAAGATGGCAAAGAATCTTTAAGAGTTATAGATGATTATTCAACAACTCCTTTTACATGGACATATGTTCCGAACTCCAGTTGCATAAATTTATGGACAATAGCTAGTGTCGAACAGAGCAGTGGCGACAGGATCAGGGGCAAGCAGGCGCATGAAGCTACCCTAGTGAGGAAGTTTTCTGATAATGGAATAATTAAACCAGAAGCTAGTCGAGCGATTTTTCATAGAGAATTGAGCTATAAGAGAGCCAGGAGACGCCTATATCAAGCTATAGATAACGGAAGGGGATTAAAAAATGATGATAGAAAGGCTTTAAAAACAGGGAAAGATTTGCTTGAAATTGTTTTAGCAGAAAAAGATGCCTAAATTACTTGTTGTCAGCTCTCATCTCAATGTCAATCTTCACGCCTTCAGGGATATTAATTCTTACAACCTGCCTGAGGGCCCGCTCATTCGTGCCGATATCAATAACCCGCCTGTGGATTCGCATTTCCCACCTGTCCCAAGTAGCATTACCATGACCAGTTCCATCCCCACACGGCGTTTTAAGTACAGGTATCCTCAACCTTTTTGTTGGCAAAGGCATTGGTCCACGGACAGAGGTTCCATGCTTATCTGCAATATCCTTTATCTGATTGCAAATGCCATCAAGCTCCTGATAACTTCTTCCAGCCAGTTTGATTCGCGCGAATTCCATATCAAATTAATGGATAGAAAATTATTCCTACCCAAACTATCCAATTATTGCGTTAGTAGTATTTAAATCCTTTTCTAGCGGCCTTTCTGCAGAGAATCCTGACAATTCAGACGGATTTAGGTCAATTGTGTTTAAAATCTTGCTCAACAATTCAACACTCGCAAACCGGACACCCCTTTCAACTCTTTTTATCGTATTCCTTCCACACCCAACTCTTTTTGCAAGCTCGCCTTGGCTTATACCTAAAGACGTTCTTTTTTGCTTTATGATTTTTCCAATTCCTTTTGTATTCGAAAGGATTCTTAACCAGTCATCTTCAGCCGGCCACTTGTTTTTGAAGTAATGTTTTATTGACCCGCGGCCTTTGGATCCTGTTGTGCAGCTTTCTATTTCTTCTGGGCATTTTAGTCCAATGAGTTTGAAGAATCTGAACAGGGTTCCGTCTTCTGTTTTGGAAATCAGAACATAGCCAGATGCTTTACCCTTATTGAAACCGCTGGTCGCCGCGTTTGAATAGAAATTTAGGCCAAGAGTTTTCAGTTTTCCAATGAGAAAATCTACATCTTCCTTTGTGAAGCAGTTTGTTGCAAAAACGATTCTCGGAATTCTGTTGGAGCCCTTTTGTCTGACCAGGCACCCATCGCCTAGATACCAGTGCAGAAGAACTGTTGGTGTAATCTCCAAATCTCTTGGGACTATTTTGAAGTTGCGGCCATCTTTTGGGATGTACCATTTGGAATGGAGATTTAGAAATTCTGGGTAAGGACACGTATTAATATAGAACCATAAAGAGTGTGTTAAGGATACTTTGTTTTCCAAACTAATCCATGATTTTACTTTGAAAAGATCAAATAATTTTTGACACCATAAAAGAAAATTTCTATCTTTTGCTGTTAGTTTATAAGAAAAATATCGACTATCGTTATATTTTTCAATCTTGATGCTCGCATCTCCTAACAATGTACCGTTAATTATTTCTCTCAAAATTTCCATATTTAATACTTCACCTTTCCTATTTAAATCGCTAACCGGAGTAGCATTCCGCTATCACCGGCAGAAAAAAGAAAAATAAAAAACAGTCGCTAGAAATACTCAAATTCATCAGCGCCATCATCAAACTCCGATAGAATCCAGATCTCCCTGTCAGTCAATTCGTCCCCATTCTCCAACCTAATTTTGGCTTCCAAAATCTCTTCTAAACTGGGTTTTTCTATTCTCATATTTCCTCCAAAGCAGTTTTTTCTGCCCATGTTTTTGACTATATCAGAGATCAGGGGGTTTGGGGTCGAGCAAAAGAAGAATGGAAGTTGATTTCAGACCAATCGGATACGAAATCAACTTCGACCCTTTAGAGCTGCCGCTGACCCCTTCTTTACTTCAAAAAATCAGCGTCGATGGTTGAGCTGACCAATCAGAAAGAGCGAAACCCAAAAGCATTAAGTGGGAGCTGGAAGCGACCCTTAAGCTTTTGGGCTCCCGATTAGGTTTACATTGAAAAAAAGAACTCATATATGGACAAAACTTTATTAATGTAGGTTACATAATATATACTAATAGTTACTAAATATTACATATGGCTGTAGTAAGAATAGATGACAGGCTTTTGGAAAAGATGCAGAAATGGATAGATGAAAATGGAAATAAATACAAACATCCCACAATTTCTGCTTTTGTGAATAGTGCGGTCTATGAGAAGCTAAAATCTTTGGATGTTGGTAAATATGAAAGGAAATAGGTTTTCATGATTATGGGAGGAATGTTTTACAATATAACACAGAAAAGAAGATTGAAGTATCAGGAAACATCCAGAAGCGCACAGATAGCAAAAAAAGAAGCACTTTCTGGAAATGGGCCAAAACCAATACATTATATAAATATACCTGAATTAAATCCAGAAACGCTAATGCCGGTTCTTCCGCAGAACGGTTTTAACGCTCTTTCTCTTTTTAGCGGAGGAGGTGGTTTGGATTTAGGTTTTGAAAGAGCTGGTTTTAAACATGTAGCTTCTTATGACATATTGGAAATATGCGGCCAGACATTAAAACATAATAGACCACACTGGACCGTTTTTTCTGGACCTGTGGACGGTGACGTCAGGGGTGTAGACTGGAGAAAGTACAAAGATGACACAGATGTCATACATGGTGGACCTCCATGTCAACCGTTCTCTATCTCTGGAAGCCAAAGAGGGAAGAATGATGAAAGAAATATGTGGTCTGAATTCATTAAAGCAATTAATGTTATAAAACCAAAAGCGTTTGTTGCTGAAAATGTCCCCGGACTTTTAAGTAAAAAGTTTAAGAGTTTTATCAAACAAGAAATATTCGATCAGCTCCCTAACTATTATATAACCTACTTCAAACTAAATTCTGCAATGTTCGGGATCCCACAAAAAAGAGAAAGAGTTATTTTTGTTGGATTTAAAAATAAAAAAAACGCATTGAGTTTCAAAATACCATCACCATCATACAGATATGATCACTTTTTATCAAAAAATAAATCAAAACCTTCATATTACCAGAAAAAGTTATTTTATGATAACAGTTTAACGAAAACAATGGGTGTGAGAGAAGCACTTGGATTAAAAGATATAGGATATGATGCACTTTCCCCAACACTGAGAAGTACATTCACTGGGAAAAGAAACACAACATCTATTTTAAACGGCAAATCCGGTCAAAATTACTGGGAAAGGTTACAAATTTGGCCTAATGGAGTATCAGAAAACAGGGGGGTGGCTAGAATCTATTTACCGAAAAATGGGCACAGAAGATTATCTGTTCAAGATTGTTCAGTTATCCAGGGATTTCCAACAAACTGGGAATTTAAAGGTGCAGTTTACCAGATCCTTGGTCAGATTGGGAATTCCGTTTCGCCGCCAATGGCTTATGCAATTGCATTAAATATACTAAAATCTCTGAAGAGTTAAAGCCTTTTTTACCATATTCTTCAGAGTCTGTGCGTGGTTTGATGTTATGTGAGGCCATTCTTTAAAGTAGCTGGCAGGTATATGAGGATTATTTAGCGTGCTACCCCTCTCTATTAAATATTTAGCTCTGTCCTTAAGAATTTCTAACATTCTTTCAGGAGAATAACCGTTTTTCAGATCCATTAGCTCTAAATATTTTTCTTTGGAATATTGTTTTTTGTGCAATCTTGATGCATCGTTATATGTATATATTCTTTTTTCCCCTAATATTTTGAATAAATCCTCAAGGATTAATTTATGCCTCATAATTTGTGCAAGCTGAAAATCGGGTAAAATATATCTTTCTTTTTCTTTTATCCAGGGTTGCATTCTTTTGGGTGGTCCGTAAAGAAAATATTTAGCATTGCCCTTTTCATAGACACCTATCAACCAGTGTTTATCTTCCCATTTCTTAATATGATCTGGACCAAAATCTCTAACAGTAGTTACGCTGCCTCTAGATGTTGATTTTAATTCGAATGGGAGTTTCTTGCCATTTAATTCCAGATATGCATCGACCCCAGACCGACCCTGAGACTTATCTTTAATTAGTTTGAAAAGTTTTATTGCATATTCTTCACGCTCATCGTCTTGAAAGTCAACCATATATAAACTATGTGAGGATACATATAAAATATAATAAGTTTAACTATTCTTAAAATATGACTGATGTTCATACACCTGAACAGAGAAGCTATAATATGTCCAGAATAAGGGGAAAATGGACAAAGCCCGAGAAGGACATACATTATCATCTCAAATCAATGAAAGTGAAGCATAAGATGCACCCAAAGATTGAAGGGAACCCAGACGTTTACCTGAAAGGTAGGAATTTTGTTATGTTCATTGACGGCTGTTTCTGGCATGGCTGCCCAAAGCATTGTCATATACCAGAAACCAGAAAAAGTTTTTGGGAAGCCAAAATAAGGAGGAACAAAAGGCGTGACAGGAAACACACAAGAGACCTGAAAAGGCTTGGTTATTATGTGATACGTCTATGGGAGTGCGATACAGAAAACATCACACAAAAAACACTTTCAAATGTTATTGGTATTTAATTGGTCTTCGTCTGATAGCTATGAATCTTATATTTAAATTACCGAATCAATAATTCATCATGTCTTCGAATTCGGTTCAGAAGACCGAAGACAGTAGACGCAAGACAATCAAGACACAAGATCGTGTCTCATCTATGCCCTGTGACACGAGACATCTCTGCAATAATATAATAGGAGATGCAGACCCAGAACCCAAGACAGGAACTGCTTTTCAAGTGGGAGATCTCCCGGGTCCGCTTAAATTTTCAATTACGTCATGTTTTGCTGTATAAAAACCAATACAATACTGTAAAATTATCAATCTGCTTTTGACACAAGAACATATAACACTGTTATATAAGTCTTTATAAAGTAAGAAAGTAATACATTCTTAGATGATAAATATGCCGGAAATAACTACAATCTCCACCAAAGGACAAGTTGTGATACCTTCACATATCAGACAGGAACTGGAATTAGAAGAGGGTTCCCAACTTGTTGTAAGCAGGATGGAAGACTTTATCCTCTTGAAAAAAGTAAATATTCCAGACCCAAAGAAAGAATTCGAAAGGCTTGTGGATTTTGGAATAAAACATGCAAAAAAAATAGGAATAAAATCAGAAGAAGATATTGTAAGGATTGTGCATGAATCAAGAAAACGAAAAGCTTAGAGTAGTTCTGGACACCAATATCTACATTTCTTCTGTTTTCTGGCTAGGCAGACCTCACCAGATAGTCGAACTTGCAATAGACAGAAAAATACAGGTTTTTATCTCCCCTCAAATATTGAAAGAACTGGAAAGGGTTTTGAAAAGGGATCGTGTCTCGTAGACACGAGACATCTCTGCATCTTTTGCATAGATTAGAGATGCAGATTTTCTTGAAGACCACGATTTTATAGAAAGCCAGATAGCTTTAATTCTTGAATATGCAAAAGTTGTCAGGCCAGTAAACACAATTCAGGCTGTTATGGAAGATGCAGATGACAATAAAATAATAGAGTGTGCCGTAACAGCGAAGGCAGACTATATAGTCACAGGCGATCCTCACTTGCTGGACCTTAAAGAATTCAATTGGATAAAAATAGTAAAAGCAGCCGAATTCTTAAGTCTATGATCCCTCCGGGTCCGCTTAAATCTTTTTCTGCCATAATTTAACCATGCTCCTAGAAAAGCCGAGATCGATTGTAATAGCGTGTGATGTGTATAGGAATACAGGTCATAAATACGATAACAGGCTAAGGAAATTGGAAAACATTATCAGGAGCACTGATGATATAGAAGGCGTAGGCGGCTACCAGATTTCTTCTGCTCTCCCGGAAAAATACACTTTGTCCAGAATTGTAAAAATTGTAAAGAATAATACAGGAAAAAGGGTTATTTATGATCAAGGCGGCTTCGGCCTATCCAACCCTAAAGATGCAGAGGATAAAGCAACTGATCTAAAAGAATCTGGCGTAGATGCTGTCATAATATTCCCTATATCCGGTCCTGCTGTCGCTGAGGAATGGATAAAAGCTTTGATTAACAAAGAACTAGGTGTCATAGTTAGAGGTCATCAGTCATATCCAAAATATGATATGGTAAATGAGGGATATGTCGGGTCTCATTCATGGAGAAATTTATACGAAGATGCGATAAAGTTAGGCGTCCGGGATTTGCAATTCCCAGCTAACCAAATTGAAGATCTAAAATCTTTTAGGGAGAACCTTAGAGCATTAAGTTTAGAGGAGGATCCGAGTTTCGATGCTGATAAGGATGTAATTTTCTATCCTACAGGGATTGGTGATCAAGGCGGGAGGTTAGAAGACATATCTGCTTTTGGTCAAAAAGCGCATCCAATTGTAGGGAGGCTTATAACTTCACCTCCTGACAGGCACATTAGAAATGCCGCTTTGAGGTTTATACAAGAACTTGAAAGGGGTTATAAAAAAGCGCTTTAATCCGCATTTTCCAATTCTTAAAAGGACGACATAGATTCTATATTCACCCTGTTCAGAATCAATATGTCCAATCAAATTATGACTCAAAGAATAATCCTTCAGTTAGATCTTGACTCCTTTTACGCATCAGCCGAAGAAGTGAGGAATCCAGAACTAAAGGGGAAACCTGTAGTTGTGTGCGTGTTTTCCGGGAGGACAGAGGATTCTGGCGCTGTTGCAACATCAAATTACCTCGCAAGGGAATCTGGGATAAAGGCCGGGATGTACATTGCAAAAGCAAAAGAGATTGCTGCAAAGGAGACTATTTTTCTGCCTACAGATATGGAATATTACAAGCAGGTTTCTGAAAGGATAATGGAGATTATAAGGTCATATTCTGACAGATTTGAGCAGAGGAGCATAGATGAAGCTTATCTGGATTTGTCTGGTCTGGTAAAAGATTTTGAAGAGGCGCAGGCGCTCGCAGAAAAATTAAAAAAAGATGTTTTTGAGAAAGAGGGGATCACTTGCTCTGTTGGCATCGGCCCGAACAAGCTGGTTGCGAAAATGGCTTCGAAGGTGAAGAAGCCAGACGGACTTACTATAATTAGACCAGAAGATGTTAGGAATTTTCTGAATCCGCTTCCTGCCAAAAAATTATTTGGAATAGGGCCAAAATCCCTTGAATTTTTTGAGAAAATTGGGATCAAGACAATCGAGGATTTGGCAAAAACAGATGTGAAGAGTTTAGTTGATCAATTTGGCGAGAAGAAAGGAAGGGATATCCGGGAACATGCAAACGGGATAGATAATTCTGAGGTCGAGGAGACTGAGAGACAGCAACTCTCTAAGATAGGGACCCTGAAAGAGGACAGTTCAGATCTTGATTTTATTTGCGAAAAATTGTTTGACTTAATTGAAGAATTGAAAATTAAAATTGAGAAGGAGGGGAAGAAATTCAAATCTGTAAGTATAATTGTGATTTTGGCTAACCTGCAAACTCACACAAAGAGCAGGAGCCTGGAGAATTTTACTGATGACATTCAGGTTGTGAAAACTGAAGCTAAAAATCTTATGAAGGAGTTCTTGGAGAACAATCCGGGAAAGAAACTGAGGAGATGCGGAGTGAGGGTTTCCGGGTTTGAAGATAGTGCGCTTAATTTAACTGAACCGTCTGAGAAAAAACAAAAGACTTTATTTAGTTTCGGGAAATAAATCACCATTTAGTTTCTATAGTGTTAATCAGTCAATTCTGTTTCCAGCTCCCTTAACTCCCATTCGGCTTCAGCGAGAGCATTAAAGTTATGCGCTCCTCTATGGTACTCTGCCCTTTTACGGAGACGTTTAATTGCATTTTCCTTAGCAAGGCTTGTTACCTCCGTTGAAGAGTTGGAAAATTGATCGCGAATATCCTGAGGAGCATCGTTAATATCTAAAACGTCCCCCACTTCTTGTAGGATAGTTTCTGTTGGTTGGACGTAACCTTTTCCTGCTTTCCTTCGTGCAGATCCCAATTCTTTTTTTACATATTCTTTAAAAACTTGATCTCTTACTCTTCCAACGTCCGGTGCAATATCAAGACCATTTTCTGCTGCACTTTCTTCTGCGCGAGAAAGATGCTTTAAAGTATTGTCTACATAACCTTTTCTAGCGTACTTTCTGGCCAACGTTAACTCCGTATCTACATTTTTACCGTATTTCATGAGTACGTATTGGTAGTTAAGCTTATAAATCTTTGCATACATTGTGCTATCCTGAATTACTTGCACCCTTTCTATCAGAATAGAATACTTCAACAGGATACTTATATCCAATAGCGCCGCATGGGCGCTTATTGTTCCAGT
>Ga0209541_10006254_pt1 | contig 20402 bp, 17 predicted proteins | sample RifCSPlowO2_01_FD_184027 | JGI IMG/M metagenome (GOLD analysis project Ga0209541, IMG submission 184027) | Groundwater microbial communities from Rifle, Colorado - Rifle CSP2_plank lowO2_0.1 (SPAdes) (version 2) | ecosystem: Environmental > Aquatic > Deep subsurface > Groundwater | place... | reverse complement strand
AGACAGAACAAATTATTTTGGGCTACTATGGCTGTGGTTTTAGTTTCTGCTACCAGGGTAGTTGGTTTGGCCGTTGTTGTGGCTCTTTGGATAGATATTCTCACAAAGCAGGGTATAAATCGGAAAAATTGGTTTATTTTACTGGCGCCTTTGGGGTTTGTTTCATATTGTATATTTTTGTATCAACAAACGGGCGATCCATTTTACTTTATCACAGCCGAAAATCACTGGCAAAGAACACTGGCAACACCCGTGATTGGATTTTGGCAGACACTGGGAAATATTTCAAGTAGCGGGTTTACAGCACCAAAATTTAATATTCTTCTTGATCTAATTTTTGCAATATTTGGGGTTGGATTTGCAATAAGGGCTTTCAGGTTTTTGTCTCCATCTTTTGCAATATATAGCTTAATTTCAGTTGGTATCCCGCTTTTTACACCTACTCTTTCATCTATGCCGAGGTTTTTACTCCCTGTATTTCCTATTTTTATTTTAGTGGTACTTATAAAAAACCGCTACGTCGGTCTTTTCTTTCAAGTGGTTTCTATCGCATTGCTTTCTATTTTTACTGCACTTTTTATTGTGGGTTATTGGGTTTCTTAAGGGTTATAATTAACTCTTCTTTGGAGCTCGTTAGTATTGGAAGCAGCATCAACTGCTTTTATGGAGATAGTATTAGCCCCTTCGTTTAAGGGTTGATCGGTACTGAAATTTCCATCTCCTCCTACAATTATTTGCATATCGTTAATAAAAACCTTTACACCTGGTTCGGTTTTACCAGAAACCCTAACTTTTTTATCTCCGCCTTGCACTACCTTACTATCCTCTGGTTCGTTAATACTAAGAGAGGGAGTTTCATTGTCAAATTGAAGTTTTATGGTTTTAGAAGGTAAACTTTCTTGACCCTTATCATCTACAGTTTTCCCATAAATATTATTTGTGCCCAGGTTTAGAGTTACATTTTCAAAGATAAAACTTCCGTCACTTAAAACTCCAATTGTTTGACTGGATTCATCATCAATGTATAGTTTGACTTTAGAAGTAGGAGTCCCAAAGCCTTTAATATCAATTTGGGCGCTGTTGGTTGCCTCGTAGGGAATGTTTAGCACAGGAGGAGCAAGGGCTAAAGTATCGGAAGATTGATTAGAATTGTTTTGTGAAGGCTTAATCACATTTTTAACAAACCCAATGCCACCTATAAAATTGGGAAGGATCCACATTAATGTGGAATAGAGCAGAATGGCAATTATGATTATAGTAATTAAAAAATTTCTTCTGCTTCTACGAGCTAACCTCTTTACTGATCTTCTAGAGCGGTATCTGTAAGCCATATATCACTTAGTATATACCAAAATCTGGTAAAATATGGTGGATTGCGGGATTAGTACACCGGTAGTATGCCACCTTCCCAAGGTGGAGAAGCCAGTCCGATTCTGGTATCCCGCTCCAGCCGATGTAGCTTTAGATAGTTAATACGCGAAGCGGAACTATCGCAAGATACATCAAGTGAAACGCCGATGTAGCTTAATGGTAAAGCACTACTTTCGTAAAGTAGTGATGTGGGTTCGATTCCCACCTTCGGCTCCAAGCTGGTCGGAAGATCGACGGTTCGTTCATAGTCGTATGACTATGCTTTGCGAAGCAAAATCCCGTCCACGGCTCATATCCTGTATGGATGCAAACCAATTTATAACAGAATTTACGAAATGGGTTAGAGAACAGAAGGAGATTTGGGCTGTTTTACTGGTTGGTTCTTATGCTAGAGATTCTGCTAAGCCGGATTCAGACATAGATTTAGTAGTAATTACAGATGAACCGGAGATTTATTTGGATAATGACCTATGGATTAAAGGATTTGGAGAGGTAAAGGAAATAATAAAGGAAGATTACAAGGCGGTACAAGTAAGAAGGGTATTTTACGGAAATGGTTTGGAAGTTGAGTACGGGATTACTACTCCAGATTGGGCAAAAGTTGATCCGGTTGACCCGGGAACTGAAAGAGTGATTAAGGATGGAGCAAAAATACTTTTGGATAAAAATGGTATTTTGGAATTACTAATAAAGAATTTAAACAAATTATAAATATGTATATTTTCATTGGGGGAATACCGGCATCGGGTAAAAGTTATCTGGCGAAGAAAATCTCGGATGAAACCGGGGCTTTTGTCTTAGATTTAGACACAGTAAGGGAGGAAATGTCTAAGGATTCCAAGTTAGAGTATTGGGTCAACTTCTTCTTTAAACAGGATGAAGAAAAATATCTAATAGAAACTTCGTGTGAGGAACATTGGCAAAATTTAGTTAAACAATCGGAGGCTTTTTGGCCAACAATTTTAAGTAAAGTTAAGGAAGTAATGCAATCGCACAAATCAGCAATTTTTGAAGGAGTAAATATCCTGCCTCATTTAGCAAAAAAGGATTTTAGTTTTCCGGGGGTATTTCTATTAGGAGAATCATTTAATGAGATTTTTGAAAGGAATAAACAAGATCCAAGATGGGGAAAAACTGAAAAGCTGCAGGAGTTAGAAGCAAGATTGTTTTTTAATTGTGACAGGACAAAATACAAAGAAGAGGCAGAAAAGTATGGTTACAAAACATTTACTAACTCTGAAGCTGCAGAAAAGGAGCTAATTCATCTGCTAAACTTTTCTCGGGAAAGCGATTTAGTCAAACAGGGTTACAATAAAATAGCGGAAAAATATTCTGCATCCAGGGACCAATTTAGCAATATGAAATATCTGGAGAGACTGGTGGAATTACTAAGGCCTGGGGTAACTATTTTGGATATTGGTTGTGGCAGTGGAGTACCGGTAGATAAATTTTTAGTAGAAAAGGGATTTAAGGTAAAAGGCATTGATTTTTCTGAAAAACAAATAAAACTGGCCCGAAAAAATGTTCCTCAGGCAAACTTTGAGGCGAAGGATATGTTGGAGTTACAAAATGATGAGTACCGGGTAGATGCTGTAGTTTCACTCTATGCAATTTTCCATACTCCCAGAGAGGGACATCAAGAGCTGTTTAAAAAGATTAGTTCTTTTCTTTCTAAAGGTGGATATATTTTAGTAACAATGGGAGTAGGTGAATGGGAGGGAACAGAAGAAGATTTCCATGGAACAAAAATGTGGTGGAGTCACTTCGGAGCAAAGAAAAATATTGAGATGGTTAAAAATGCCGGATTTGAAATAAAATTAAACAAAATAGATGCTGGTGGAAACGAGAAGCATCTAGTTGTTTTGGCTCAAAAGATTTAAGCCCTAATTATTTACCAGCTTCCAGTAACCCTTGATTTGCAATTTGATTATTTGGATCAAACTTTAAAACTTCCGTAAAAATTTCTTTTGCCTTATCTTTTTTCCCCGATATAAGATAAACAATGCCCAAGTTATTTCTTAAATTAAGATTTTTGGGATTAACAGAGATAGCCTTTTGCAGGTTTTCGATGGCCTGTTCATAATTTTTCTGACTGAGATAAATGGCAGCGATATTTTGATAAGATTGCCAAAGGTTAGGGTTAAATTTGAGGGCACTTTGATAGTTTTCCAGGGCTTTGCCGGGTTGGCCCAGTTCCATATAAGTATTGGCTAAATTATGATAAGCATCACCATAATTAGGCTTTAGCTCAATTGCCCTTTGAAATTCCCTGAGAGCTGCTTGTTTATCCCCACGCCTTCCGTAAACATCCCCCAAATTGTTATGGGTATTGGGTGAAGAAGGGGAAGTTTTTCCGGTGGCTATCCACAGGTTATCTTCATTCTTCCAATCAATATTCCTGATGATGGTTCTGACAGAGAGTAAAATAACTATCAGGGCAAGCATTATATAGCTAATTTGTTTAAATTTGGGAGAATTGGTAAGTTTTTCAAACCCCAGGCCCAAAAGGACCAGGATCCCTAAAATTGGCAGGTATAAATATCTCTCTGCCACAATCCAGTTTAACCTGAATGGGGTGAGTGTTGGAGCAAGAGCAATTAGGAAAAATGAAGACCAGAAAAAGATAGACTTGTTTTTTTTGAAACTAATTAAAGCTACGATTAGAAAACCAAGTGTAATCAGAAACCTTACTAAAAATTGGATTTGGCCAAAGTTTAATTCCGAGTGATAAAGCGTAAGCGTTTGAGGAAAAAAGATTAGCTCAAAATAGGAAGTTAGGGCAACAGGAATCAGGAAAATCGGGTTATCTACGCCACCTTGTTGATAATGCATGGATTGCAAGGTAGTAGTACGTTCCGGTAAACCATTTAAGGACACAAAAATATATAAAATTGTTAGTAGTAAAAACGGAATAGTTTTAGGGAAGTTATCCTTTAAGTTTCCAAATGTGAGTTCATAAAGGGGAAAGATTAAAAAAAGCAGGAGGGGCATCTGCGGATGAGACATAAATGCTAGCAAGAGGCTGATAATGGATAAAAGAAAGTACTTTTTATTCTCTTTTGACAGAACGTAAAATAAAAATGACAGCAAGAAAAAGAAAGCGTATTGGACATACATGCCACCGGAAATCCAAACTACAGCCTCGGAAATTGCCGGATGGATGGCAAATATTCCGGCAACAAAAAGAGCCAATCTTTTAGAATACAAGCGATTCAGTAGGATATAGATCAAAAATACAGAACCCGTATGGAAAAAGATATTAATAAGCCTAAAAACAAAAGGATTAAGCCCACCTATGTGGAAGGCAAGCCAATATAAAAACAGCCGGATAAAGCCGAAAGGGCGGGTCAGGAGGTTACTTAAATGGTCAATATTGGGATTCTGGACGATTTCGGCAAGATCATCGGATAAAAAAGCATTATTCAAGGAATTGCCGTATATCAGCAGTATCAAGGCGAAAAGAAGTAGAAATAGGGGTAAGTGTTTTTTGATCACCTCTCAAGTATACAAGATTAACGGGGTAAGTTTAAGACCATTCCCGGTTCGATCAGATCTGGATTCGGTATGTTATTGGCTTTGGCTATGCGATCGAAAGCCATTATATCGCCATATGCCCTAGCGGCTATTGTGGAAAGCCAGTCACCTTCGACTACGGTATAAGTATTGCCTTCAATCTTTGGACCCCAGATGGTGGTATCGCCTCCACCGGTTCCCAGAGCCTCCTCTGTGGGCGGCGCGGAAGGTGTCGGTGAAGCTTGAGCTTGAAGTTCCAGTTTTGGAATTTGAAGAACTTGTTCTTTTTCAAGCTGGTCAGGATTTGTAAGGCTATTGGCATTAGCAATCTCGGGATATTTGTAGCCATCATCATAATATTTTTCTGCAATCGTAAACAAAGTATCACCTTCTTTTACGGTATATTTACCCGGGAGGTTTTCTTTTGAAACGTCTTGCTGGTCTTCTATTTGAGTCTGTTGAGCAGGACCCAGACTGGATTTACCTTGGTTGAAGTAATTGAAAACCAATATCCCGATTACCAAAACAATCAATGCTCCTAAGACCAGGCTAACCTTGGACTGGTTGGATTGAATCTCGCTCTCAAGCTTCTCCAAATAATTACTCGAATTTCTTTTTGCCATCTTTGAGGACAGATTTGAAGGCAGTTTTCTACTGATACTTTTAATCCAAATGAGCTAAATTGTCAAGAGGGCAAACAGAGGCAATATGTTTGCTTGCCAAACTTAGAGGTCTTGAAACATAGGTAAATGGTATAGTATTATTCAAATCGACATTTCTGCTGAAGGTTTGCCAATGAAAATATTTTTACAAACTATTGCTATAATATTTACGGCCATTTTTTTAGTAAACCTAACTTTTCCTAAACAGACATATGCTTATTTAGACCCTGGAGCCAATAGCTACTTATTCCAAATTGCGATTGCCTCATTACTGGGAGCAATATTGACTGTGAAACTTTTCTTTAGAAAAATAGTAAATTTTCTAAGAAATCTTTTTTCCACGCATGCAAACAAAAAAAATTCCCCAAAATGAACTCATTTCGGGTTCGTTTAGAGATCCAAGCGGAGTGGTCCTTAAAAGGAAGGGTTCTTTATACCGTAGGGTAAATTTGATCTATCGGGAAAGTTATGATTTTTTAATCAATTCAGGCCTTTATCGATCTTTAGTGGAGGATATGTTGTTAATTCCACACCAAGAAGCGAAGAAAGATCAAAAAAGCAACGGTTATTTTAAGCTTATTAAACCGGAAATGATTCCATTTGTCTCTTATCCTTATGAATGGAGTTTTAGCCAACTAAAGCATGCTGCCCTTGCTACTATCCAGATTCAAAAGAGAGCCCTTGAGTTTGGAATGTCTTTAAAAGACAGTAGTGCTTATAATATCCAGTTTTGGAAAGGCAAGCCGATTCTAATTGATACTTTGTCGTTTGAGGAATATAAGGAGGGGCAGCCATGGAAGGGGTATAGACAATTCTGCCAGCATTTTCTTGCCCCTTTGGCGTTGATGTCTTATAGGGATCTTAGGCTAAACAAATTAAATAGAGCCTATATTGATGGAATACCTTTAGATCTCACGAGTTCTTTATTACCCTTAAGTACTTATCTTAATTTTTCGCTTTTAACCCATATCCACCTGCATGCCAGGAGCCAAAACCGCTATGCAGCATATAGTGAAGGAGATATGCGCAGGGTCTTTCTGAAAATGCAGCTTAACCCACCCCGAGTAAATAAATTATCCTTGTTAGGGTTAATTGATAGCCTGGAATCGGTGACTAAACGGCTGAATTATAAGTTGAGAGGATCACAGTGGGGGGATTATTATTCCGACACGAACTACTCTAAAGTGGGGTTTGAACAAAAAAAGCGGGTAATTGAGAAATTTCTAAAAACAGTTAAACCCAAAAGTGTCTGGGATTTAGGAGCAAATACCGGACTGTTTAGCCGTATTGCCAGTAAGCTAGATATACCAGTAATATCTATAGATGGCGATCCGGAAGCTGTTGAAAGAAACTACCTGCGTTGTGTTGAAGAAAGAGAAGAAAACATTTTACCACTTATTATTGACCTTACTAATCCCAGCCCCGGTATTGGTTGGGAAAACAAGGAAAGGATGAGTTTAGAGACTCGAGGGCCGGTGGACATGATTTTTGCTTTAGCATTGGTTCATCATCTTGCCGTATCAAATAATCTTCCTTTTGCTAAAATGGCAAGTTTTTTTAGGAGCATTTGTAAATTTCTTATCATAGAGTTTATTCCAAAGAGCGATTCGAACGTAAAAAGGTTGCTTTTGTTTCGGAAAGATATTTTTCCTGATTACACACAGGAAAATTTTGTGCAAGAATTTAAGCAGTATTTTACTATTAAATACTCTGTAAAAATTAGGCATTCCCAAAGGGTATTGTTTTTGATGGAAGGAAAATAAAAAATTAAAATGCATAGGTTTAAGTTTTTACATCCGTTGTTATTTGCTGCTTTTCCAATTCTGGCTTTTTACACTAAAAATATTCATAAAGTCCGATTTGATAGGATTATTCTGCCTCTAGAGTTTAGCATAGGTTTTACACTCGGTTTATGGTTATTTTTGAATGGTTTAATTAAGGATAGGTACAAAACAAGTCTATTGGTAACTTATTTTTTGTTGTTATTTTACTCGTATGGTCAGGTTTATAAAGTCCTGGATGGTTTCTTAGTAAAAAACGGTGAAAAAGACATTAGCCTGTTTGTACTCTGGTCAGCCTTTTTACTAATTGGAAGCTTTTTGATAATTAAATTTGGGAGAAAACTTCGGGGTTTAGAAGTATTTCCGTTGGTAACAGGGGGCATATTGGTTTTAGTATCCTTAATTCAAATTGCAGGATACAACCTAAATAACAATAAAGTATTGTTTGCTTATAATGATACTACCAAAACGAATAAACAACTCAATAATTTAAACCAGAACTTTCCCGTAATTACTGATCGTCCTGATATTTACTATATTATTTTGGATGGGTATGCTAGCAATGAAGTATTAAAAAATATTTACGGATACGATAACATTAATTTTGTAAATTTTTTGGAAAGTAAGGATTTTAACATAGCCTATAATGCCCACAGTAATTATGCTCTTACTCACCTCTCACTAGCATCCTCGCTTAACATGAAGTATGTAAGTTACCTGACTGATCAAATAGCCGCTATTAACATGATTAAAGATAATGAGGTGCTCAAGATATTAAAATCAAAAGACTATCAAGCTGTACATTTTAATTCCGGCTGGGTAGGTACACAGGAGAATAATTTTGCAGATTTAAATGTTTCGTGCGGGGTAAGCAACCAGTTTATAGCGACTTTTCTTAAAACTACTATGCTAAGGCCATTTGATGGTATGTATTTATCTGATAAAGCCCGAGACAGAGTACTATGTACATTTTCCCAACTGGCCAGTATCAGAGAAAATGTTGACGGTCCGATGTTTGTATTTGCCCATATTGTCTCGCCTCATCCACCTTACCTTTTTGGTCCAAATGGGGAACAGGTTAAACTAACAGCAGAAAATAAAGTTACAGGATTGGATACTTGGCAAGATAGGAAGGATTATTTAAACCAGCTGTTATTTATCAATAAAATGGTAATGGATTTGGTCAGAAAATTGACTTTTGGTAGAGAAAATTCACCAATAATAATCATCCAAGCTGATCATGGTTCGGCTTCAACACCAGGCATGGAAGAGTATAACCCTGATCTTATTCAGGAGAGGATGAGGCCCTTTATAGCTTATAAACTCCCGGATAAGGAAAAATTCACTTATGACAATCTTACCCCGGTAAATATTTTTAGATTGATTTTTAATAATTACTTTAATGCCAGGTATGAATTATTAGAAGATAAATACTATTTTTCTAACTATAGCAGGCCCTTTGAGTTTATTGATGTAACTGAGAGTGTAAATCAGTTTGATATGACTTCTCTTAGAGAGTCCTTACAAACAGAAGAGTAAACTATCTGCGGGGCCGACGGGAATCGAACCCGCTATCTTCTCCGTGACAGGGAGACGTGATGACCGGTTCACTACGGCCCCAAAAGGCTGAGAGTATTTTAACAAATAAACTATGTGTATTCAATTTGCAAAAAATGGTATATTGAATCTGTGGAAATCTCTAATGCTAAAGTTGCCAAAATCCTCCGTAATACCGCTGCTGCTTATACCCTTAAAAAATTTGGTAATATTTTCCAAATTCGTGCCTATGAGAATGCAGCCGATGCTGTAGAACAATCTAATGCGGAAGTTTTTGATCTTTGGCAGGAAGGTAGGCTCCCGGAAGTTCCCAATGTGGGGACTAAAATTCAAGAGTATTTAAACGAATTATTCACCACCGGTCAGGTTAAGCATTTTGAAGCGGTACAAAAGGGGATACCACCGGTTGTTTTTGAACTTTTAGATATCCCCGGGGTAGGTCCCCAAACAGCCATGAAACTGGCAAAATTGGGTATCAGAGACTTGGACGGTCTAAAGCGCGGGATCAAATCAGGAATTTTAGTGGAAAAAGGTTTTTCCGCAAAGATAGCCAGAAGGATCATGGATGGAATTCTAGAGCTATCAGGCAGGCAAGGCAGGATGCTTTTGCCTTATGCAGCCGTACAGGCAGACAAGATTTTAAGTTTTTTGAAGAAAAGCCCGGCAATACTTCAGGTGCATCCTTTGGGTTCCTTGCGCAGAATGGTGGCAACCGTGGGGGATTTGGACTTTTCTGCCAGCTCAAACCAGCCTAAAGAAGCAGTTGAATACTTTTGTAAGATGCCGGGAGTAACTCGGGTGGTTGATCGGGGTGATAGCAAGGCTACGGTGGTCCTTAGAGGTGGTTTCCAGGCTGATTTATTAGTGGGGGAGCCAGAGAGCTATGGAGCACTGCTGCAGCATTTTACAGGCTCAAAGGCCCACAATATTAAGCTTAGGACTCTGGCTAATAAGAAGAAGCTCTCTTTATCTGAATATGGAGTTAAGAAAGTTCAAAGCGAAGAGGTAATTCATTGTGAGAAAGAAGAAGATTTATATAAATTATTGGGGATGCAGACTCCCCCGCCGGAGACAAGAGAAGATACCGGCGAAATCGAGATTGCCTTGGAACACAAACTGCCGCATCTGGTTGAACTGAAAGATATCAGGGGTGATTTACATACACATTCAAATTATCCGATTACGCATCCTTCTCACGGCCCGGGAGCAGACAGTATTGAGAAAATAGTGGAAAAGGCACAAAGCTCAGGTTATGAGTTTATCGGAATTTCTGATCATCCTCCGGGTTTTAGTATGGTGAGCCAGGAAGATATTATCAAATGGGTACAAAAGAGGACAAAATTTATTCAGAATTTAAAATCGAAGACAAAAAGTATTCGAGTACTGAATAGTCTCGAAATAGACATTTTGGGAGATGGCACGCTGTCTGTACCTGATGCGGCCTTGGCGACACTTGATTATTGCATTGCCGGTATTCATTCCGGCCATAGAGGTTCAAAAGAAGAGATTACAAACAGGTTGATGTCGGCATTAAACAATCCTTACGTAGATATAATTTCTCATCCTACCAACAGGTTGCTTAACGAGCGGGAGTCATCAGAAGCAAATTGGGAAGAAATTTTTAAAATTGCAGCCAAAAATAATAAGATTTTGGAGATTAATGCCTATCCAAACAGGCTAGATTTGAGAGACGATCTAGTGAGAGTGGCTTTGAAGTTTGGTGTTAAGTTTTCCATTGACACGGATGCGCACGAGATTTCTCAAATGGAAAATATGAGATTTGGGGTAGCTGTTGCTCGCAGAGGTTGGGTAGAAAGAGAAGATGTTGTTAATGCTTGGGACTGGACAGATTTTGCAAAATGGTTTAAGATAGATTAAATAGTGTAACCATGATAACCTACATTGCAGTTGGAGCGGTAGTTTTAATAGTTTTATGGCTTCTTGTCACATATAATTCACTGGTTACTTTGCGCAATCGCGTTCGTGAGGCCTGGTCACAGATTGATGTTCAGCTAAAGCGTAGGTCTTCCTTGATTCCTAATTTAATTGAGACTGTTAAAGGTTATGCAAAGCATGAAAAGGGTGTTTTGGAGGAAGTAACCAAGGCAAGAACCGCCTTAATGGGTGCTAAAAATCCTCATGAAGCTGCGGAGGCTGATAATATGCTAACCGGAGCTTTAAAATCCTTGTTTGCGGTGGCAGAAAATTATCCTCAGCTTCGAGCTTCGGAGAATTTTAAAGCCTTGCAGGATGAGATTTCAGATACAGAAACAAAGGTTGCAGCTTCCCGGCAATTTTATAACACCAATGTTTTGGATTTAAATAATAATTTAGAAACAGTTCCTTCAGCCTGGGTGGGGCAAATGTTTGGGTTTAAGAAAGAAGATTTCTTTAAAGCCACCGAAGAAGAGAAGAAAGACGTAGAAGTTAAATTTTAATCTCCATTGTGCTAAAATGAGCATATTATGGCACAAATAAATACTGCTTGGGATCATGTTTCCGGGAATATTTTTAAGACTTGGTTGATAATGTTCCTTTTCAGCCTATTCACTGTTGGGGTAATATATGTTCTGGCCCAGGGTTTTGGGTATGGACAAACCGGAGGACTGGGGATATTTGGGATGGTTCTTATTTTGGCCGGCATAATGAATTTTGTTTCATATTACTGGTCTGATAAAATTGTTTTGGGGATTTCTGGGGCCAAACGAATCGAGAAAAAAGACAATCCCGAAATATACCGACTGGTGGAAAATTTATGCATAGCAGCCGGTTTACCTTTACCGAAAATTTACATAATTGATGATACGGCCACTAACGCTTTTGCGACTGGCAGAAGTCCTAAACATGCTGCCATAGCTTTTACCAAGGGAATTTTACAAAAGCTAGATAAACAGGAGTTGGAAGGGGTGGCAGCCCATGAACTGTCCCATGTCGGGAATAGAGATACTTTACTTATGGGTGTAGTTTCGGTTTTGGTAGGCACGATTGCGCTACTGGCGGACTTTTTCTTACGGAGTATGTGGTATGGGGGGCGGGACGATCGGGATAGCCGGGGGAATACTATCTTTCTGGTGCTGGCAATAGTAGCAGCTATTTTGGCCCCAATTGTGGCCACTTTGATTCAGCTGGTAGTCTCAAGGCGTCGGGAGCTTTTGGCCGATGCTTCCGGAGTATTGTTAACCAGATATCCGGAAGGGTTGGCAAGTGCACTACTTAAGATATCCTCCGATAAAGAACCGCTGGAGGTTGCCAACAGGGGCACAGCGCATTTGTATATAGTAAATCCTCTAAAGGGTCAGGAAGCAAAGGCCTGGCTTTCCAACCTTTTTAATACTCACCCCTCAATAGAAGTGCGCGTTAAAGCTCTTCGCGAAATGGGAGGCTTGTCCGGCGAAGTCTCGACGAAGACGGAGAAAGTTTAAACGCAGTATAATCCTTCTATGAAGTTAACCAGAGATCAGGTCAAACATGTAGCTAGGTTAGCCGATTTGCCACTGACCGATGAGGAAGAAGAGAAATATTCCCAAACTATCTCCAAAATTTTGGACTATGTGGAACAGCTTAATCAAGTTGACACATCAGATGTAGAACCTACTTTTAATGTCACCGGACAGAATAATGTATTTCGTGAAGACACAACCGATGCATGTTTATCTCAAGAAGAAGTATTGTCAAACGCGCCAAAGAAAAAAAATGACATGTTTGAGACAAAAGGAGTGTTTGAAAAGGAATAAATATGGATATAACAAAATTAACGTTAACACAAACCTTAGAAGCTCTGAAAAGAAAAGATTTTTCGGAAAAAGAACTAAATGAGGCTTACATAAAGAAGATAGCAATAATTAACCCGAAAATAAATTCTTTTTTAGAAATCAAAAAGAATTCTCGAGGGATTCCTGCGGCAATTAAAGATGCTATTTTGACCAAAGGAATAAAGACTACAGCCGGGTCAAAAATATTGAGTAATTTTATTCCTCCATATAATGCTACCGTTATCAATAAACTTTTGGAGCAAGGTGTAAGTGTTATTGGAAAGACTAATTGTGATGAATTCACCATGGGATCATCCGGAGAAAATTCCGCATTTGGTACCACCAGAAATCCCTGGAATTTAAATAAGGTACCCGGTGGTTCATCCAGTGGTTCCGCTGCAGCTGTGGCAGCTGACCTTTGCGCTTTTGCATTGGGAACTGATACAGGTGGGTCAATCAGGCAGCCGGCTTCTTTGTGTGGAATGGTAGGGCTTAAGCCAAGTTACGGTAGGGTTTCCCGGTATGGAACAATTGCTATGGCTTCCTCTTTTGATCAGATCGGACCAATGACAAAATCGGTGGCTGATGCCAGGTTGGTTTTGGATTGGATAAGCGGAGGGGACGAATATGACTCGAATTGCAGAAAAGAAAAGTTTACATTTCAATCCCAGGTGTTGGAAGCTAAGATTAAGGGATTAAAAATAGGACTACCAAAGGAGTATTTTGGGGCAGGACTGGATAAGGGAGTAGAAAGAGTAGTTAAAGAGGCAATAAAGAAACTGGAAGAGCTGGGAGCAGAAATTATAGAGGTCAGTTTGCCAAATAGTGAATATGCTGTGGCAGCTTACTATATTTTAGTTCCTTCGGAAATATCCTCTAACTATGCTAGGTTTGATGGAATCAGATATGGAGGAACAAGAGATAATTTTGGTGAGGAAGTAAAACGGAGAATTATGTTAGGAACATATAGTTTATCGTCCGGTTACTATGATGATTATTATGCCAAGGCAGCCAGAGTGAGGACTTTAGTTAAGCAAGATTTTGAGAAAGCCTTTGAGAAAGTTGATGTGATTGTGGGTCCGGTCTCCCCCACCACAGCATGGAATTTGGGAGATAAAGTTGATAATCCGTTAAAGATGTATCTTTCCGATATCTATACAATATCTGCCAATTTGGCCGGGATTCCTGGACTATCTGTTCCTTGTGGGTTTTCTGAGGGACTTCCTGTAGGTCTGCAAATTTTAGGCAAACAATGGGATGAAGAAACTATTTTAAGAGCGGGTTTCGTATATGAACAAGCAACTGAGTGGCATAAGGAGAAGCCCAGTTTATGAGACTAGCTCGTCACAGTACAAAAAATCGTTCGCACTGTAGAGACTTGCTCACTTGTGTTTGTTTTGTGTCTGCCATTAGTTTCAAATCATTAAGAAAGATTACACAAAACCAACAACATTTTTTGTTCACTTATGACTTCGCTGTCTCTAGGAGGTTATATGTCTAATCAAAAATACGAACCAGTCATTGGTTTAGAGATGCATGTAGAGCTCAATACTAAATCCAAGATGTTCTGCAGATGTTCTGCAGATTATTTTGGCAGAGAGCCGAATACTCATACATGTCCTATTTGCTTAGGGCTCCCGGGTGCTTTGCCCTATATTAACAAAGTTGCCATTGAAGATTGTATAAAAATCGGTTTGGCCTTAAATTGTACCGTTTCCGAAAAATCACTTTTTGAAAGAAAAAATTATTTTTATCCGGATCTTCCTAAAGGTTACCAAATTTCCCAATACCGTTGGCCGCTTTGTGTGAATGGTTGGATTGAGGTAGATGATGGAGATGGAAACAAGAGAAAAATAAGGATAAATAGAGCTCATCAGGAGGAAGATACAGGGAAGTTAACCCACAGCGGAGGTGTGACATTAATAGACTTCAACAGAAGCGGAGTACCTTTGGTGGAAATTGTGACTGAGCCGGATTTTCATGATGTTGATACAGTTAGGAATTATGCCAAGAAGCTTCAGCGGCTTTTCCGTTATTTAGGGGTTTCTAATGCAGATATGGAGCGGGGAGATATGAGATTGGAAGCGAATGTTTCCGTTCGTCCGGTGGGCCAAAAAGAATTACCGGGTTACCGGGTAGAACTTAAAAATATTAACAGTTTTAGGTTTATGGTGGCGGCAATTGAATATGAAATTAAACGACAAATCAAAGAGCTAGAGGAGGGTTGGACCCTCAAGCAAGAAACCAGGGGTTGGGACGAGGACAAAAAGTCTACATATTTACAAAGAAGCAAAGAAGAGGCTCATGATTATCGTTATTTTCCCGAACCGGACTTGCCAGAAATTCGGATGAAATCAGATGAGATCGGAAAAATCAGAAAAAGTTTACCGGAATTGTCATGGGACAAACAAAATAGATTTATTGAGGAATATGGGGTGAAAAAAAGCGACGCAGAAATACTTACGGAATTAACAGAGCTGGCAGAGTTTTTTGAGGTAACAGTGGAGCATGGGAAGAAACATGGGGTTGATGCAAAAGCAGTAGCAAATTACATAGTTAACAAGAAACCCAATATAAGTGTTGTACTTCCAACACAGATCATTGAGGAATTAAAAGGGAAAAAAGTTGGGGTAATAGAAAATATGGGGGAATTAGGGGAGTTGGCGGATGAGGTAATTTCAGAAAATCCGGCGATGGTGGGAGTTTACAAGAAAGGTAAGGTAACAGTTATTCAAGTGCTCATTGGTGCAATAATGAGAAAAACCGGAGGAAAAGTTAATCCTAATAAAATCCGAGAAATTTTAAAAGAGAAGCTACGCTAACTTCCGTGCTATTTTGTGAAATTGCCACTTGAAATTTATATTCTTGGGGCTGGTAAAATAGCAGTTGTCATTAGATCCTTCGCTAACGCTCAGGACGACTCATGACAGAGGAAAGATTATATGAGTCGATTTGTTCATCTTCACGGTCACAGTGAATATTCTCTTCTTGATGGATTGTCAAAGATTCCTCAGCTTATTAAAACCGTAAAAGCACTCGGGATGGACGCGCTAGCTATAACAGATCACGGCGTTATGTATGGAGCAATAGAATTTTATAAAGCCTGCAGAGAAGCGGGGATAAAACCGATTGTAGGAGTTGAAATGTATGTAGCCAAAAGATCTTATAAAGATAAAGAGGGAAAGGTCGATAGCGAACCGTTTCATTTAACGGTTTTGGCAAAAAACTACGAAGGTTATCTTAATTTAATGAAGCTTACCTCCGTCGCGCACACCGAAGGATATTACTACCGACCAAGGGTGGACAAAACACTCCTCAAGGAGTTTCACGAAGGATTGATTGCCCTTTCGGGCTGTCCTTCCGGAGAGTTTGTCAGATCACTAAGTTCCAAAGACCCCAAAAAACCGGAGGAGGTCATAAAAAGTTACCTAGATATATTTGGTGAAGGTAATTTTTATCTGGAAGTGCAAAATCATCCATACCAGCAGTCACTGGACTTGGCCACAGACGAGATGATAAGAAAAGACCTACAAGAACTTTTGGATATTCAGAATCAGACATATGAAAATGTTAAAGAACTCTCTTTTAAACTTGGGGTGCCGATTGTGGCTACAAATGACTATCATTATGTGAACAAAGAAGATGCAGAAGCGCAAGATGCTCTACTCTGTATCCAAACTGGAAAGTTCCTGTCCGAAGTAGACAGGTTAAGAATGGTTGATACTCCTGACTACTTCTTAAAGTCACCAGAGGATATGGAGGAAAATTTCAAAGACCTTCCACAGGCTCTGGAGAATACTGCAAAAGTTGCAGATCTGGTAGATTTAGAAATTCCTTTGGGTGTGGCGCGGTTTCCTGTGTTTGAAACTCCTGAGGGAAAATCTTCAATGGAGTATTTGAGGGAAGTTACTTACAAACGGGCAGAAGAAAAATTGAAAATGACAGGTAAAATCAAGGAACGTTTGGAGTATGAGTTGGGGGTAATTGAGAAAAAGAAATATGCGGATTACTTTTTGGTGGTGGCGGATTTTATGGACTGGGCGCACCAGCGGGGGATAATTACCAATACCAGGGGTTCTGCGGCAGCATCAATGGTTTTATATTGTCTGGGAGTAACCAATTTAAATCCCTTGGATTACCTGCTACCGTTTGAGCGATTCTTAACAGTACATAGACCGTCATTACCTGATATAGATGTGGATATTGCAGATGATAGGCGTGATGAGGTGATAGATTATGTGATGAAAAAGTATGGAGAAGGAAGAGTTGCCCATATAGTTACTTTTGGAACAATGATGGGAAGAGCTGCCATAAGAGATGTTGGTAGGGTTTTGGGGTTGTCTTATGGAGAGGTTGACAGAATCGCAAAGTTGATTCCGCCTCCCCATCAGGGATTTCATAAGCCCTTGGGAGAGACAATCAAAGATGTACCGGAACTAACCGATCTTTATAAAACTAATCCTCAAATAAAAAAATTATTGGATCTGGCCGTTAAAATCGAAGGAACTGTTCGCCACGCTTCGGTTCATGCTGCGGGGTTGGTGATTGCTCCTGAAGAGATAACTAATTTTACTCCTCTTCAAAAAGAATCTAAGGGAGAAAAGTTAGTTTCCCAGTACGACATGTTTTCTTTGGTTGATGAGTATGGTGGAATTGGTTTAGTTAAGATGGATCTTTTGGGGATTAGGAATCTCTCTATTTTGGGTAAGGCGGTGGAATTTGTTATAGAGAATAGGGGGATTAGTGTCGATTTAAATAAAATTCCACTTGACAACAAGAAAGCATTTGAGCTTTTGGCAAAAGGAGAAACAATGGGGATATTTCAGCTCGAGGGATCGGGAATGACCAGATACGTGACGGAGCTGAGGCCTACCAGTGTTTTAGATATCCAAGCCATGGTGGCGCTGTACCGGCCTGGTCCCATGAGCGTAATACCTGAATATATTGCCCGGAAACACGACCCTCGAAAGGTGAAGTTTTTTGACCCTCGCATGAAACAATATACAGAAGCATCGTTAGGGCTTTTGGTCTATCAAGACGATGTGATTTTAACTGCCGTTAATATTGCCGGATACACTTGGGAGGAGGCGGATAAATTTAGAAAGGCCATGGGTAAGAAAAACCCGGTAGAAATGGCCAAGCAAAAGGGTAAGTTTATAGAAGGTTGTGTTACAAGAGGAATGAGAAGGCAAAGGGCAGAAGAATTATTTTCCCTGATAGCCCCTTTTGCAGCTTATGGATTTGGTAAGGCGCATGCTGCCTCTTATGCCATGATTGCTTATCAAACAGCCTACATGAAGGCAATCTTTCCGGTTGAGTTTATGGCAGCACTCTTAACAGCCGAATCAGAAGACAGTGATAAAATTGCCTCAGCCATTGAAGAATGTAAAAGGTTGGAGATAGTGGTACTGCCGCCGGATATCAATAAATCCGGAATTGGTTTTTCTTTGGAAAAACTTAAGGAGTTAACCCAGGCGGATTTGGAACGGAGTTTATCGGTGGGTGAAAGCGAAGTCAAGCAGGGAATCAGATTCGGGTTATCTGCTATTAAAAATGTGGGAATTTCTGCTATTGAATCCATACTTGTTGCCAGGGAAGATGGCGAGTTTGTATCTTTATCAGACCTTTGCTCACGGGTAGATAACCGTTTAGTTAACAGAAAAACTTTGGAAAGTTTAATAAAAGCCGGAGCGTTGGATCATTTGGGTTCTCGGGCGGCTCAGCTTTTAATTCTGGATGTTTGTCTTGAGCAATCTCATCAGCAGAGTAGAAATAAATTAAGCGGTCAGGTTTCCTTATTTGATAGCGAAGAGGATAAAGGCGATTTGGTTATAAAATTACCTCAAGTTTCAGAATTGCCTTTGGAACAGTTACTGATTTTCGAGAAAGAACTATTGGGTTTTTATTTGCATGAGCCACCATACCTTTCCTCGCTGCAGCTTTTGTCGAAGTTTGTTTCAGTTAAACTCTCTGATTTGGGAGATGAACATATTGGGAAAACTTTGAAATTAGGAGGGGTGATAACTGCTGTTAAGAGAGTGATGACCAAGAAATCGGCAAAAGAGATGGCTTTTATTAAGATATCAGACGGTATTTCCAGCGTGGAAGTGGTGGTATTCCCCAAAACTTATGAAACCAGCAAAGAGTTTTTGATGACAGACGAGGTAGTTTTTATCCTGGGACGAGCGGAAAAAAGGGAAGAAGAGCTTTCTTTAATTGTTGAAAAGATTAGCATATTTGATCCGAATACCGCTGCAGAGAATACTAAAGATACTACTGAAGTTTTTTTGGAGAGTACCCCAACGGTGGAAATAATGATTCCTAAGGGTTCAGATGTATCGGTACTACAAAATATAAATAGGATCTTAAGGGAGTTTCCGGGGCCGGTTCCGGTAGCCTTGCTTTTGCATAGCGGCGGGGAGTTAAAGAAAATGAATTTGCCATTTTCCATAAACCCCGATTCCGGTTTGGAGGAAAGGATTAAGGAGATTCTGGGTGATGGGGCTTTTAAGTTAAGCTAAATTATGTTAATATTCCTCTCATGATTTCTACAAAAGTTGGCGAACAAAATATACATATTGGGGATATTGTCAAGATCCACAGTAAAGTAGTGGAAGGGACGAAAAGCCGTATCCAGGTATATGAGGGGATTTTGATTAGACTGCGGGGTAGGGGAGAAAACAAGACTTTTACTGTCCGTAAGATAGGTGTGGGAGGGATTGGAGTTGAACGGACTTGGCCACTAAATTCCAATTCTATTGTCAAGATTGAAGTCAAGAAAAAAGCAGGGAAGGTTAGGAGAAGTAAACTTTATTATTTAAGGGATTTGACTGGTAAAAGTGCTGTCAGAGTATAAAAGGTGATTACGCCTACTCTGGATATTGAAAAAACTCTCTGGAAATCTGGTTGCTCCTATATCTGTGGTCTTGATGAAGTAGGGAGAGGTTCGTTTGCCGGGCCTGTTGTTGTGGGAGCAGTAATTTTTCCTTCACCCCGTCACAGACGGGGCATGAATTTTCAACCGATAGACGGTTTGGCAGATTCAAAATTTTTAAAGCCAAGGCAAAGGGAGAGGTTGGTCGGGGTCATTAAAGAGCAGGCCATGGTCTGGTCTATAGCAGAAATAGGTGTTGCTGTTATAAATAAGGTAGGGATTGGTAAAGCCACCCAGATGGCGTTTAGAAAGGCCATCAAATCCTTGGAAAAATCCCCTGACTTTATCCTTATAGACGCTTTTTACGTTAAACATATAAACAGAAAAAGACAAAAAGCTGTTAAGGACGGAGATAAAATATGCGCCTCCATTTCCGCTGCCTCAATTATTGCTAAAGTGTATAGGGATAAATTGATGAGAAAGTTACATAAGAAATATCCCAAATATGGTTTTGCCAAGAATAAGGGATATGGGACAAAGTTTCATCAGGAGGCAATCAGGGAATACGGACTCTCGAGGATTCATAGGAGATCATTTGATTTGCAGAAATTCCTCTAATCTGTCATTCTGAATTTGATGACAAACTTACAAACCGGTAATTACGGTGAGGATTTGGCTTGCAAGTTCTTGAAAAAGCAAGGCTATAAAATTCTGGAAAGAAATTACCGAATAAGAGGCGGGGAAATAGATATCGTGGCAAAGGATGGTGGCGCTTTGGTTTTTGTGGAAGTTAAAACACGTTGGTCCCATGATTTCGGTTTACCCAAAGAATCTATGACAACCTGGAAAATAAGAGCATTACTGAAAACTGCCCGGTTCTATGTTCAACAAA
>Ga0209541_10006253_pt1 | contig 20403 bp, 19 predicted proteins | sample RifCSPlowO2_01_FD_184027 | JGI IMG/M metagenome (GOLD analysis project Ga0209541, IMG submission 184027) | Groundwater microbial communities from Rifle, Colorado - Rifle CSP2_plank lowO2_0.1 (SPAdes) (version 2) | ecosystem: Environmental > Aquatic > Deep subsurface > Groundwater | place... | reverse complement strand
GAAAGTTTGATTGTGGTGCCCGGAGCCGGACTCGAACCGGCAAGTCCTTGCGGACGGTTGATCTTAAGTCAACTGCGGTTACCAATTTCGCCACCCGGGCGAATAGCTAATGAATTGTAAAATAAAAAGGGCTATTCTTCAAGTTGATTTATGCTTGCCTTGAGCTTGTCGAAAGGCCCAGTTAGAGGCCCTTAGTAGCGAATCAAAAGTTCCGGCATCTATCCACTCACCATTTACGATATCGACTTTGAGCTCATCTTTTTTCAAATACCAATCAGCTACATCTGTAACTTCCAATTCACCTCGTGCCGAGGGCTTAAGATTTTTAACTATCTGAGAGACTCTATTATCGTAAACGTAAAGACCAGTTAAGGCGTAATCAGACATAAATTCCTTTGGCTTCTCTTTAATTTCCATGGCCTTTCCGCGCTTATCAAATTTAATCACGCCAAACCTTTCCGGATCAGGAACTTTCTTAGCAAAAACATGCCCGCCTGATTTGAAGTTTCTTATTGCTTTACCAAAATTATCCTCAAAAATATTATCTCCCAACACCAAGGTAACGCTATCTTTACCTATAAAATCTTTACCAATTAAAAAAGCCTGGGCTATACCTTCGGGTTTATCTTGAATTTCATAGGTAAATTTTGCACCGAATTCTTTTCCAGAGCCAAGAAGTTTAAGAAAATCTCCGGGATGATCCGGCGAAACAATGATCAGGATCTCTTTAATGCCTGCTTGCAAAAGAGTATTGAGCGGATAAAAAATCATCGGTTTGTTATAGACCGGTAATAGCTGTTTTGATGTGATTTTAGTAAGAGGGGAGAGGCGCGTACCCTCGCCCCCGGCAAGAACTATTCCCTTCATATTATTTCCACGAGTGAGATTTAATCAGAAGTGGCTCCCACCACCCGGAGTTATTTTTATACCAATTTACGGTTTCTTTCAAGCCATTCTCCCATTTTGTTTCCTGTTTCCAGCCAAGTTTTTTAATCTTCTTTGAATTAAGCAGATATCTAGAGTCATGGCCAAGTCGATCAGGAACGACTTTCTTCAATGTCTTCGGTTTTTTCAGAACTATCAATATATCATCGGCAATGTTAGTGATGGTTTTTTCAAGCCCAGTGCCAATATTGTATGCCTCTCCGATTTTTCCTTTTTCTAGAATTAGGTCGATGGCTCGGCAGTGATCTAAGACGTGTATCCATTCTCTTTTGTTCCCGGACGACTTAAAAACCGGCAGTGGCTCATTTCTCATTGCCCTCAGAGCAAAAACCGGAATTACCTTTTCAGGAAACTGGTGAGTGCCATAATTATTACAACAATAACTTAGGGTTAGGGGCAGGTTAAAGGTATGGTAATATGATTTGGCGATTAAATCCCCAGAGGCCTTGCTGGTATTATAGGGAGTCCTTGGTTGATAGGGTGATGTTTCTGAAAATTTTGATTTGCTTTTCAAAGGCAATTGGCCAAAAACTTCACACGTAGAAATGTGATGAAATCTTATTGGTCGTGCTGCTTGCAGTGAGCATTGTCGAACTGCTTCTAAGAGTATGGCTGTTCCTAAAGCATTTGTCCTTGCAAAATCTATAGGGGAGCGGATGGCCTTGTTGTTATCGGATTCAGCCGCAAAATTAACTATGCACTCAACTCGATGCTTTTTTAAAATATTTAGCATTGCTCCGTAATCGCCTATGTCAGCTTTATAGAAGTTATATCGTGGGTTGCTCGATATATCCCTAACATTCTCCAGATTCCCACAATAAGTTAAAAGATCGACATTAACAACTTCGATGTCTTTATGTTTATTCAGGAGAAAGCGGATAAAATGACTGCCGATAAAACCACATCCGCCGGTTATTAGGTAGTTTTTATATTGCATCTGATTTTGATAATTTTCTTTGATTTTGAGGCGCGTAGCGGGGTTGCACCGCTCTAAAAGGTTTTGCAGACCTTTGCCTAACTGCTCGGCCAACGCGCCGTATTTTTCTACAGGCTTAGTGCTATTTTTTCTTCTTCATATACCTCCAGAGTGTCTCCTTCTTTAATATCCCAGGATGGTTGACCGGCCAGCGCCTCGAACTTTAAACCGCACTCCGAACCTTCTTTAACCTCGTTCACGTCTTGTTTGTTGTGCTGAAGCTGATTTATCCGGCCGCTTAGTAGTTTTGCATTGTTCCTCATTACATCAACAAGTCCACCCCGTATAATTTTACCAGAAGTGACCTTGCCTCCCACTATTTGAGACCTAGAATCTATTTTAAATATGGCCAGTATTTTTATTTTACCTCCAAATATCTTTTTAACTTCCGGCTCTACTAAACTTGTCATCTCTTTGCGGATATATTCGATGAGTTCGTAAATTATATCAAATACGGCGATTTTAATACCTTCTTTCTCGGCTATTTTTTTAGCTAAATTATCTGCAACAACTCTGAAACCAACCACAGTAGCCCCAGAGCCAAGGGCCATTTTTATATCACTCTCGGAAATATTTCCAATATCATAACCTATCACCCGACAAATAATTTTTTCAGATTTTATAGCTCCAAGAGCTGACTCAATGGCTTCAAGGGAGCTAGAGACATCAGATTTAAAAATTATTTTTAAAGCCTTTTTTGTATCATCTGATTCATTTCCTTTAAACATTTGGAATAGGGGAGTGGTTTCTGTGTTATCAGCCGCCATTTTATCAGCTTCATTTTTATCTGAATATGATTGAAGTTCTCTGCCGATTCCCGGAGTTGATGACCAGCCGGTAATAAGGACCGGTTGAGATGGTTTTGCTTCCAATACGGATTTGCCGAGGAAGTCTTCCATTGATTTTACCTTTCCGACGATAGTGCCTACCGCTATTGAATCCCCAACTTTTAATATCCCTTTATTTATTAAGGCCGTAGCCACATAACCTCGCCTTTTATCAAGATGTGATTCTATAATCACTCCCTTGACTGGCGGGGAAAGATCTTCTTTCAGGTCTTCAAGTTCAGCTACTAGAAGCACCATGTCTAAGAGTTCATCTATGTTTTTGTTTTGTTTGGCTGAAATCTCTACTACGGGTACTTTTCCGCCCCAGTCTTCAACCAAAATATTTTCTGCTGCCAGCTCTTGTTTTACCTTTTGAGGATTAGCCGATTCTTTATCAATCTTGTTGATAGCAATAATTACGGGGATGTTCTCTTTCTGGATTATACCGATTGCTTCTTTGGTCTGTGGTTTTACTCCTTCGTCTGCGGCAACAACAAGAATAGCAATGTCGGCTACCTTAGCCCCTCGTGATCTTATAGCCGTAAAGGCTTCATGGCCGGGAGTATCTAAAAAAGTTATTAGTTTGTCTTTGACTTCTGTCTGATAGGCCCCTATATGCTGGGTGATACCGCCGGACTCTTTGCCAACGACTTTGGTTTTACGAATTGTATCGAGTACACTCGTTTTGCCATGGTCAACATGACCCAAAACAACCACAACTGGTGGCCTTGAGTTCTTATTTTTTTGTTCTGTGTTTTTAGTCATAGTTAGTGCAGTAAGTAATAAAAATCTTATCATTTTTTCAGTAATTTTACAATAAAAACCTCCCTTCAGGGGAGGCCTTATACTATTTCTAATTTCAGGTTTTTTACTAAATCTGTAATATTGTCAGCTTCAACTTCGATCTTATCATCTCTTAACACGATGTGAAAATTCGATGACTGATTAAGTTGGGCGCTAAGGGGGATTTTTATAGTCGAATCTACGACTCTCTTTAAGAATCTGGCGCCAAAGGCGAGACTATGACCGTCGAGGATCAATTTATCAAGAGCACTATCTTCGATTGTCAAAGACTTTCCTTCTTTCTGAAGGGCGGCTCCAATTTTATCTATGTATTTCTTAGCTATTTGACGGACAACCCATTTCGACAATGGCGAAAAAACAATGACCTCATCTATACGATTGATGAACTCCGGAGAGAAGGTCTTGCGCATTTCGCTTTTTACTTCTCTTGCTATTTGATTTAGGTCGGGATCTTTTTGATCGGCAAAGCCCAGCGGACTAGCTAACTTTTTAAAATGCTGAGAGCCAAGGTTGGAGGCCATGATAATTATGGCATCGCTCAGGTAGACTCGTTTGCCTCGACCGTCGGTTAGCCAGCCTTCGTCAAAGGCCTGAAGAAATAAGTTTCTTACTGACGGACTAGTTTTTTCTATTTCATCAAGAAGAATAACGGAATAGGGGTTGTCTCTTAGTTGATTAGTGAGCACACCCCCACGGCTAGAGTCCACAATACCCCTTGGTGAGCCGATAAGTTTATCAACTGAACCGCCCTCGGTCTGATACTCGGACATGTCTATTCTTATCACTTTATTTTCATCACCGAATAAAAATTCAGCTAAGGCCTTGGCCAGTTCGGTTTTCCCAACACCGGTTGGTCCCAAAAAAAGAAGCACTCCGTCTGGGCGATTAAAATTTTCCTTGAGGGGCCCCTTGTTTAGTATGAGTTGGTTCGCCACTGCCCTAACGGCTTCGGGTTGACCGATAACCCTTTGACTCAGTCTGTCGTTAATATCCTCTAACTTTAGGTTGGTTTTTCTAGAAACCATTGCATGGGGCAGTTTTGAATTATCGGCAATAACGCCTATTACTTTATCAGATAATACTACTCGGGTCTGGTCCATTTCAGATCGAACGCAGGCAGTATCGATCCAGCCAATTACTTTATCTGGTAGATGCAGATGTCTTTCATAGCGTGGAGCCATTTCAATAGCTGTTTCGATAGCCGAGTCGTCTATTGTAACAGAATAGTCTTTTTCCATTTGAGACCTGCTCTTTTCTAGAATACTCCTAGCCTCCTCAATTGTTGGTTCTTCTATATAAACCGTTCTAAAACGACGAGCCAACGCCTCATCTTCAGCAACGTACTGTTTATATTCGGAGGCCGTTGTGGCGGCAATTATTCTTACTTCACCTCTAGCCATAACCGGCCTAAGAATGGAAGATGCATCCCCCGGAGAATTAAGGACCGCACCAGCTCCTATTAATGTATGGGCTTCGTCGATGAATAAAATCAAGTTCTGATTTTCTCTCAATTCTTGTATAATGTGTTGCATTTTCCCCTCAAACAAGCCCCTTAGCTTTGTTCCTGCAACCATAGTATTCATAGTCAAACTGACTATTTGTGAATCTTTGAGTCGGGGGGGTATTTCCTCAGAATTAAACTCTATTTTAATTGCTAAACCCTCGGCTATAGCTGTTTTCCCAACGCCGGGTTCGCCAATAAGCATTACCGAATTAGATCTTTTACGGTGACAGAGAATCTCCATTACTCGTTTGATTTCTTGATCGCGACCGAAGACTTTGGATAAACGCTTTTGACGGGCTAATAGGTTAAGACTTGAGCCGAGGGATTTTATAAATGGCGGCAGTTCAAAATGTTTTTTGAGCCTCTCTTGGGTTAATGCTTCTTCCATTATCTTTGAATTTATTATCAAGATAATAGATTCGGCATTGATTCCTTTTTCTCTGAATATCTCAGTAATCATGTTATTTTTTTGTTCAAAAATAGCCGCAAAAATATCAGCCGATTCTACTGTCTGTCGGCCAGAACTATATGAACGATGAATGGCCAGTTTGCATACTAGCTTAACTTCAGAAGAGATGTGGTTTTGCGGATTATTTTTTAAACGTTTTTCAAGTTCATTTAATATCTGATGGGGGTTTGAGTTTAGCTCATACATTATTGTAGTAAAAAACTCCCAATCTGTACTAGCAAAAGCAATAGATAATAGTTCGTTAGTTAGCTGGCACTTTCTTCGTTGAGAATCATCCAGGGCTGTACTCAATAGTTTCTGAGCCGAATCTCCTAGTTTCTTTTCGGGAATGCCAAATTCTTCAAACCTCATAGCATTCATTGCTCCAAATTATCAAAGAAAAGTATGAGGAGATACTAAAACAATTTTTAGATTAAGTAAATTGGCTTAACCGTCGAGAAGAATTCGAAGCTTTGTGTAACATTCCTATAATAAAAACGCCGTTAGGCGTTTTAGGTGTATTTAATATCGAAATACTTATTTAGTTCTTTTAGATACAATCTCATCTGTTCTCTACTGAAAGCAGTTTCTGGAGTATTAATGCCGTTTTTTGTTTGACCGTTAGTCGTCATTCTGGCAACAATGGATGCTGGAATTGCTGTTGAGCGTTCCATAGCCGTAAATCTGGTAATGTTATCGAACAAGTCAAGATGAGAAATTGATTTTTCTATCCACTTGCCATTTATGTAGCCCGATACCAAAACTTTCATGTAAACAAGATCAGGATCATTTTGACTGGGCTGGGTCAAGTAAGGAGCAATTGTTTCTTGGAACTTTTCCCGCGGGATGTGTTTAAAAATTTTAACAAAATTTTTCCAGCGAAGTGTTAACTCACAATATTTTTCAACGCCTTGTTCTAGGAAGGTATCAGTACTGAGAGAAGTTCCTGCGGTAATAAAAGCTTCAACTCTACCCCCATCATGGAATCTGGCGAGCTCCGGAATTGTTATATGTTTATATCCGGAGAATGCCTTTTTCCAGACAACTTTACCACTTTCTATGATAGGAGCTTTGTCATAACAGACATGTTCTAGGCCGACAGGAGAATAAGGGAAGTTATACCAGAACGGAGGTTTTGGATTTTGGGGTAGGCCGGTAACAAGAATCGTAACGCTCAGGGGTCTATCAAATTCCCACATCAATGCCTGTGCCTTTATTTCGCCATCGCCGGGCATTAAACCGCACCCGGTAATAATAGACTTATTGAATGAAGGGCATTTATTCCTTAAGTCTGTTATTTTTCTAGCGATACTGACAACTCCACCCAAGTCGCAGAAATTAACATTAGCCTTAATTGCTGTCTCTGCCAGTCTGAGATTTTCTTTTGCTGGTAGACCGCTTATTACTGTATCGTATATTCTAAATAGCGATATTAGATTAAGCCTGTTGATGTCAGACACGATGTAACCAATCCTGTTTGGGAGTAAATTATTGAACATTTTGTCCAATTTTAGAACAGATTTATCTTTATCGAGAATAGTTACCAGGTCGGTATCAGGTTGCCGAAGAAGGTAATCTACGCCAGCTTTGAGAACTCCGCAACCTAAAACCAAGTATGAATTCATTTCCACCTCTTTGTAAAAAGAACTTTAAGGCTATTCTATTTATTTTCAGAATAAAACGCAAGGAAGTTGTATAAAGTTAAAAATTTAGATATAATGACTATTAATATATGAGTGGCAACTCTTTAAAACATAATTTTTATACCCTAAACTCCGGGCTTCGTTTGGTTGTAGTACCTATGCCAGCCACTAAAACAGCCACGGTTTTTGTCTTGGTTGGGACGGGCTCAAAATATGAGACAAAAAATATTAATGGCATTTCTCATTTTTTGGAGCACATGATGTTCAAAGGTACGGCAAAACGTCCGGGAACGATGGATATCGCCAGAGAGCTTGATTCTATCGGGGCCGAGTACAATGCTTTTACCGGGAAGGAATATACCGGATATTATGCCAAAGCCAGCGCTGAAAAATTAGATATAACAATGGATGTTGTTTTTGATATTTTTTTAAACTCGAAATTATCCGAAGAAGAGATTGCCATAGAAAAAGGAGTTATTGTCGAAGAGATAAATATGTATCGAGATCTACCCCAGCGATATGTGGGTGAGATTTTCGAAAAACTTTTGTATGGCGACCAACCGGCTGGGTGGGAAATTGCTGGCGAAAAAGAAATTGTTACCGCCCTCAAGCGTAATCAATTTGTAGATTATTTTAATTCTCATTATGTTGCCGAGAACACAATTGTCGCCGTGGCCGGCAGTGTAGATCCAGAAGAAGTGAAAAACAAAGTCGAAAACTATTTTAAAACTATTCGACACGGAAAGTCTATAAACAAGCTGGCCGTTACCGAGAAACAAGAAGAACCCAGTTTGGCCGTTAGTTACAAAAAGACCGATCAAACCCATTTTATTCTCGGATTTAGGGCGTTTGATATGTTTGATGATCGAAAATATGCCCTAAGTGTTTTGTCTAAAATTCTTGGCGGTGGGATGAGTTCTCGGTTGTTCTATGAAGTTAGAGAAAGACGAGGTTTGGCTTATTATGTTAGATCCGATGTAAATCCATATACTGATAGCGGCTACTTATCGGTTAGCGCCGGGGTGAATAATGAGAAGGCCGTTGAAGCGGTCAAGGTTATCCTTGATGAAATAAGAAAGGTAAGGGCCGATAACCTTATGGAAAAAGAACTCCAACAGGCTAAGGATAACGCCGAAGGATCAATGGCTTTGGGCTTAGAGCATTCTGATGGAGTGGCAATGAGTTACGCCGATTCAGTCTTGTTCCACAAAAAGGTTTTGACCCCGGAAGAAGAACTAGATAGAATAAAGAGAGTTACCCTCGAAAACATCCATTCAGTAGCTAGGGATGTTTTTGAAAATAAAAAACTCAATTTTGCCCTTATCGGTCCATTTCAGGACGAGCAACCATTTAAGAAAATACTAAGTCTTTAAAATGCCAAACGAACACACTCACGTCCACATCTCGACATCGACTGTTCTTCGAAGTCTTCTTTTGATACTATTTTTCGTTTTTATGTATGTTTTGAAAGATGTCATCATTATCTTTATGTTTGCTATTATTATCGCCTCGGTAATGACGCCTTTTGCGAATTGGCTTGATTCAAAAAAATTCCCTAGATTATTCGGAGTGCTTGGTCTTTATCTTTTAGTTTTTGGTCTTGTTACTTTTGTTTTGTCATTAATTGTTCCCTATATTGCTGACGAAATTTCTCAATTATCTACGACCCTACCTCGTATTGTGGAGGAGCTATCTACTTCACTGGAAAATGTTCAGCAGGGCTCTCCCCAGTACTTTGATTTTATAAGTGAAATACAAAATATTCTTGATAGTTTTTCAATTTATCTTCAACAGTCTTCACAATCCGTATTAAGCATTGTTGTCGGAGTATTTGGTGGCGTGCTATCGTTTATTGCCGTAATAATAATCGCGTTTTACCTATCTGTAATGAAGCGTGGAATAGAGAGTTTCATTGAATCAGTTGTACCGGCTAGTCACGAAGCATATATAATGGATCTTTGGAAGCGGTCGGAAATGAAAGTGGGTCGCTGGATACAGGGTCAGCTACTGTTGGCTCTTATTGTGGGTCTTACGGTATATATTGGACTATCTTTAATGGGCATTAAGTTCGCGCTTCTTATGGGAATAATAGCTATGCTACTCGAAATTGTTCCTATTGTTGGTCCTGTAATTGCGGCTATTCCTGCCATTTTTCTTGCCTTCTTGCAGGATCCCGGACTAGGAATATGGGTTGTCGTTTTTTACATTATTGTTCAACAACTAGAGAATCATATTTTAGTGCCAGTAGTGCTTGGTAAAACAACCGGCTTGAATCCCGTGGTTGTTATCATGGCATTATTAGTAGGTAACCAACTGGCTGGGATTTCGGGCATGATTCTTTCTGTACCGATTGCTACTGTGATAGTTGAAATTCTTGAAGATATGGCGAAGCACAAGGAGGAGTCTAAACATAATGGCACTGCACCGGGGGCACACTAAAATTTCTAAGCTCTAATTTCTAATCTCTAAAAAATTTCAAATCTCAAAATTTAGAATCAAAACAATACATTTAGAGATTAGGGTTTAGGATTTAGAGATTATTGTTTTATGCTTTATGTAGTGGCAACGCCAATAGGGAATTTGGAAGACATTACTTTGCGAGCCATCAGCGTTCTCCGAAGCGCTGATTTTATTTTGGCCGAAGATACAAGGGTCACAAGGATTTTATTAGATAAATATAATATTCCGACAAAAACTATCAGTTATCATCAGCACAGTAAAATTCAGAAGATAGAACAGATCATAGAATTATTGAAAAAAGGGAGAAACTTAGCTCTTGTTACCGATGCTGGTACGCCAGGTATAAATGACCCGGGCGATTACTTAATAATGAAATGTCTTGAGGCAGTTCCAGATTTGAAGGTCATACCGATTCCTGGACCTAACGCAGCTATATCAGCCTTAAGTGTCAGCGGCTTCTCATCAGATAAATTTATTTTTCTGGGCTTCCCGCCCCACAAGAAAGGTAGGAGGACGTTTTTCCAGAGGATAAATTTAATTGACGATGCGATTGTTTTTTATGAATCAAAGTATAGAATACTTAAAGCTCTCGAGGAGCTTAAGGAATTTTCGTTAGTCGGCGAGCGCCAGATAATGATAGCTCGGGAACTGACCAAGCAATTCGAAACCATTTACCGAGGTAATATTGATCAGATTATGATGAAGTTAAATAGCCACAAGGATAATCTTCTGGGCGAGTTTGTGGTGGTAATTGGCCCTAGAGAAAAAGAAGTTAAAATTGAGCACGAAGATGAATAAATATTTTATTTCAACGGCTATACCTTATGTAAATTCCGATCCCCATATCGGGTTTGCTTTAGAGTTAGTACAAGCCGATGTCTTAGCAAGATATCAGAGATTGCTTAAGAAAGATGTATTTTTTGTGACTGGCACTGACGAGAATGCTTTAAAGAATGTTCAAGCGGCAGAGAAGGCAGGAGTCGATGTCAAAAAATTTGTTGATGACCACGGCGAGAAGTTTAAAAAACTATCCGAAGTTTTAAATATTTCAAACAATGATTTTATCCGGACGACCGAGAGCCGACACATAAAAGGTGTTCAGAAACTTTGGAAGGCCTGTAACCCAGAGAATATGTATAAGAAAGGATACGGGGGTCTTTACTGTGTGGGTTGCGAGGAATTTAAAACTCAAAAAGATTTGATTAATGGATTATGCCCGGAGCATAAAGTTAAGCCGGAGATAGTCGAAGAAGAAAATTATTTTTTTAAGCTCTCGAAGTATCAGGGACAACTTCTTAATTTGATAGAATCCGATGAATTAAAAATTACTCCAGGTTCGCGTAAGAATGAGATACTTGAATTTATTCGTGGTGGCTTGGAAGATTTCAGTATTTCCCGTTCGCGGGAAAGGGCAAAAAATTGGGGTATTTCTGTCCCCGGCGACGATAGTCAAATAATGTATGTTTGGTTTGATGCCCTGACGAATTATATTAATGCCTTGGGTTATGCAGAGGATGATGTCAGATTCAAAGAATATTGGGAAAACGGTAGGGTTGTCCATCTTGTCGGGAAGGGGATTACTCGCTTCCATGCTATCTATTGGCCGGCGATGCTTTTATCGGCCGGGTTGGCTTTGCCTAGGGAAATAATAGTTCATGGCTATGTCACTGTTGACGGAGAAAAAATATCCAAATCAATCGGCAATGTCGTTGATCCTTTTTCCGTTGTAGGAAAATACGGCGTTGATGTTGTTAGATATTTCTTATTGCGTGAGATTCCTTCTGGCGAGGATGGAGATTTTTCATATAAAAAGTTAGAGGAAAGATATAACGGAGATCTGGCCAATGGACTGGGTAATTTAGTTCAAAGAACGATAATTCTCATTGATACCAAGTTAAACGGGGAATTAATTTATAGATACGCTCTAGTAGAAAAAGAAGTCAAAGAAAAAACGGAAGTGATTTTTAAAGATTATATTAAGAATATAGACAATTTCATTTTGCATGAAGCTTTAGCCAAAGTCTGGGAACTGATTAGTTTTGGAGATAAATATTTAGACGACAAAGCGCCATGGAAAGTCATAAAATACGACGAAGCCGAGTTTTTAAAAATAATGAACAATACTCTATACATTATATATAACATTGCCTGGATGCTGGTGCCTTTTATGCCCGAAACGGCAGATAAGATATTTAATACCATGGGAGCAGACAGGGAGGCAAAATCAATCGATAATTTCAAATTTTTAGTAAAAAAATCATCGGGTTTATTTCCTCGACTCCAATGATATTCGATTCTCATTGCCATCCTCAATTTTCTCAATATGATAAGGACCGTGAGGAAGTAATTTCCAGAAGCCTTGCTTCTGGAGTTAGCATGATTTGCGTTGGAACGGACCTCGAGATGTCGAAGAAGGGGATCGAACTGGCGCAAAAGTACGAGGGTATGTGGGCGACAGTTGGTCTTCATCCGAACGATATTCCAGATGATTTTGAAGTTATGATATATCATAACTTTTTGCAGAATCCCAAGGTGGTGGCGATAGGGGAGGTGGGATTGGATTATTATCGAACATCCGAGCCAGAGAAACAAAAAAAACAAAAAGAAGTTTTTGAACAGTTTATTGATCTGGCTCAAAGAACAAAAAAGCCGATGATCCTACATTTTCGGGATAGTCCAAAAGGAAGTTCGGGCCGGGTTCATAAAGACGCCCTTGAAATATTACCGAAAGACATTACCGGAGTTTCGCACTCGTTTACTGGAAATTTAGAAGAGGCGAGGGAATATATTAATCGGGGAATATACCTTGGATTTAATGGTATTATCACTTTTCCGCCTTCGCGCAAGGCTACGGCGGGCACAGTGCCTGGCATGTGTGACGAAGTTGTTAAATATACTCCTCTTGAGCAGATACTTCTTGAGACCGATGCGCCATATTTAACCCCTGAACCATATCGTGGCCAAAGAAATGAACCGGCTTATGTTATAGAAGTGGCTAAAAAAGTCGCGGAATTGAAAAGTATTTCTCTAGAAAAAGTTACTGAGCAGACAACAGAAAATTGCAAAAAACTATTTAAGATAGTATAGTTAGGACAGTTATTTTTAAGTTGGAGGCAGGATTTATGGCAAGTAATCTTTGCGATGGTTGTAGGGGCAAGGTTTTTAAGCTGATACCGGGGAAGTGTCGCAAGTGCGGCAATCGCATTAGTATTTCTGCTTATAAACTTTGTCGTGATTGCAGTAAGAAAGAAAAAGTCTGCCAAGTCTGTCTAAAGCCCATGCCCTAATGGGTTTTTTGATTTTTAGCAGAAATTCAGATAAGATTAGTCAATAAATGTCGAAATACAGACCTAACAAAATAGAAAAGAAATGGCAGAAGTATTGGGAGATCAAGAAGATTTATAATACAAAAGACAAAGTCGTCGGTAAAAAGAATTTTATGATGCTGGCGGAGTTTCCATATACTTCTGGGAATTTGCACATGGGCCACTGGTTCACCTACTCTATTGCCGACATTTTTGCCCGCTATTTAAGAATGAGCGGTCATAATGTTATGAATCCAATTGGCTTTGACGCTTTTGGTCTGCCAGCGGAGAATGCCGCAATTAAAAGCGGTACCACTCCGGAATTATGGACTAAGAAAAACATAAGCTATATGTCTAAGCAGCTTAGGAGTATTGGCGCGACCTTTGATTGGTCCAGAGTAGTCGATACCAGCAGGCCGGATTATTATCGCTGGACTCAATGGATATTTTTAAAATTATACGAAAAAGATCTGGCTTACAGGGCAGCTACAAAAGTCAACTGGTGTCCCAAAGACAAAACAGTGTTGGCTAATGAGCAGGTAGTTAATGGTTTGTGTGAAAGATGTGATACCGCCGTGATTCAAAAAGATTTAACCCAGTGGATGTTTAAGATAACAGATTATTCGAACGCCCTCATAGACGATATTAAGAATCTTGACTGGCCCGAAACAACCAAACTTGCTCAGATAAACTGGATAGGACGGTCGGAAGGAGCTAAAATTAAATTTAGTTTAATCAATATTCCTGGACAGAAAGACGGCAAACATTTTGTTGAAGTATTTACTACTCGTGCCGATACAATTTTTGGCGCTACTTTTGTTGTTATATCACCAGAACTGGCCCAAAAATGGTTAGATATTGACTGGAAAGCATCAGATGAGTTGAAGCAATATATCACAAGTTCTTTGTCCAAAAGAGAGCTTGAACGACAAGAAGCTAAAACAAAAACCGGAGTAAATACCGGGATATTTGCTATCAATCCAGCTAATGATGAAAAAATTCCAGTTTGGATTGCCGATTATATTTTAGGTGGTTATGGTACGGGAGCGATTATGGCTGTACCGGCTCATGACGAGAGAGATAGAGAGTTTGCTACTAAATTTAATTTGCCAATTAGCGATGCGCCACTTCGAAGTGTAAGTGAGGTAATGAAATTATTGATGGACAAAGGAGCCGGTAAGCCGGAGAGAATCTATCGTCTTCACGATTGGATTTTATCTCGTCAAAGATATTGGGGTGTGCCGATACCAATGATAAATTGTCATCCGCCAGCTGGCGGATGTGGATATGTGCCTGTTCCAGAGAAAGAATTACCGGTTAAACTCCCACCGCTCAAGAATTTTAAACCAGCGGATAACGGGCGTTCACCGTTGGCCAAAGCAGTTAAATGGCTAAAGGTAAAATGTCCAAAATGCGGCGGTGAGGCAGAAAGAGAAACAGACACAATGGACACTTTCGTGGATTCTTCCTGGTATTTCATGCGTTATACTGATCCGAAGAATAAAAAAGAATTTGCTTCGAAGAAAAAAATGTCGGACTGGTTGCCAGTGCCTATGTATATTGGCGGGAGAGAACACAATGCCATGCATTTATTGTATGCCCGGTTTATCACCAAAGCTCTAAATAGTTTGGGTTTAGTTGATTTTAAAGAGCCATTCATTTCGAGGCGTAATCATGGTGTGATCATGGGACCGGATGGAAAGAGGATGTCTAAATCTAGGGGAAATGTGGTTGATCCGGATGTTGAGGTGAAAAAATATGGAACCGATGCTGTAAGAATCAACTTTGCTTTTATGGGTCCTTTTGATCAGGACTACGCTTGGAATAATAGTAGCATCAATGGTATCATCAGATTTCTTAATAGGGTTTGGAATTTTATTAGCCGGTATAATTCTGAGGTCAAACCGAATCCAGAAGCTCAGAGGATATTAAATAAATTTACAAAAGAAATCGGGAAAGATATAAAAGAAATGAGCTTTAATACTGGTGTTAGTAGTTTGATGAAACTTTTGAACGAACTTGAATCCCACGAAATCTCAAAAGATGAATATGAGACCCTGCTCAAATTATTAGCTCCATTTGCACCCCATATGGCGGAGGAGTTGTGGCACGGTGTCCTGAAAAATAAAAAGTCTATACATTTAGAAAAGTGGCCAGAGTATGATGATAAATTATTATCTGAAGAAAAAATAAAACTGGTCATTCAGGTTAATGGGCGAGTCAGAGATACCCTTGAAGTCAAAAAAGGACTATCCGAAGAAGAGGCCAAAAGGTTAGCTCTTGCCAGCGAAAATGTAAAAAAACACATCGCCGGAGATGTTAAAAGGGCGGTTTACGTAAAAGATAGGATTATCAATCTAGTGATATGAAACTAGTCAAAGAGCTTAGGAAATTAGAAATTGTTAAAAAAGGTAAATTTATATTAACTAGTGGTAAGACCTCTGATTTTTATGTTGATATGAAGAAAGCTCTCGGCTATCCAAAAGTTTCAGAACTTATTTGTGACGAGTTTTGTAAGCTAGTAGATAAGAGGGCAACATGCGTAGCAAGTATCGGTTATGGCGGTTTGCCTCTCGCGGCTCGTGTTTCTCTAAAACTTAAATTGCCATTGGTTGTAGTCAGAGAAAAACCTCGAGGGCATGGTTTAAAAAACCTTATTGATGGCTATGTTCCCACGAAAAAAGATAAAGTCGTAGTTATTGATGATGTTTTTACAACGGGAACCAGTATGTTGCACATTGTAAAAGCCCTAAGCAAAACAAAAGCAAGAATCCTGGCCGGATATGTAGTGGTAAATAGGGGAGATATGTCGAAATTTAAAATTTCAATTAAAAATATTTTAAGTATAGATAGCTTGACTTAATCAATCACTTGCTTTACTATATTGTTTAGCTTTTTGAAATGTAAATCTAGGAGTTCCAGGTGCATTATAAGACAAAGATTATTTTGGCAGTTGGGGTGGTTTTGTTATTGATGGCGGTTTCATTTACTGCTGGCGTAACTGCCACGAATCCATTTGTTTATTTAGTGTTTTCAGAAAATGAACAGTTTTTTATTATCTTATCTCTATTTTTAGTTACCACGGGGCTTGTTATTGCCCTTTGGCAGCATAAATTCCTTCCCATTTTTAGTGGTTTTGTATTAGCCTTAGTTCTTCCTTTGGTTATCTTTTGTTCACTAATTATATATAGTGTAACAAGCGATGTAATAAGTAATTTAATGTCACATTAGCACTAAATTATTGAGCCGGGCAAACCGGCTTATTTTATTTGACATTTTAACCGTTTTCTGATAAGATATAAAGTATAAGAGCCTGGCTGGAAACAGCGGGGTTTACCCTGCCTGTCCGCCGAAGCCTCGGCGTAGGCGGAAGTTTACCGAAGGGCCGGTCGAAAGTAGTAAAAGAATTAGGCCGATATTTATTCGTTAGTTATAGCTTTCGCTGTATTAATGGTTGAATAGGCGGTCATTAATGAAGTGACGAAGTCACAAGACAGAGATCGAGATTTCGTAGAGATGATCATCAAGGAAATCGTTAACAAGCCGGATGATGTTAAAGTTGTCAGGACCGTTGATGAGCTTGGTGTCTTGCTCTCCGTTAAAGTTGACCCGGAAGATATGGGTCTTCTGATCGGACGAGCGGGCTCTACGGCTAAGGCAATCAGAACTTTGGCAAGAATCGTAGGAATGCGAAACAATGCCAGAGTCAACCTCAAGATTGAGGAGCCGGAAGGTGGACGCGCTCCATCCAAGACCGGCAGTACCCGAAATGTCGAAGACGTTATGGGAGATCTGGATATGTAAATGAGACTAACTAAAATCCGACTGAAAAGTCGGATTTTAGTTAGTTGAATTTATCCCGCCTCATCTGGTCACAGGATGTCTATTAAGGGGAATGGAGCCGAAGGCGTTTTGCAAAATGAACCAAGTATTAAATTTCGCATCACTCCAGATGGGGCTGTGGTAAGCTCCGTAGGTTTTAATTGTCTTATTTTATGTGCGTACGTTTTAAGACAATTAGGCCAAACTTTCTGCCAATATTTTGCTTATGCCAGTATTTTTTGATATACTAATATTATTATGAGGATTGAACATTATTCTGTTGAAAAACTAAAGGACGAAATTTTAAACATCGTAGCTAAATATCTCGACATTTCTGAATATAAAGTATTCTTTTTTGGTTCCCGGGTCAGCGGCAAAGGCACCGACCACTCGGACATTGACATCGGTATTGAGGGGTCATCTCCTATATCTCCGGAAATTAAACTTAAAATAGAAGAAGAGATTGAGAATTTGCCGATTCTTTATAAAATTGAAATTGTGGATTTCAAGCGCGTACCTCCTAAATTTCGGGAAGTAGCCCTACAAAACAGAGAATTTATTACTTTATGACAAAATTTGAGTCATTACACGAAGACTTTAACAATGCTCTCGTCCGTTTCGAAGAAATTATTCAAGAGAAAAAGACGGATATTGTTCGCGACTCCGCGATTAAAAGATTCGAGATTATGTTTGATCTATCCTGGAAGACAGTAAAAGCATTTCTGGAAGAAAAGCATAATATAAGTTGCGTTTCCCCCAGAACTTGTTTTCGCGAAGCATTTCGCGTGGGGCTTATAGATTATGATGAAGCGTGGATGAAAGTTACTGACGATAGGAACTATCCGGTCCATACCCATTAAAGAAGCGCTTGCTGAGAAAATTTATGCTGATTTGCCCCAAGCATTAGCTGTTTTTCAAAAACTTGCCGAAGCGCTCAAAACAAGGACAAAGGAATAACAGAAAATGAGATGCGGTAAATTTCCTTCATTCCCCTTGCGCCGCTTTTATATTTATGGTATGGTATCCATAAGATTACATTTAGGAGGCGTGTATGTTTAAGAGGATGCCAGCATTAGTAATTTTTAAAAATTGGATTTGGCGTAAGATAACCGGTAATACATATGTTAGTTTTACGAATACAGTTAAGGCTCATCGATCTTTTGAGAATAAAAATGCCGATGTCTTTGTTCAAGCTCTATTGCCGCAATCAGTAAAAGATAGAATTACTCGAGGAGAATCAGCTCCCAAGTTACCCCGATAATAATCGGGGCCTTTTTATGACATTTGATATCATCATCCCGATTTCTTTCAAATCTTTGATTTGATTAAGAAATCGAGGACTCTCGATTTGCCAGCCACGCTTTACATAGGGCAAATCGGAGCAATCTTCCCAAATTTATGAGAATAGAAATAATTACATTATTTCCACAAATTTTTTCCGGATTCTTAAATGAATCTCTTTTGGCGCGGGCGCAGAAGAAAAAGCTACTTACAATCAAGACCCACAACTTACGACGCTGGACGACAGACAAACACAAAACAGTTGACGATAGGCCCTATGGAGGGGGAGCAGGCATGGTCCTCAAGCCCGAACCAATATTTAAGGCCGTTCGGGCTTTAAGTTTAAAATTTAAAAATCAAAAATCAAAATTAAGGAAAGATCGGGTTATTTTACTTTCTGCGAAGGGTAAAACGTTTACCCAAAAAGATGCCAGACGATTATCAAAATATGACCGGATCATTTTTATTTGTGGAAGATATGAGGGTGTGGACGAGAGAGTTGCCAAATATGTTGCCGATGAAGAAATTTCGATTGGAAATTATGTTTTGTTTGGCGGAGAAGTCGCATCCATGGTTATAATCGAAGCGGTTTCAAGATTGATACCCGGCGTGGTGGCAAAAGAAGAGTCAATTAAAAACGAGAGCTTCTCGGACAAAGAAGCCAAAGAAAAAGAATATCCGCAATATACGAGGCCGGAAGTATTTATTCCTAAAACTAGTAATAAGGGAAAAGTAGTCAGTAGTAAGGTAAAGAGCTGGAAAGTTCCGGGTGTTTTACTTTCCGGGAATCATAAAAATATAGATGAATGGCGCAAAAAACAGAGTCGATAACTAACCCGTTGACTTGCTTTATTGATAGGAATATAATACAAGTAACATGGCTACACCAATAGATTTAGGCAAGTAGGCCTAGATTACAACAAAATTAACTATAGAATATAATCACGATTGGTCCTTGAGAGGGCTAATCGTGATTATATTATTGCCAAATTCAAAAGGTAAGAATATAATCAGAAATCGGTACTTTCCCAATTTTATATAGTTAACCAGAATTCCTAAATTTACCAGGAGAGTTTGATCCTGGCTCAGGATGAACGCTGGCGGCGTGGATAAGGCATGCAAGTCAAGGGGGTTTTGTAGCAATACAAAACAACCGGCGAACGAGTTAGTAATACCCTGGAACGTACTCCGAAGACGGGGATAACTAGTCGAAAGATTAGCTAATACCCGATAGTCCCCACATATAACTTTGAACGGCATTAAAAATGCACGAAAGTGCTTTTCAAAGTTATGTGTGGGGTAAAGACGCAAGTCACTTCGGAAGCGGCCTAGGTCCTATCAGCTTGTTGGCGGGGTAATGGCCCACCAAGGCTACGACGGGTAGGGGGTGTGAGAGCACGGCCCCCAACGATGAAACTGCGATACGGTTCATACACCTACGGGTGGCTGCAGTCAAGAACATTCGACAATGGGCGAAAGCCTGATCGAGCGACGCCGCGTGCAGGAAGAAGCTCCTCGGAGCGTAAACTGCTTTTGCGTGGGAGTAATTTTGAAAGTACCACGAGAATAAGGGGTTGCTAACCTCGTGAATTTTCTATCGCCTCCTCGGGCGATAGCGCGAGCTCTTGTAGTAATGCAAGATGAAAAATACTTAGCTTATATGCTGGAAAACCCAGTTAATAGTTTAGTACCGAGCTTAGCTCGGTGACAATCTAAACTAAAATTTTGTTGATTTTATCAACGAAATTGCTGAAAAATCAGCAGGGAAGTCACTGAGTGCATATTTAGGATCTTAATTAAAAAAATCTGCCAGAAGGCAGAAAAGAAGTTACTTATTATAAATTTTATTTAATTTTAAATAGGGAATAAGTAGAGCAATGAGAGAGATATAAACTAGGGGCAATATTTTAAGAGTTTGTAGAAGGGGATGAAAGTTGTGATGCCAAAGGGCAAATCCGATAGAAATAGCAGAAATTACTAGAAAGAATGGCGTGAAAAGAATTATGGAGATGATTACCAGTAGAGTATCAATAAACCCAAATATCTCTTGGCGCAGTTGCTGAATAGTCATAACGTCACCGTAATAATAAGAACTTCTGTGATTATATCAGAAGAAATATTTTAAGTCAAGATTCTAAATATGTGCTTAGTTGACCCCTCAGAGACTTGATCCGCAAAGGGTCGGATAGTAGCTTTTTAGTTACTATAATACGCTGAGCACCCGATCCTTAAAAAGGAGGGTGGTGATATAGTCCGAACTACTTGACATTAATCTTTTAGTGTTTTGTAATAATCAGCCAGCAGCAGCGGTAATACGAGGACCCCAAGCGTTATCCGGAGTTACTGGGCGTAAAGCGCGGGTAGTCGGTTTTGCTAGTCTAATGTTAA
>Ga0209541_10006251_pt1 | contig 20415 bp, 21 predicted proteins | sample RifCSPlowO2_01_FD_184027 | JGI IMG/M metagenome (GOLD analysis project Ga0209541, IMG submission 184027) | Groundwater microbial communities from Rifle, Colorado - Rifle CSP2_plank lowO2_0.1 (SPAdes) (version 2) | ecosystem: Environmental > Aquatic > Deep subsurface > Groundwater | place... | reverse complement strand
GAATTTGAGCTTAAAAAAGACCAGGTTAAGATTGACCTCATAGGATTTCTGCCGGAAGATTTTAGTGTTTCCCAGGGAGAATTAACTGACAAAAGGCCTGAGGATGACCCCACACCAAGGAAAAGGGATTCTGAAGGCAACATAATCGAGTCTATAGAAACATTCATCACTTTCCCAAGCCCTGACAGCTTCTTTAATTTTAAAAGGAGTGTTACCGGAAACACCGTTTTTGTGTTTAGAGCAGATGTGTGTTACAAATACCAGACAAAGGCTTTGTCCAAGATATGTGTCTTGAGGGACCTTATTAACATCGATAATAGGGAGATATGCAAGCCAAATGAGCCAAAAACGATTTTTAGTTCTGGCTCTCCTTTAACAGTAAGCTCTTTTAGAGAGACTGTAGCTGGTCAGGATAAAATAAGCTTTAGTTTTGACGTTTCGCACACTGGCAAGGGAGATATCTTTAAGGAAGGGGATTCCAGCAGCCCGGCAGCAGGCTGTCCTCGAGATCCAAGAGAAGCAAGAGAAAAGGAAAATAAGGTTTTAATTACTGTTAGCACCGGGCTTCCAAATTTGAGGTGTGTCGGATTAAGCGGAGCAACATCAGGATTTATTACTCTGGTAAATGAAAAACGAACAATCACATGCACTCAAGAACTGGATAGAGGAAGAAATGACTTTGAGACAAATGTCGAGATTACATTGGATTATAACTACCAGGATTCTGCACAGCAGGATGTGCTTGTAAAGCATCTTGTTGGTTCTTAATTCTTTCCGTATAAAGCAAATTGGCTGAGCAGGGCTTCCAGCTGTACAAACTCATCGCTTCCTTCAGTCATGCGAAACTCAGCTTCTCCGCATTTTTCCATTAGGATCATCTTTTTTTCGTTGCTTATGTCAAGATTCAATATTTCCTTCTGTATCTGCTTTATTATATCCAATCCTGAGAGGCCGTAATTCAGCATCACATCCATTAATTTGTTTCTTGCATCTATGAATCCACTGCTTATTGCCAATTTCAAAACTTCGTCCACTTCCTTTGGCTTTGCTACAGAGGCCATGGAGTATATTACTTCATCAGTTATGTTATCGCTTACTGCCGCTGAGCTTTGCAGGATATTTTCCACTCTCCTTGCATCTCCTTCGCTTATGTCATATAATGCTACTTTTGCATTTTCATCTATCTTTATCTTTTCCTCTTTCTCAATATTCTCTATTATTGCGTAGATTTCCTTCCTTTCCAATGGCTTGAAGCGAAACATTGCGCATCTGCTTTGTATTGGGTCTATTATCTTGCTGCTGTAGTTGCAGCTTAAGATAAATCTGCATGTTGCTGTGTAATTTTCCATCGTTCTTCTTAATGACTGCTGTGCTTCCCTTGTTAAAGCATCACACTCGTCCAGAAAGATTATCTTGAAGGGAACATCTCCTATTGCTCTGGTTCTTGCAAAGTCTTTTACTTTATTCCTTACTATGTCAATTCCCCTTTCATCTGATGCGTTTAACTCCAGAAAATTCTGGTGCCGGGAGTCCTTAAAGAGCTTTTTTGCTATTACCAAGGCTAAAGTAGATTTGCCCACACCCGCAGGACCAGCAAACAGTAAATGCGGCATATTCTTAATCTCTACAAATGCCTTTATTCGCTTTACTATCTCTTTTTGCCCCCTGATTTCAGAAAAGTCTTTGGGCCTGTATTTTTCTGTCCATATAGTGCTTTCCATCAGAAATTGAGAATAAAACTAGGTTTAAATAATTATTGCATTATGGAAGAAATGCTTGAATGGTGATCAGGATAAAATTAAGAATTTAGATTATATCTTCCTCTGCCACTACCATAAAATCCCCTACCGCTATTACTGCAGAGAAAGGTATAAGGATATGGCCTTGCTTGTCTTTTTCCAGCTCCAGTTTGGCTGTGTAAGCTGTAGGGTTATGCAGTACTAGATGTATCATCTCTCCAGATCTTGTCTCAAATATTAGATCTCCTACTTCTCCAAAGCGCTTTCCTGTCTTGCTGACTACTGTCTTTCCTATCAATTGTTTCGAGAATTTCTTGTCATCTTCTGTCATATTAATTCCTCACGAGTAAAGATATGCAATCTAAAATAATTTAAGTTATATATAAATGTTTTGAATTTTAGGTGGCATTGAAAAGTTGAAGGTTGTCATCAATATGTGAGCACTTTCTGCAGCAATATTAGGGCAAACTTGTTTTTTCTGTTGCATTATTACTGTATTCCTGACATCAAAGCATCTACTTCCTGCTCATTGTAGCATATATCCCTTATGCCGCAGTTTGTGCATTTGTTCCTGTTCTGGCAATATTCCGGCAGGCTTTTTTTCTCCAATAGTTCCTGTATTTCCCTTACTAAGCCTATTATCTCTTCCTTCATAAAAGGGTTTATTCCTATATGCCTTCTTTCTTTGCTGTCCAGGTAATGCACAAACGCCTCTTTTACTTCAGTATTGTATCTCTCTTCCAGCATTAAAGCGTATGCAACAACCTGTATCTTATGCCCGGGCCAGATGCCTTCTTTAGGCATTTTTCCCGTCTTCAGTTCTATAGGAACATATCTTTCATTGTGCACTTCTATCTTGTCTATTATGCCTTTTAGCTGCAGAGTATCGGATTCTATGCTTATCTCTGAAAGTATTTTTGGAGTTAATTTTTCCCATAACTCTTTTCCGTATATATTGTGTTCTGTTATAAAGTTAAAGATATTTGTTGCCCTTTCCTCTGCCTCAGCCATTATGTAAGGCCATGTCTTTCTAAAGATCCCCGTCATTTCCAGGTTTACCTCTTTGATTCTCGATTTATTCTTTATTATAGCTTCTCTTACCTTGTTTATGTAAGCCTGCTTGTATATTTCTTTTAATCTGCCATAATCTATTTTTTCCGTTATTTTCCTAACTATGCTTTCTTCTGCCTTGTTTATGAAATCATAAACCTCGTGCCTTATGCTTCCCAATACAATGCTTTCTTTCGGAATCTCTTCTACCCGCAATATTCTTTGCAGGAACAGCTTCCTGGGGCAATAAAGATAAGCACTGAGCATAGAAACTGAAATTTTCATAAATAAAGCTAGTTAATTTTAATTTAAATAGTTTGCGCCAGAATGTCCAGTGGAAAGGTCCGCATAACCTGCTTTTTCCAAACATAAAATGTTCGTAAAAAGATAGTTAGGCAGAAGTTTTTGAGCTGCCGTTGTTAAGGTTAAATCGAAAGTTTTTTTGGTTGGGGGCTTCACATAATATTAGATATTATACAAAATTTTTTATTAACTTTCCTAGATTTAAGAGAGTGTATTTTATCAGCAGTGTTGTAATAGGAAATAATTGAAAAATTAGGCACTTCTCAATAATGACGTAGTTAAATTTATAAATGGGATTATAATGTTTGTCTATAAAATGAGGGGCAATAATAAGACATTTTTTAAGGCTAAAAATGTAAAAATCATAAAAGATGATGTTTTGACTACAAATGAGATTAAAGAAGGAGAGATTGATTTGATTGTTACTTCACCACCTTATAACGTAGATATAAAGTATAATTCTCACGATGACCAAATTTCTTATGAGCAATATTTAGAGTTCAGTAAAAAATGGCTGACTCGTTGTTTTCATTGCCTTAAGGATGATGGCAGACTTTGTCTTAATATTCCACTAGATAAAAACAAGGGAGGTCAGCAAAGTGTAGGTGCAGATTTAACCACTATTGCAAAGAAAATAGGATTTAAGTATCATTCAACTATAATCTGGAATGAAGGCAACATTTCAAGAAGAACTGCTTGGGGTTCTTGGCTGAGTGCCTCTGCTCCTTATGTGATTGCACCTGTTGAATTAATAGTTGTTCTTTACAAAAAAGAATGGAAAAAAATAAGTGGAAGTAAACAATCAGATTTGCACAGAAAAGAATTTATTGATTGGACAAATGGCCTTTGGACATTTCAGGGAGAAAGTAAAAAAAGGATAGGACATCCAGCGCCATTCCCACTTGAATTACCAAGACGATGTATCAAATTATTTAGTTTTGTTGGTGATGTGGTTCTTGACCCTTTTATGGGAAGTGGTACAACTTTAGTTTCTGCAGCTTTAAATAATAGAAAAAGCATTGGTATAGACATTGACGAGGATTATTGCACTTTAGCAAAAAACAGGTTAATAAGAGAAGCACACGTTCTTAATCAGAAGATTGGTGAACACAAAAAAGAAAATGCTATAATTGAGGCATCAGTATGAAAAAAGAAGAATTAAGTCAAATGGCCTTAATCATGGAATATTTCAAAAAGCATCCGGGAAAAGAGATTCCTCATCCAGAGATTGTTGATTGGGTTGTTTCAGAATTTAAAAAAAGAACTGATAAAGTGTTCAGGGACCCGGACAGAGGGATTAGAAAATTGTCTCAAGATGGCCAACTTATCAAAATTAAAAAAGGTATATACAAATACGACCCTGATTTTGTGAATAATAAGGAACTAGAAGAATTTACTCCGAAGCAAAAAGAAGAAATTTTCAAAAGAGACAATTATAGGTGTGTGATTTGTGGAAGAGGCAAGGCTGATGGAGTTGAAATCCAAGCAGACCACATTAAACCTAAGGAGTTAGGCGGAAAAGCCGAAACTGAAAATGGACAAACTTTATGTGCTCAACATAATTTTCAAAAGAAATACTACAAACAGACTGAAACTGGAAAAAGAATGTTTATAAGACTTTATGAATTGGCAAAGAAGAATAGTGATAAAGAACTAACGGCTTTCTGTGAACAAGTGTTAAAAGTATACGAGAAAAATAATATAAATGGCCACATTATCTGGAAAAAATAAATAATGGTGCTGGCTGCCACTAGAGAATTCTTGTCTGCTACGCAGTAATTGATAAGAATAATAAGAGATTACGCCACCAACTAGACTTTCGGCAGCTCAAAAACTCGATGTTCGCTACGCTCACTCGCCTATCGATCGCCTAACATATCTATAGTCCGTTATACGCACTTTTCACCCCTCCCACCAAACATTTAAATACGAAACAAAAGTAATCATTATTATGGAAATTGAAGAAAGATTTAATCTTATAAAACAAGTAGGAAAGGAAATAATAACAGAAGAAGAGCTGATGGAGCTGTTAAAGCAAAAGAAAAATCCGATTGCTTATGATGGCTTTGAGCCTTCAGGAACCAACATACATATTGCTCAGGGTCTCTTAAGGGCTATAAATGTAAACCGCATGGAAAAAGCGGGATGCACTTTCAAATTTTTGGTTGCAGACTGGCATGCCTGGGCAAACAATAAGCTGGAAGGCAATTTGGAGAATATCCAGAAAGTAGGCAAATACTTGATAGAAGTATGGAAGGCCTGCGACATGGATTTTAAGCATATGGAGTTTGTATGGGCCTCTGAATTGCTAAATTCAAGAGAATACTGGAAAACAGTGATGCAGGTGGCCAGAAATAATACAGTCAGAAGGATTGTAAGATGCGCGGAAATAATGGGAAGGTCTGAATCAGATGCACTGAGCGCTTCCCAGATGATATATCCATGCATGCAGGCAGCAGACATATTCCATTTAAAAGCGGATATCTGCCAATTGGGAATGGACCAGAGAAAGGTAAATGTGCTTGCAAGGGAAATAGGACCAAAGCTTAATCTGTGGAAGCCAGTGGTTGTAAGTCATCATATGCTTATGGGCTTGGCTGAGCCGCCAAAGGGAGAAAATACCGTAGAGAGGGCAATGCAGCTAAAAATGTCTAAAAGCAACCCAGACTCAGCTATTTTTATGAGCGATGATGAAAAAGAGATAAGCAGAAAAATTGGCAGGGCTTACTGCCCCGAGGGTATTATAGAGGAAAATCCGATACTCGAATACAACAAATATATCTTATTTGAAAAATTCAAAGCTATTAAGATAGAGAGGCCTGAGAAATTTGGGGGGAATTTAGAGTTAAGCTCTTACCTGGAAATGGAAGATTTATTCAGGCAAAAAAGCCTTCATCCAATGGATCTGAAAAAATCAACTAGCTTTTATCTAAACGAGCTTATGGGGCCTGTGAGAAAAAAGCTGGAAAAGAGCCCAAAAGCCGAAAAACTTAGGGAAGAGATAGGCAAATTTAAAGTTACCAGGTAAAATTTATTTCTGCTCTATAACCACGAGAGTATAATTGCCATTAAAATATTTTTTTGACACTTGCCTGATATCATCGATTGTAACTTTTTTTATATTGTTTATATAACCATTAGCTAAAGAAACATCTTTTATTGTTTCCCAAAATGCATTGTTGTCAGAAGAGTGAAAATTATCTTCCATAGCGAGGGTAAAGCTCCCTTCAATATAGGTTTTTGCCTCTTCCAGCTCTTTTTTGCTTATTTTCTGCAGTTTAGAGAATTGCTCAAAGATGATCTTTATTGCTTTTTCAATGTTCTTCTTGTCAAGATTTGTGTAAACAGAAAAATACCCATAATCCCTCTCGCTTTCCATCATAACGCCTACCTGATATGCCAAACCATGCTTATTCCTTATCTCGTTGAAGAGCCATCCAGACTGGCCCCTGCCTAAGACACCATTTATGACCTCAAGAGTATAACTGTCCTTATGCAGCCTTGCGCAGGTCTTATAGCCCATGACCATATACGAATTGTTTATTCTTCTCTTCTCTGCAAATCTTATTATTTTCCGTTGTATAGGCTCATTTATTCTGCCTCTGTTGGACGTTTCACCTGATTTTATATCTCCAAAATATTTCTCCATCTTGTTTTTCACATCGCTGGCATTTCCTGAAATAGATATTACCATATTATTGGCAGTATAATATCTGTTATAATAATTTATTAACGATTTCCTGCTAATAGCTTTTACTGTCTCTTTTGTGCCGTAAGTCGGGTTTCCTGCAGGATGCTTTGAAAATAGGTTTTTCTGGAATAATATCCATTGGTGCTGCCGTGGATCGTCGGTTACCATATTTATCTCCTTCAGGATGACTTTTTTCTCCTTTTCCATTATCTTCTCGTCAAAAACGGAATTTTTTATCATATCTGAAAGTATTTCCAGCGCCTTATCAAAATGCTTGTTTATTATCTTGATGAAGAATGCTGTCCTATCTCCAGTTGTATAGGCATTGAACTCAGCCCCATATCTCTCTATCTCGTTTGCAATTGCCATGCTGTCTTTCCTTTTGCTTGTTCCCTCAAAAAGCATGTGCTCAAGAAAATGCGATATTCCGGCTGCATTCTTATTTTCGTAATTAGAGCCTACTTTGAACATTATCTCAACTGAAACAGATTTTGAGCTGTTCTTCTCAAAAATCACCCTAATCCGGTTGTTTAGAGCATATGTTTTCATCTTGTTCCGTATGCTTATTTTGTTATTAAATCTTTCCAAATAAAAACATTTAAAATATGATGATTCATTATACTAAATATGAAAATGGAGGAACTTAAACGCATTCTGGAAAAGAGAAATCTGAATGCGGCTTTGTTCTATAGTCTCAGCATGAATCCGAATCCTAATGTGGTCTATTTTGCCCAATATTATGGTGTAGGGGCATTAATAGTGCCAAAAAGCCAAAAGCCTTTCCTTATAGTCCCGGAAATGGAATACGAAAGAGCTAAAAAATCGATGATAAAAAATGTCTATGGTATGGACAAGAAGAAATTTTTCGAATCGGTAAGATTAGAATTTAAAGAGAGGGGAGTAAAAGCAAAAAATATAGGGATTGACAAAAGCGCTTTTACATTATTGGCTTACAAGAATTTCAAAAAGCAATTCAAGAGTATAAAGACCGAGGATATTGCGTTAGACTGCCTGAAATTAAGGGAAATAAAGGCTGAAAGCGAGATTAGGAAAATAAAGAAAGCATTTAATTATGCAAATGCCATAATAAAAAGGTTGCTGGCTAGTTTTAAGGATTTTAAGACTGAATCTCAGGCAGCAGCATTTTTGGAGTATGAGTCTAAAAAACTTGGCTTGGGTATGTCTTTTCCGCCAATTATTGCATCTGGAAAAAATGCGAGTATGCCGCACCATATGCCTCAAAACACAAGGATGCAGAAAGGCTTTTGTGTCGTGGATTTTGGGATAAGGTATAAGGGATATTGCACAGATATAACAAGAACAGTATTCATAGGCAGGCCAAGTAAAAAGGAAAAGGGTATCTATGGTTTTTTGTTAGATGCCCAGAAAGATATAATAAATGGCATAAGAGCAAATGATAATTGCGGCAAAATATATGATAGATGTGTTAAGAAGCTTGGCAATTACGCAAAGTATTTTACTCATGGGTTAGGCCATGGTGTAGGCATAGAAATCCATGAGCTGCCGAATTTGACATTAAACTCAAAAGACAGGCTGAAGGAAAATATGGTGTTTACGATAGAGCCAGGAATTTACATGCATGGAAAATTAGGCATAAGGATAGAAGATACAATAGCTCTCAGAAAAGCTCCAGAAATGCTGACTAAAGTTCAAAAAGAGCTTATGGTAATCTGAGGTGGTTTGGTGAAATACGATAAAGAAGCATTTGATTCTGCTGTTAGCAGCTATAAGGAAGCTATAGGGCAAAAAGGCGGCTCAGTTCTGGTAATCTTCAATGTAAAAAATAAAGATGCATTTTTCTCAATTGCCCCGTTGTCCAGGGCCTTGCACGAACTGGATAATGAGGTAAATGCTGTCGGGATAAATGCTGATTCTGGCAGCTTAGAGGCATTAAATGATGTATGGAAGGCCTATAAATTGCTGGAAGAAGGAAAAGCTGATGCAAAAACAGGCGCATTAAACGGTTTTATAGGTGCAGTTAAGAAAAAAGCTGAAGATTTTAGGGATATATTCAGAGAGCCTGATCTTGTGATAGAGGCTAAAGAGGATGGCTTCCATGGGCCTTTCAGCTTTCCTTTTAAAAGCGGCTGGTTCAGAGGTTATAGAAGCAGCGAAGTCGATGAAACCTGCAAAAAAATCTGGAAAGATGTTTACAATCTAAGAGACGATGAAAATGCTTCTATAGGCTTTGTATTGATACCAAAAGATGATATGCTTGGGCATCCATTGGAAGACTACCTCGATTCTTATGCAATTTGCTGGCATATGCTTTCACAATGTAATGGAAAAGCGGTAATGGGCTCTTGTACCCACAAAAGCTCTATGAGGCATAAGAGCGAGAGAGTCTCAGAGTTGAGGGCTACATTACTGGGTTGTGAATTGTGCAAAGAGGCCGATGAGGAGATTTTCAAAAAGTATAGAACGCTTTCTGAATTATTGAATCTTGGCAGGATAAAACCGGTAGATGCATCTTTCTTTATTTCTGGGAAAGGTTATCAGGGAAAACATATTTTTGGGGAAGCTGTTGGTTATCCGACAAAAAACGGAAAAACGAGATGGCAAAGCCCGGGCCAGATGATTTACAAACTTGATTTTTATCCGCAAACTGCCTTGGAAGACAGAAATCCCTTAGCCAGGGTAGGCTTTACTGACACTATTCCGTTGGATATCTTTATAGAGACGTGCAACATAAACTGGAAAGAGATGAGAGAAAGAAATTACAAGATAAAACTTATAGCAGACAAATGCGATGTGATCAGAGTCAAAGGAGAAGAAATTAACGGCTTAAAGACGGATTTTGAAGTTGGATTGGTAAAAGAAGACAAAAAGCATAGGTGGGTGAGGACATCTGATACGGATGTAAGGGAAAAAATCAATTCTGAGTATTTGAGGAAAACGGGAATAAAAGCCGGGACCATGGCAAATCTCCCTGGAGGAGAGACTTTTACAACCCCGGAATACCTTAAAGGCACTTTTATTGGAGATGTGGTTATAAGTATTGACCAAAGCTACTTATTATCAGAAAAAAATCCACTGGTAATAGAAGCGGATAAAGGCAGCTATAAGATAGTCTCCGGGCCAAAAGACATAATGGACAAGTTAAATGAAAAAAAGAAAGAAGCCTGGGAGATGATACTCGCGCAGGAAAAGAGCAAAAGTGCTCCTAAAGAACTGATAGATTTAAGGAAAAGTAATTTCAGTAAGATAGGTGAGTTTGCGATAAACACCAATCCAAAGGCAAAACTATGCGATTATCTTATAGTAAACGAAAAGATAGCAGGGATGATACATATAGCCTTAGGAAGCGGTTTTGAGCCCGATAGGGCAACAGATTATCATATAGATATTGTCGTTAACTCCCCAAGGCAAAAGCTGGATATTTATGGGATAGACAAAGAGGGAAATGAGCATTGGATTATAAGGAAGGGTGAGTTTGTTGCTTGATAAGATATTTGTGGGTATAGTATTATACAATCAAAATATTGTTTTAGATTATTGAAAGTTATTGTTGATTTAATGGGGCTAAAATGAGCAAAGCCGTAAATGTCGTCCTAAAAAAGTGCCTTAATTTAAAGAAAGACGAGCGCATTCTGATAGTAACAGACTCAAAGTTGTATAATTTAGCGATGGAATTTTTCTGGCATGCAGCAAAGATATCAAAAACAGTGAAATTGGTAACAATGCCAATACCGAATGTAAATGGTACGGAGCCTCCAAAAGGCATAGCGGAAGAGATGCTGAAATATGATGTTGAGATTCTTATAACAACTAAGTCATTAAGCCATACCAATGCCAGGATAAACGCTTCGAAAAAAGGAGCTAGGGTAGTTACAATGCCGGGCATTACGAAGCAGATATTGAAGAGGACAATAGACATTGATTATGATAACCTGCAAAGATTGCACAAAAGGCTTGCAGATATTGTGGACAAAGGAAAAAAGGTGATTATAACAACAAAATCAGGAACAAACTTAAGCTTTAGCATAAAAGGAAGAAAAGCATATGGAAGAGACACTGGATTGTTTAGAAAAAAAGGCTCTTTTGGTAATTTGCCAACTGGAGAAATCTTCATAGCCCCTGTAGAAAAAACAGCGAATGGGGTTTATATTGTCGATGCTTCCTTTGCAGGGATTGGAAAATTAAGAGGTAAGTTAGAGTTGCATGTAAAAAATGGCTTTGTGGATGAAATTAAAGGCAAAGATGCCAAAAAGCTTGAGAATTTATTGAATCCTTTTGGGAAAAAAGCAAGAAATGTAGCGGAGTTTGGCATCGGAACAAATAGTAAGGCAAGAATAACTGGAAATATTTTAGAGGATGAGAAAGTCGTTGGGACCTGCCATATAGCGCTAGGCAACAATATCGGCTTTGGCGGCAAGGTAAGCATACCACTGCATTTAGATGGGATCATCAAAAACCCGACAATAGTTATAGACAATAAGAAGATAATGGATTACGGAAAGTTTTTGGTTTAGCATATTATGCTCAATAGAGAAATGCTATCTTAATCTAGGTTAAGTAAGAATCAAGTGACAAAATGAATGACGCCAAATATTTGAGATTGGCTACAACACACAATAGTTTACTTGACTCTTAATCCAAAAGTTATTTAAACGTGTAAACTTTGCTTTTTGAAAATGACAACTAAGGAAAAAAATATTTTGGACAGCGTGATTTACAGTTATTCGACTGACAGCAGCCAGCTGACGGAAGAGAACAAGATTCTGAAAGAGACGGTAACCAAATTAAAGGAAGAGCTTGATAAGTTCAAAAACACTCCTCTGATGGTGTGTGAAGTCAATCAAGTATTCGGCAATGAAGCGGTTTTAAAGCTGCCGAATGGCAATCAATTCTATGTCAGCATATCGAACGACTGCGGAAAACTGAAGCCTAATGACGTGGTTCTTGCCGACCAGAAAAATCTAACAATAATTAAAAAAATACCGATAACAAGGAGGTTTAACATAGAGAGCTTCGTGATTATGGAACGGCCAAAAATATCCTGGGAGGATGTTGGAGGTCTTGATTTGCAGATACAGGAGATAAAAGAGGTTGTTGAGCTGCCATTGAAAAAACCGGAATTATTCAAGAAAATAGGGATAACCCCGCCAAAGGGCATTTTACTGTATGGTGAACCTGGAACAGGAAAAACATTGCTGGCAAAGGCTGTTGCCTCCTCAACAGATTCCACTTTTATCCAGGTAGTCGGCTCGGAACTCGTCCAGAAATTCATAGGCGAGGGGGCAAAAATGGTCAAAGAAATCTTCGAACTTGCAAGAAAAAAATCCCCATCAATAATATTCATAGATGAGCTCGATGCTTTAGCTTCAAAGAGGATTGAAATTGGAACATCGGGGGAAAGAGAGGTTAACAGGACATTTATGCAGCTTCTGGCTGAGATTGACGGCTTTCGTGCTCTTGATAATGTGAAAGTGATAGGAGCTACCAACAGAAAAGATATTCTTGACCCGGCAATAATAAGGCCAGGAAGATTGGACAGGCTTATAAGAATACCTTTGCCTAAGACTGATGGAAGGGTAGACATATTGAAGATACATTCCAGCAAGATGAGCCTTGACAATGATATTAATCTGAAAAATCTGTCTATGCTGATGGAAAACTTTTCCGGAGCAGAGATAAGGGCTGTTTGCACAGAAGCGGGATATTTTGCAATAAGGGAAAGCAGGACTAAAGTGACGAAGAAGGATATGGTCAGGGCCATAGATAAAGTGAAATTGGAAGAAGAAGCTGAGGGCCAGGATTATTTGAATATGTTCGGGTAGACAAACGATCAGAAACTTGTTCCCAAGTATGTTTGGGTAGAACAAAAGGCTAGAATCAAAAACTCTTTGCTTTTTCGTATTCTTGATTAATTTCAGTAAAATAAGTGTGCTCGTCAGTTACTTCCGTCGGTCATTCTTGCGTCCCAGGGTGTTCACCAACTCATCGCACATGTAGAGATAACTATGTCTGTTTTATAAATCTTACCAAGAAACTCTAAAATCAACGCAAATCCTGTTTACTCGCGGAGAAAATTTTCCGCATTTTGTGGCACTTAAAATTTTGCATTGTTTTTTCTTCTTTTTGCATTCGTTATTGATCATTTTGATTGCATTTTCATAGTTGTCTTCTTCAGAAAAGGTATAAAAGTGGATTATCCCATTTTTCTTGATTTTTCTTAATGCCAAATTTAGATAATTTCCTGCCCCTTTCGGCAGGGGCATCAGAATTCTGTCAAATTCTTTGTTTATTTTTGGCAGGATTTTACTGACATCACCAAGATATAGTTTTATCTTATTCTGGACTTTGTTTAACCGCACGTTTTCCAATGCATATTCATGTGCTATTGGGTTTATTTCTATTCCGTGAATTTCTTGGGCATTGGTGTTTTTTGCAATGACAATCGGATAAACACCTATGCCGGAAAACATTACCAAAATCTTTTCATTTTTCTTGACCTGCTCAAAAATCCTCTTTCTTTCTGTGCTCAGCCTGGAAGAGAAATAAACTTTCTCAACATCTACTTTTAGCCGTGTATTGTTTTCCCTGTGCTCCGTCTCCCTAGTGTTTAGCCCTGTGATAAATTTCAATTTCGGCGTCCTGTACTTCCCGGAATATTTTCTTGTTTTCTTGAAAATAGATTTCACATGCTTGTAATTATTTAGTATCTCTTGCCCGATTAATTTTTCTTTTTTTTGCAAAGCTGCGGGAAAATCAGAAAAAATAATGATGCTTCCGACCATATCGAAGGATGACGGGACTAATTTTAGTTCTTTTTTCGCTAATTTGCCTGCTAATAGATCTTTTATACTGGGCATTTTATTCAGAAATCGTTGAGCGACCTTTGTCGTTTTTGTTCCGATGCCATATTAAATTTTTCAAGAGTATGGTTTACCCTTTCTTCTGAAAAATCGTGCTCGCCAACCAATAGTCCATATAGGTTTTCCCGGTCAATATTATTCCATTTTAAGGTATATTCATCTGTTGTTGGCATTTTTTTTATCAGATAGTAAACTTGTGTCCATTCAAAATCAAAATTATCATTCCATTTGGCTTCTTTGAACAGTTCATCAAAATCTGTCTTATGTTTTCTGACAAGAGCTAGTGCATTCTTAGGTCCTATTCCTTTTATTCCTCCAGGATTGTAATCGGTGCCTATCAGCATAGCTAAGGCAATGAGCTGGTTTTGGTCTATGCCTAGATTATTCAAATTGCCCGAAAGATCTATCAACTCTGGTTTTACCGTAAGATAGCCTAATGTCCTGTTTTTCTTCCTTTTTCCGGATATTGACAAGTTCCTTACAAGCCTTGTTGCACCGTGTATCAGGCTATCAAAATCCTGGCTTCCAACTGCGTATGCGCTGCCTTTGGCCGCCATATAAGCTGCCTGTGCTTCGCCTTCTGAAGGCGCCTGGATAACTGGAAGTCCTAAGAAGCTGATTAGTTTCTTGGATTCCTCGACCATATCCTTTGTGAGCCTTGCAGTGCGTGAAGCATATTTTTTCATCTCATCCAAATCTTCAGCCTTTGCCGCTTCATCATATTTTTGTTGGGCTTCTAATTTAAGCTTATTTCTATGTTCTGCTGTCTTTTGCTTTAATTCTGGAGGCTTTCCATCAAAAACAAAAGCAAGCTTAATATTTTTTTGCATGAAGCTAGTTGTTCTCGCGAAAAGCCCCAGAATATGGGAAGTTATATTTCCTTTTGAATCCATAAGCAATGCCCCATCCCTTCCTCTTATTGTGGTAAGGAATTGGTAAATTATATTATAAGCATCAAGAAGTATTGTTTTTCCGCTTAGAAAATCCAAATCTATTTCTTTTGCCTGGATCAAATCCTTGAATGCTACTCCCATTCAGATCTCCCGGTAGATTATATTCTTGAAATCTGTTTCCAATTTTTCTTTTGTTTTTTTAGAAATTTCTCCAGTAGCCAAAAAAAGGAGCGGCAAGCCTTTTGACTGTGCCTGCACTATAGCTGTGCTTAGATCGGATTCATTGATCCTCTTCTTGTTCTTGGCTTTGCAAAAATACTTTGTCATCCCTATAGAAGTTTCCAGCTCTACAACAAAATCCATCTCATTGTTTCTCTTTATTTCTTTTGCCTCTTTTATATTTATCCTGTTTTTGTTAAAAAATTTATTAGATTGATTCAGTAGGTAGTTCTTATCTATTTTTGTCTTGCTCACTTGTGTTTTTTCCCGGGGGTCTATTTTTGGCATCGGTTCATGTTCTTTAAGATCTGATATTCCTGTGCTTGTGGGCAATATGTCTGAATGTATTTGCTCATATTTTTTTGTTGGCTCTATTTTTGATGTGATATCTTCCTTTAGAGGTATATCTTTTGTGATATGGATATTTTGGCCCGCTATCTCCTTCTTGGATAATACCAGGTTTATTTTCTCTTGAACTTCATTATTTCCTGTGAGATACCATCTCCAGAATAATTCTGTTTTTCCTTCGTAACTTATTTCCAAAGGGACAGAAAAATCTTTTATTAGCCTTAAAGCGACTCTTATAGCGGGTTCCAGCGCAGCGTCTCTCAGAACTTTTTTCTCCTTAAGCAGGTTATACGCTTCTTTTTCTTTGCTGCCCAAGTTATCAGAATAATCTTGTAATTTGATTTCCTGTCCGGGAACATAATATAATGGGCTACCGCCAATCTTGAGGCTTGATATGTTTATTTTCTTGTTTGAAAGTAATTCTGAAAGCCTGGCAGAAGTTATCAGAACACTATCATTTATCTGCTTTGCTACCTGCGCAGGCAGCATCGGGCCTTTCTGCCTGATAAGATTGAGAATTTGCTCATTTATTATCATAAAGGAAGGGAAAAATGGAAAGATTATTTATATGTTTGCTAAGGGCGAAGCCATCGACACTCCCAATAAGAAACATCATTCTCTTCATCTACAACGCCAATAAGCAATCTTTTTTTGGTGGAATGGGCAACTCTGTTTTTTGCGGCAAATTCGTGCCATGTGAGTGTATTTCCTTCAGAAACAGGATAGACTACCCAGCGGGCATGGTCTTCTCCCGGCTTTACGCCGCGGTCATAAACTCTGAAGTCTGCTCCGAATTTTAAAGCTGTCTTGATAATATATCCCCTATTTCTTATGTCCTTAAAAACACAGAACTTAGCCCAAAAATTTGGTTCTTGTCTCCTAACTTTCCTAGAAAATTCTTCTTGGGTAAATTTCTTGTTTTTGGTCTTGTAGATATCAATTTTGCCTTTTTCCATCAAATAAAGAGCTTCTATCATGGAAAGCTGCACTTTTCCATTGTCTAGCATAGAACCATATCTGCTCTGGTCATAGAGCTCTCTTGTTTCATTGGAAATCTCTGTGAGGACTTTATCACTTGCGAAATCTGCCCTTATAATCTTGACTTCTTCCTTTATTTCTCCTTCTTCTGCGGTTTTTTTCTTTGATTTCGTCATCTTGTGCTAGAGATAAAGATATATGCTTAAAAAAGTTGTTGTTTCTGAATATCTTTAGTCTCTCGTATGGTATGTCTATTTGATGTTTATATGAAAGATTTATAATATCCTGAGTATTGCTTCGCTCTATGCAGATAATATTTTTGGGAACATCTTCAATGGTGCCAACAAAGGAAAGAAACCATAGCAGTATTTTGATTACTTATAACTCTGAAAATGTGCTTGTTGACTGCGGCGAAGGGACGCAGAGGCAGCTTAAGATCGCAGGAGTCAAAATCGCGAAAATAACCCGCATCTTAATAAGCCATTGGCATGGAGACCATGTTCTTGGGCTTCCTGGGTTACTGCAAAGTTTAAGTTCCTCTGATTACAACAAAATATTGCATATTTACGGCCCGAAAGGCACAAAAAAGCGAATAGAGATGATGTTTGAGGTTTTTGGCTTTGACAGGAAATTTGAAATTAAGATAGAGGAAATAGTCTCAGGAAGATTTTTTGAAAGCGATGAATTTGTACTTGAAGCAGAGCAATTAGAGCATAACATAGAGACATTGGGCTACAGGCTTGAAGAAAAGGGCAAGATAAAAATCAATCTTAGCTACACAAAAAAGCTTGGGATCCCAAATGGGTCTCTGCTCGGAAAGCTGCAGGAAGGAAAAAGCATAACATGGAAAGGCAAAAAAGTAGATGTTGAGAAAGCGACAATGCTTGCAAAAGGAAAAAGCGTTGCTATTGTCACGGATACCATCCCTTGCAGCGGTGCATATAAGCTGGCAAAAGATGTAGATATTTTAATCTCTGAAGCAACATACGCCTCAGACTTAGAGGAAAAGGGCATGGAACATGGGCATATGACTGCCAAGCAAGCAGCAGATATAGCCAACAGGGGCAATGCTAAGCAGCTGATATTAACACATTTTAGCGCCCGCTATAAGAACACCTCAGAGCTTGAAGACGAGGCGAGAACCTATTTTGATAATGTATTGACTGCAGAAGATTTTATGAAAATAAACCTATAAAATGTCTCTTAAATCAAAAGGTATTAATGCGGAACGGGAATTAGTACATATGTTCTGGAGGAAAGATTGGGCATGCCTGAGAATTGCAGGCTCTGGCTCTAGCCATTACCCAAGCCCTGATGTTCTGGTCAGCAATAGATTGAGAAGGTTGGCTATAGAGAGCAAAATCACAAAGGAGCAAAAAAAATACTTTGATAAAAACCAGGTATTCTCTTTAAAAAAGTTTGCTGATATGTTTGGCGCGGAGCCATGGCTGGCAGTAAAATTCAAGGGCCATGAATGGTATTTTATAGCAACAGAAGATCTGAAGGAAACAGAAAAAGGTTTTATGGTGGATATAGCCATAGCGAAAAATAAGGGGCTTTTATTTGAGGAATTGATAAGCAAGTGATTACTTTCTCTTGCTTTTTAAAGACCTTTCGATCTTCATCTCTTCCTTCATTACTTTGCTTACAACATTCTCTATATGGCCTTCTATTCTTGCTATTCTTCTTTCCATCAGAACAAGAACTCTTAAGGAGTATACTATTGCTGCTAAAGTCCCTACTATCACAGCTAAAGTAATTTCCTGAACACCAAAAACCATTATATATTCACCTCTTGTTATGGATAACTAATTAAGATGCTTAATAGGAATGTTATATAAATACTTTTCGTTAAATCAGATTTCGGACAACACGGTACTCTGGCACAGCAGAAATCCTAAAATAACCCTGATGTTACAAGACTAAACAATTACGAGGCATAGCAGAAAGTGTGGTTCTTCAGTAAAAAGGATTATTATATCATGATTCCATAAGAAGCCTCACTCGCCTTCTTGAGAGGATATAGCTGGGTGATGAGTGAGTAATCCCCTCGCCATGCTCACCAGGATAATAGTCTCCTTTGAGAACTGCTATCCAATTTGTTCCTACTTGATGTATTTTTTTGCGCTCTACGGGCTCATAACCGTAAATAAATGTGTTGTCATTTGGTGCCCACAATGTTCCGGGCCCTAAGAAGCGAAGTGTCTTAAAAAACGAATGATTTAAATACTAGTTCTTAAATAATAATGGCATAAATATCGTTAATAAAGAGGTGATAATATGCCAAAGAAAAGAAGGAAATTGGATGTTGTGTGCCAAAATAAGCAATGTAGGTGCTATAGTAAAGAGGGCTTAAAAAATATTGTAAGAAACGGAAAAAAGAAAAATGGCACTCAAAATTATAAGTGCACGGAGTGCACTACTCAATTCGTAAGAACAAAAGGAACAATATTCTATCACAAGAAATTAAAGAAAAAAGATATTGTTGAGATAAGCAGGCATCTTGTTGAAACAAACAGCTTTAGAGGAGTTGCAAGAGAAACAAAGCATAACAAGAACACAATTTGTTCTTATGTTGGACTAATTGCTCAGCATTGTGAGCAATTCAATGATTTATTGATTCATGACTTAAAATTAGGCACGCATGAAATAGATGAATTCTGGAGCTATGTTAAAAAAAACAAAAAAACGTTGAGGTCAAGTACACTCAAGACTTTGAACAAGGCGATGCGTACTCTTTCTTAGCTTACAAAAAAGAAACGGATTTCTTTTCAGCATTTTCCGTCGGAAAATGGATTCAGGAAACTTGTGATGAGCTTTATGAGTTAATAGCTAAAAGGACTCAGCAACCGACTTACTACAACAAAATAAATTTTTGCACAGATGGGAATGAGCAGAATGAAAATGCTATTCCAAAATATTTTAACAAAGACTGCGTAAATTACGGGCAAGTAATCAAAGATAAAGAAAAACAAATTGTGATTGGAATTCATAAAAGAAAAATATTTGGAAATATTCCTTTCGATGAAATTGCCATCAACAATGTCGATGGTTTTTGTTCTAAACTTAGAGCTAGGGCCGGATGTTTTGTAAGAAAAACAAGAAATTTCGCAAAGAAGAGGAAGCAGATTAAAAATATCCTTCACATAACTCAAACTAATCACAATTTCATAGAATCTGTTGGAAGAAAAACACCAGCAATGAAGGAAGGTCTAACAAAGAAAATATGGTCTTGGAACGATGTTTTTAATGAAAGATTATCATTCGGTATCTAGGACAGTTTGCTAAGAAGGTGCATAATAGTGTCATAATATTGCCATCTTTATGAAAAAAGGTGCTGAAATCTGATGGATAATTCAATGTAGATTGAGCCCCGCTATACTTATCTGATATTTTTTTAAAAGATCCTATAATGTTTATAATATCTGCTAAGAATTTATCATATCAGAATGTGGTTGATATTTCTCAAATGCTTCTTTGATTGCTTGATTATATTCTAGGCCTATTTTGTTTGTTCTCAAATCCGGAAAGATGCGCTTGTTTATACCCTTTAGAAATGCCGCAATTTCTTCGTCTTGCTCCCTTAGGAAACAGAACCAGATTTATGCCTTTCTTGTGTATTCTGGCCAGCTCACCTAAAGAGCCGGCAACTGCCACATGAGAGGGTAAATTCTCCGAAGACGGGGCATAACCTTGAAACATATCGAAGATTCTTTGCAGCATTTTGTTCCTATAAATCCGTTTTGAAAATAAATTTAATTTATGATCAATGTGGTTTGTATCAAGCAGAAAGCAGTTTTTTGAAAAACCCGGCTATATTTTTGTTTTTCAGCCACACGCCGGCATCATAATCAGGATGCACATCATTCGAGTTGAACGGAAAAACCAAGACATTATCATCAACAACGCATAATTTTGGTGTCTGCTTTTGTGTGTTTATCTCTGCATTCAAGATAGTTATCTTTATATTTTTCTGTTTGGTTCTGATGTTGTTCAAAATATCTGAATGTTCCTCTTCTGGCGCAAAAGATGAAAGAAAAATCTCTTTTTTCGCATTTTTTAATAAATATAGTATGTGCTTGTTTGTGTTTTGTCCCCTTAAAACTGCGGCTCCGGTTTCGTGATCTCCTTCTGTGCTTTCGTGTATTTCTTGTAAAATTTGAACTAGATTATTAAAGGGGTTGCTCAGCATATAAGATATATTCTCTTTTGTGTTTTTCTCTATCAACTCCTTAACCCTCTCCAAAACCTCATTTGGTGGGACTGCTAAGTATTTAATTGGCTTCCCAAGCTTCATAACTACAAATCCTTTTTTCTCTAAGCTCTCCAGAACGTCATACGATCTTGACCTTGGG
>Ga0209541_10006250_pt1 | contig 20417 bp, 24 predicted proteins | sample RifCSPlowO2_01_FD_184027 | JGI IMG/M metagenome (GOLD analysis project Ga0209541, IMG submission 184027) | Groundwater microbial communities from Rifle, Colorado - Rifle CSP2_plank lowO2_0.1 (SPAdes) (version 2) | ecosystem: Environmental > Aquatic > Deep subsurface > Groundwater | place... | reverse complement strand
AAGCTTCAAGAAGCCTATGCTTCAAAGGCATCAAATCAATTCAATTTACGGACAAGAAACTACCGATGAAATGAAATGGAATCGGGAGAGTTTCATTAACGACCATAAAGAAAGAATCCTAGGCTTCCTAAATTCAAAAACTAAGAGGTTGTATGTTGCTCTTTTTGCAAAAAAAATTGTTGGATATTTAAAGGCAGAAATACTTGAGCGTGAACCATTCCTACAAAAAGTAGGCTATATTTCGGAAACCTACATTGTTCCGCAGTACAGAGGTAAAATGACGGGCACAAAATTGGTAAAATTATCTCTGGAATGGTTCAAAGAAAGCGGACTGAACTGGACAACAGTATCTACACATTCATTAGACAAGCAAGCAATCAATTTCTGGGGCAAACAAGGTTATAGGGAGTTTAACAAATTTTTCAAGATGAAGTTCTAATTTTTATTGATAAGGTCTACCCAACGCTATGCCCGCATCCGCAGCTTGTCTTGACATTCGGGTTGTTGATTTTGAAGCCAGCATTTGTCAAAGCGTCAATGTAGTCAACCGTTGAGCCTTTCATGAATTCAATGCTCGCTGGGTTGATGAATACCTTAACACCTTTTTCCTCTATTACCACGTCATCATTCTTCGGCTCCTTTTCCAAGCCTATGTCGTACATGTAGCTCGAGCAGCCGCCTGGAACAACCCCAACCCTTAATCCATAACCCTGCTTGTTCTCCTTTTCCAGCAATGCCTTCACTTTATTGGCTGCCTTTTCTGTCAAGGCTACAATGAGTTCTTTGGTTTCTTGCTGCATTTTGGTTGCACCTCTATTTATTTTTTCAATTTTAAACATTTTTTTGTTTTAAGCATTAAGTTCAGCCTCTTTTATAATCTCATCATATCCTTTTGCTTCCAATTCATGCGCAAGCTCTTTTCCGCCGCTTTTTACTATCCTGCCCTTGACCATTATGTGTATCCTGTCGGGTGTTACATAGCTTAAAATCCTCTGGTAATGCGTGATTATCAAAGCCCCAAAATTCGGGTTTAGCATGGAATTCACTCCCTCGGCAACTATCTTCAGGGAATCAATGTCCAAGCCCGAGTCTGTCTCGTCAAGTATTGCCATTTCAGGCTGCAATACAGCCAACTGCAGTATCTCAGCCCTTTTCTTCTCTCCGCCTGAGAATCCCTCGTTCAAATACCTTCTGCTGAAAGAGTCATCTATTTTCAAAAGCTTCATCTTTTCCTTCAGTAGTTTGACAAAATCAGGCACACTTATCTGGCTCGGCTTTACTGCATTTAAAGCTGTCCTCAAAAAGTTTGAAACTGACACGCCTGGGATTTCCTGAGGGTACTGGAACGACAAAAACAATCCGAGCTTTGCCCTCTCATCAGGCTTTAATTCCAGAATATTCTGCCCTTTATACCATGCTTCGCCCTTGTCAACTGTGTACTTGGGATGCCCCATCAAGGTGTAAGCCAAAGTTGATTTTCCAGAGCCATTCGGGCCCATCAATGCGCAGACCTCGCCTTTTTTGACTACTAGATTAACTCCATTCAGTATTCTCTGCCCTTCAATGCTCACATGCAAGTCCTTAACGATTAGTTCGTCTGTCATTTTTATTCCACCTATCTCCCAATGTATTTCTCAAAAATCAATATGCTGTTTTTTAATGTATCCAAAGACAATAATGCGCATTTCAGCCTTACAGGGCTCAGGGAAATGCCCAGCAGTTCTAAAATGTTTTCTTTTGTCATCTTCTTCAGATACTCAATGTTTTTTCCTTTTATTTCCTCTGTCAGCAGAGACGCGCTTGCCTGCGATATTGCGCAGCCTTTTCCATGGAATTTTACATCAGCAATCTTTTTGTCCTTGATAACCAAGAACAGCTCAATCTCATCGCCGCACAAAGGATTGTATTCATGATGGTGCACGCTTGCATTCTCTATTTTTCCCGAATTCCTTGGATTCTTGTAGTGGTCCAAAATATTCTCTTGATACATTGATTCTATCGAGTCCATTTTATTGTTTGATTAAATTTTTTGATTTTTTATATGGATCTATTATATTAATGGTTTTGACTCATTAATTGTTTTCTTGACTCTATACTTTCTAGACTAATGTAAACAAGCCTCCCTAATCTGTATCCATTGAGTTTTTTACCTTCAAAAAGCTGTGATACTCTTTCCTTCGAGACGTCCAATTGCCTAGCTGTTTCTGCCGCAGAAACATATTCATCAGTTAAAATACCTGCATCCTTTCTTGCACGATTAATGGCACCATTATAAGCGAAGTTAAAGTCCCTACCCAAGCCAGCTTTAATAATATAGGGTTTAGTAGTCTTAGGATGTTTTTTAAAAAATGTTATCACCTTTTCCTTGCGTCTCTTTTCTATTTCATTATGCCTTTCTTCGACTTTCTTGAGTCTTTCTGCATAAAGTAGTTTTACATCGATATTGGCGTCTTTTCTTGCATCATTTAATCTGTTACCATATCCTAATCTTAAGTGCCACGATAAGCCGGCTTTTCTAACATCTGCTACAGTAGCAGTTGGGTGTTTAATGAGATGCTCCAATACTCGTTGCCTATAATAACCCCTGTATTCTTCATTGTGCTGTCTCAGTAAATCTCTTTTATACCTTTCTACCATATTCTGATTCCATACATGTGGATCAACTTTGGAAAGTTTAATAATTTTTTTCACAATACCGACTGCTGTTCGGTTTAGTTTAACTTCTATTTCAGAAATAGGCGTCCCTAGATTGAATTCTGATAATAATTTCCCTATATCTTGTTGTGAATATAGCCTACTATACATATTAATCAAACCCCAAATACTTTTTTTACTTTACCAATTGCATTAATAAAAACATCAACTTCTTTCTCTGTGTTGTACAGGTAGAAACTTGCCCTTGCTGTTGCAGGAACTTTAAGCACACTCATCAATGGCATGCAGCAGTGGTGCCCTGCACGTATTGCAACACCCTCGCTGTCAAGCACCTGGGCAACATCATGCGGATGGATATTATTGAGATTGAATGATATGACAGCCCCTCGTTCCTCTGGGCCATAAATTTTTGCTTCTTTAACTTCTTTCAGCCTTTTCATTGCATAATTTGTAAGCTCTTTGTCTCTTTGCTGTACATGTTTCATTCCGACTTTACCCAAATAATCCATAGCAGCCCCCAATCCAATTCCCTCTGCAATGTTCATGGTTCCTGCCTCAAACTTCCAGGGCAAGTCATTGAACTTTGTATCTCCAAATGTGACTTCCCTTATCATCTCCCCGCCGTAAAGAAATGGCTGCATTTCATCAAGTAATTCCTTCTTTCCGTACAAAACCCCGATTCCAGTTGGGCCAAGCATCTTGTGCCCGCTGAAAGCATAAAAATCAGCATCAAGCTTTTTAACATCAACAGGCATGTGCGGAGCAGCCTGAGCGCCGTCAACAACCATTAAGGCATTATTTTCATGAGCAATTTTTGTTATTTTTTCGATTGGATTTATTGTTCCCAAAACATTTGAAACATGAGTCAATGAAACTATTCTTGTTTTTTTTGTTATATTTTTTTCAATGCTGTTTTTGTCCAAATTGCCGTCTTCGTCAATTTCAATAAACTTTAACTTCAATCCTCTTTGCTTCGCCAGCTGCTGCCACGGAACTAAATTGCTGTGGTGCTCCATCTGGGAAATCACAATCTCGTCTCCTTTTTTCAAATTTGATGTCAAAGAGTAAGCGGCAAGATTCAATGACTCAGTTGTGTTTTTTGTAAATATAATATTTTGGTACGAATCGGCATTTATGAAATCAGCAACCTTTTGATGTGCTTCCTCGTACTTTGCGGTTGCTTCCTCGCCCAATTGATGAATGCTCCTGTGGATGTTGGCATTGTAGTTTTTGTAGTAAAATTCAATTGCCTCAATCACTTGTTTTGGCTTTTGAGATGTTGCCGCATTGTCAAAATAAACCAACGGCTTTCCATGAACTTTCCTCTGCAGAATAGGAAAATCTTTTCTTATGGTTTCAATGTCCATGATTGTTTTTGTGGAGAGCATTTTATTTTTTTGATTTTGAGATTTTCTATTTTTGCCCTTATTTCTTGTTTTTGTATGTAATTTTATGTTTAAAAAAACCAAGCTTTATCTTTAAGTCTATCCTGAATTTCAATATGAAAATCCTTTGCTTCAGGGTATGTTCTAATCTTATCAAGGACTTCTTCAAACTTATAGCGATATAACTCCCCTAATCCACTTAATGTTCCGTCCCAACTACGGATTTGCCTTATATTGTATCTTAAACGAGAGTCACTTCCCCCCTTCAGTATTTCTCCGATATGTTTTCTAACTATCGGTAGTATATCTCTAACATTAAATAAAGGATAAAATTCAGGCTTTCCATTTAAATCGTCAAAAGGTATGGTTAAGTATAATTCTTCAATTTCTTTGAAATATTCAAGAGTTTCAGAAAAATCTCTAATAGAAGCTTTCCTTCTCAAAAATCTATCAGCAGTTGTATGCATCTTATTCATAACTTGACCAAACCCTTTATAATAATATCTCGCCATCTCATTGACCCTATCAATAAGTTCTTGTAATTCAGGATTTGTAGTAATTATTTTTGTCTGTATTAATTCTTGTTCTAATCCCATCTTACCCCCTCACCATCCCCCTGATCTTTTCTCTCAGCTCTTCAAGAGGAATCTTTTGTATCACAGGCTCGAAAAATCCTTCAACAATTAATCTTTCTGCTTCTGCCCTTGACAAGCCGCGGGCCATCAGGTAAAACAAATGCTCTTCATCAATCTGCCCGACTGTTGCGCCATGCGATGCTTTTACATCGTTAGCATCAATCTTCAGGCTTGGTATGCTGTTTGCAAGAGTTTTCTCGCCAAGCTTCAAAATGTGGTTTGCAAGGTACGAGTTTGTTTTCTGCGCTTGTTTTTCAATTTTTATCAAGCCCCTGTAAACAGATGATGACTCATCTTTCAAAATGCCGTCAACCAAAACATCATTTGTTGTGTTCTCAGCATTGTGGTACATGTTTGTTGTAAAGTCAATGTGCTCATTGCCCCTGCCTAAAAACACGCCAAGGTTGCTGCACTGCGAGCCCTGCCCGCTGAAGTTCGTGTCAATCCTAAGCCGGTTCAATTTCCCTCCAAAGCATCCTGAAATCCAATTAACATTGGCATTCCTGTCCAAACTTCCCGTAATGCTTGTAAAATTATAAACATTTTTTGTCCAATTATCCAGGTGATAAAAATTAATTTTTGAGTCCTGATTTGCAAAAACTTCTGTAACGCAGGCGTTCAACTGCTCGTCTTTAATTTCCTTGTTTGAGTATTCCTCAATAAAATCGACCTTGCTGTTTGATTCAACAACAATTAAATTATGCAGGATGCTGCTTTTTCCGTCAAAATTGAAATTAACTTTTATAGGCTCTTCTATCAAGATATTTTTCGGAACATGAAGAAAAATCCCATTCTTAAAATAAGCCGCGCTCAATGCAGCAAACTTGTCTTTGTCAATCTTCGTATTCCTGAAATAGTAATCCCTTGCAACTTTATATTTTTCAAATGCCGTGTTTATATCAGTCAAAACAACTCCTTTCTCAATCAAATCCCCGCTTAATGCGGCATTTATTTTTCCATTTGATTCAAAAGGCTCAAAATTTTCAAGCTTTAGTTTTTCAATCTGCGTATATCTCCAGTCCTCGTCCTTTTCCTTTGGCATAGGAACGGACTTGAAAATATCCAAAGCTTTTCTCTTATGCTTGTCTGCAAAGCTACTCTCTATTTTTTGCAGTTCAATTGTTTCTTTCGCAACAATCGCTTGTTTTGTCATTTTTAATTGAAGTTGTATAGGTGCCCCTCCACCTGTTTTTATCGGAAAAGTATACTAAAGATTCTAACCTACAGAACCTTCCATGTTCAATGCGATCAGCCTGTTCAGCTCAATTGCGTATTCAAGAGGCAGTTCCTTTGTGAAAGGCGCCATAAACCCGGATACTACCATTGTCATAGCCTGGTCCTGGGATAATCCCCTGCTCATTAAATAAAATAATTGCTCGTCTCCTATCTTGCCGACAGTTGCCTCATGCTCAATGTTGACATTTTTTTCATTTATTTCCATGTAAGGCACTGTGTCTGATGCGGATTGCTCATCCAGGATTAAAGCATCGCAGGTTACATGGCTCTTGACATTTTTGCAGCCCTCTGCTACATGGATTAATCCTCTATATGTGGTTCTTCCTCCATCCTTGCTTACTGACTTTGAGGTTATCCTTGACGTTGTGTTTGGGGCATAATGCAAAATTTTTCCGCCGGCATCCTGGTGCTGCCCCTTGCCTGCAAAAGCAACGCTTAATATTTCAGCTTTCGCACCTTCCCCCATTAAGTATACGCTTGGGTACTTCATTGTGATTTTGCTTCCAAGATTGCCGTCAACCCAAAATACAGTTGCATCTTTATAAGCAAAAGCCCTTTTTGTGACTAAATTGTAAACATTATTGCTCCAGTTCTGGATTGTCGTATATTGTATCCTTGAGCCTTCCATGGCTATCAGTTCAACCACAGCACTATGCAGAGAATCTGAAGAATATGTTGGGGCGGTACAACCCTCGATATAATGCACTGAAGAGCCTGGCTCTGCTATTATCAAGGTTCTTTCAAACTGCCCCATATTTCTTGCATTAATCCTGAAATAAGCCTGCAAAGGCAAGTCAACTTTAACTCCGGCAGGAATATAAACAAATGAGCCACCAGACCAGACTGCGCTGTTTAATGCAGCAATCTTGTTGTCATTGTATGGTATTACTGTGTTAAAGTATTTTTTCACAATTTCAGGATACTCTCTTAAGCCCCCATCCATATCCAGAAAAACAACACCTTGTTTTGCCAAATCATCCCGTATTTTATGATAGACAACTTCGCTTTCATATTGGGCTCCAACTCCTCCAAGAAATTTCTGCTCAGCTTCTGGAATTCCCAATTTGTTGAATGTATTCTTGATATATTCAGGCACATCATCCCATGAGTCGCTTTGCTTGTCAGTAGGCCTTAGGTAGTAATAAATATCATCAAAATTTATTATGTTAAGATTTGCTCCCCATTGAGGCATTGGCCTTCTGTTGAATTCTTCCAAAGACTTTAGCCTGAATTTCAGCATCCATTCCGGCTCGTTCTTTATCTTTGATATCTGCTCGACTATTTCTTTTGACAGCCCTTTCTGTGCCTTGAATACATACTCTTCCTTGTCGTGAAAGCCGTACCTGCTGTAGTCCTTGTCAAAAACCTGTTCTGTGGCTGCTGGCGGCATTTTATTGAAAATTTAATCTGTCTTTATTGCTATCAAGCCTTCGTCAAAGCAGACATTGCAATTTCCCAATTCCTTGGATTGCTGCCTGTGTATATCGCATAGTATCTGCTTCACTGTCGTCAGATTGCTTATCCTGTACATCTCTGCTATAACCCTCTGCCTGTTGCTCTTTTCTGCGAGAATTTTGGCTGCAGACACTCTTATCTCCACAAGTACCTTGTCACTAAACACGACTTCCTTTGCTCTTTTTGAGTGCTGGTACTGGGAAATTGCAGCCTCTGTCAAGCCAAGTATGCCTGCGGTTTCCTTTTGGCTCTTGTTGTGCCCTTCAATCAATGTTTTAGCCAGTTCCCTTCTTATAGCAGGCAGGATATAACGGACTTCAACTTCCTGCGGCATGGTTTCTTGCATGGCACTTAACAATTGTTAACTAATATATAAAGTTTATGGTAAAATAAACTATAATCCCGACAATAACTCCAGCCAATATGTCCCTGTAATCATGCTTTTTAAGGTAAATCCTTGAATATAATATAATCAGGGCCACCAAAATGAACAAGATGGATGACAAGGCATTATTAAAATAGCCAACAAAAACAGCAGCTAAAAAGGCAGTCCTTGCTGAATGAAGGCTTGGAAAGGATGATGCGTCAAGCTTTTCAATGTAGGAGTTATGGGGGTATTCCTGCGGCCTTTCCTTAAAGTAAAATGTTCTTACGGCTATTATGATTGCGAAAATCAGAACCAAGCCGGTTATAAGCTTCTTGAATAATTCATAATTCTTAAAGGCAAGCGAAAATAAAGCTGCAACTGCATAAATCCATAGGCTTCCCAATGCGCTGAAGTCGCGAAAGAAATCGCCTTTCTGCCTTTTAATGAGTTCTGATGTCATTTTTTAGTATTTTTTTGGCAGGTATTTAAAAGTTTTTACTAAACATTTAAAATATCTTTTGTTTCACTGCCTTTATGCGCTACATTCGCCAGCAAATTTTCGAAGAAATCGGCAAAAAAGGGCAGGAAAAGCTTGGAAAAAGCTCTGCTGCAATAGTCGGGTTGGGGGCTCTCGGCTCTGTTTCCGCGCAATTATTGGCAAGGGCCGGGATTGGAAGGCTTGTTTTGGTTGACAGGGACATCGTTGAGCTATCAAACCTGCAAAGGCAGCCATTGTTTGATGAAAATGACGTTGGAAAGCCGAAAGCACTGGCTGCAAAGGAAAAATTAGCCAAAATCAATTCAGAGGCTGAAGTTCAATTTTTTATTGACGACCTGAATTATGAAAACATTGGAGAAATTCTTGGTAGGAATATTGGCTTAATCCTTGACTGCACGGACAACCTTGAAACAAGATTCTTAATCAATGACTTTTCTGTAAAAAACAAAATTCCATTTATATATTCTTCCGCAGTGGGAAGCAAAGGCTATGTTTTTAATGTCATTCCGGATAAAACAGCCTGCTTGAGATGCTTTCTCAAGGAAGCTGCTGCACTGGACACCTGCGAGACTGCCGGCGTATTGAACACAATAACCGGTTTAATCCCGTCAATCCAGGCTAACGAGGCTATAAAGATATTATTGAAGAAAGGCAATCCTGAAAAAAACCTGCTGTTTTTTGACGTCTGGAAAAACGAGCTGTCAAAAACCAAGATAAACAAAAACAATGGCTGCATCTGCTGCGCAAAAAGAAATTTTGAATATTTATCAGGAAAAAAATCATCAAAAATAATGAAGTTATGCGGAGATGGCATATATCAAATCAAAACAAAATCAATAGACAAGCAGCAATCCAGCAATCTAAGAAATAAATTAAAAAAAATAGGAAAATTGACTGATTTTGGCTATTGCATCAATTTCAACAATAAACTGATAATATTCAATGATGGAAGGGCTTTGATAAAAGCAAAAGACGAGAAAGAAGCGAAAAGCATCTACTCAAAGTTTGTCGGGAATTAAAGCTCTTCCTGCTTAACAGGTATGTGCACTAACTCAATCCCTAATCTTTTTGCAACGTCAAAAATCCTCTCGTCCCTGTAGAATTCCCCATAATAGATCTTTTTGATGCCGGTGTTTGCAAGCATTTTGAAGCATATCCAGCACGGGCTTGCCGTTATGTAAACCTCGCCGCCCTCTATCCTGACGCCGTTTTTTGCAGCCTGCAAAACTGTATTTGCCTCTGCATGGATTGTTGCAACGCAGTGCCCGTTCTCCATCAAATGCCCGACTTCGTCGCAATGGGGCATCCCCCTTATGCTGCCGTTGTAGCCTGTTGAAAGTATTGTCTTGTCCCTCACAATCACAGCGCCGACATGCTTCCTGTCGCAGGTGCTTCTTGTCGCAACTTCCTTCGCGATGTTCATGAAATACTGCTCCCAGCTTGCTCTTGGCATTTTGTTGTTTTTTATTGTTTTTATTCTTTCAATCCGCGACTTTATCGAGAATCTTCAATTCTCGGGAATGCTCGAAATCTTCGATTTCGACATCGTCGCAATATCTTGTGCGCCTCGGACAATCCGCTGTTGAGCTAAACTTCCTTTGTGCCCCTCCTCGGCGCAAATACATTAAATAATCACAAGCGGGTTTCCTCTTTCATGCTTGCTTTCAGAGGACGCTCTCGTTTTTTGATTTAATTTTTATGTTGTTATTGCGCTATTTTTCTATTAATAATCCATCAATCTTTTTATGCAATTCTTCTAATGCTCCACCATTAACAATGACTTTTTTTGCCATCCCGAACGTTGCATCAAGCTGCTGATTGGTATCACTTTTTAAATTTTCCCTTTGCTCCTGACTTTTGAAATCTTCCAAAGTCTTTGCATCCCCAAGCCTGTTTCTTTCCCTTAGTCTTTTAAACCTCAGTCCAATCGGAGCATAGATTCCAACAAGAACAAAACCCCTGTTTTTCATTAGCTCTTTTGCCTCAAACGGGCTTCTTATGCTGTCAATCACAAAGTTGATATTTTTTTTGTTTTTTAATTTGTTGTTTATTTGTTCTGCCAGATAACCTGCACCATGCTTTTCCCTCAATTCATTTCCTAATTTAATCAGGATATCACGAGAATGCTCCAAGCCCCTTTTCGTTGCCTCTTCCCTTATTACATCGGAAAGAGAATAGTAAATAAAGCCTTTTTCTTTTAGATAATTTGCAGCTTCGCCCTTGCCGGATGCGTTTCTGCCTGTAAGCCCTATAATCATAAAGTAGGTAAATTTTAAGATTTTATAAATGTAATCGTTTATTTGTAGAAAAATAATAACTCTTCATAAGTAGTAAAGTTTATAAATAATACATTCCAACTTACTCGAATGATTAAAAGCTTAGAGCATATTGCACAAGAAAGAGACTTCAATCTAAAACGTTATGGAAATAAAGCAGTTGCTTTAGCGCAGTTTCTAATTGATATCAATGAGCAAGGATTTGGATGTGAAAAGCCATTTGGATACGTGGCAGATATCGAAACAGTTGACGAGTCAAGACTAAAGGCGGTTTTTGAAGACTTAGCGGAGAGGATAGATACCGAAATTGATGGCATAAAAGTAGGAGTTATCTACTGCAGGAGTTCCGGGTACAAGGAATTACCGGGCTCGAATGAGAGTTTTCCTGTTTTGTATGATGCAAAAGAGCACGAGCAAAGTTGGGACAGGTTTAGGGAAGGATTTGCGAAAGCCCGAGAATTTAGAAAAACCAAGCCAGTTTTGTTGCAGAACTTGATAGGAGATATAACAACTGCACCGATTTGGACATCGAGAAAAGTGCATGAGTATGCATGGCCTGGTTTGCCACGTGGTAGGGAACTAATAGATATGGCTAGTGGAGAAGGAATAGAAGATTTTACCGAACAAACTATAAAAGCCATTTTGGATGCAGCGAGAATTGAAGGGATAAAAATACCTGAAGTGTCAAAAGAAGAAGTTTTTACATTATCTTTTTATGTCGAAGATGGAACTAATTTAGGACTTGTCTCTGTGGGGGGCATGTTTGATTTAAGAGAGAAATATTGTTTACATGATTTGTTTTTTTGCATGGCAAATGGACTAGGTGACCAAGGGTATAAATTAAATAAAAAAGGAGAAATTCAAAGTAAGGATGGAAAAATTATTTTGACAAAAGGAAACAAAGTTTCCATCGCGGTTCGAGACTCTGGTATAGAATATCTCGTTGGGCAAACAAATGTAGCATTTGTTGCAAGAAGCCATGATTACCAATATCCTGACCATGCATCAATTAAGAGAGCGTGGGGGCTTACAAGCTACCTTACGGGAAGTAATAAATCTAACAACCCGAGACTGAGGTCTATGATTCTAGAGTGGTTTGACCCTGAAACTGGAGAATTAAAAGAAACATGGAACCTAGGACAGGATTTTAGGCAAAGAGCGACCAAATACTATCACCAAAGAACCCATGAAGTTTTTTCTGTTAGAAACAGAAAGATAGAATCAAGAGATTATGATCCTAAATTTGACTATTTTCCCCCAATGATTGGAAGCGAAGCACTTAAAATAGCAAAATTTTACAATAAAAAATTTGGAGTTGAAGTTGAGATTGAAGGATGCATGAAAGATGGAAAGTTGCATGTCTGGCAAATCACAGAATCTCCTTTGCCGACAGAGGTTTTAGTTGGATTAACCAATATCCCGGAAGAAAACATATTGTTCAAGACAGATTATGGGAGAGGCGCTATTAATCATTCAGGCGCCATAGTCATCAAAGAGGATGCTAATTATAGCAGAGCTACCCAAAGATTTGATGCTGAGGGAATGCCTTATTTAGTCGTGGGATTTGATGATAGTGTAACTTTAGAAAAAAGATTTCTTTATTTTGCTACAATTAGCACAATATCCCAAGATGTTGCAAGATTAACGTACGGGGAGAAAACAAATTTTTTTAGGATGGCTGAACATATGCAGGGAATTGCTGCCCAAACAACTTTCAATGCAGTACAGAACGGAAGACAAGGAGGCATGTATTATTTAGAGAACAGGCAGCCCAAAGACTTGACTGAAATCTTGAGAAATGTCATAGATATTGTTGATGGTGTCAAAGTAATAATGAATGTGCGCGTAGAAGCACACAGGGAAGGTATGCAAATATATAAGCCGCAATAATTTATTTCTTAGTAAGCTTTTCCAGCTCTTCCCCAAACCTTTCCAAGTCCTCAAATTCCCTGTAGACGGAGGCAAACCTTATGTAAGCGACTTTGTCAAGCGCTTTCAGCTTTTTCATTGCTATTTCGCCTATTACCTTGCTTTCCACTTCTACAGAGTCCCTCTTCCTCAGGTCAGATTCAACATCATCTACAAGCTTCTCTATTTTTTCAAGAGGTATGTTCCTTTTCTCGCACGCCTTTAGAATGCCGCCCATCAGCTTTTTTCTTTCAAACCTCTCCCTTTTGCCGTCTTTCTTCACAACAACTATGTCAGCTTCCTCCACCCTTTCGTATGTGGTAAACCGCTTATTGCATTTTAGGCATTCCCTCCTTCTCCTTGTCGCTTCGAGGTTTTCAGTCTCTCTAGTATCAATAACCTGTGTTTCCTCATAATTGCAGTACGGGCATTTCATAATCGGGCTGAATAGATAAAGATTTATAAATTATTCTATAATCACAAACAGAAATGTCATATAAAAAAATCAATGTCGGCGGCCAGGCAGTCATAGAAGGAGTTTTGATAAGAGGTCCCAGCAAGTACGTTGTTGCAGTCAGGAAAGGCAGAAAAATCATATCAAAGAAGGGCTTAATCCCAAAAAAGAAATACAAATTCCTCAAACTGCCGTTCATTAGGGGCTTTGTGAACCTTGCGGACATGTTAGTTATTGGAATAAAATCATTGATGTGGAGCGCAGAGCAGGCAGGAGACGATAAGGAAAAGATAAGTAAAAACGAGCTTGCCATCACAATGTTTTTTTCCATAGTTATTGTTGTCATATTTTTCATAGCATTGCCCTACTTTCTTACAAATCTCTTGGGATTCTATGAGGAAAAAAAGCCGGTATTATTCAACCTTATAGACGGCATGATAAGAATTTTGATTTTTTTAACCTATATTTTCGCAATTTCGCTGATGAAAGACGTAAAAATATTGTTCCAGTACCACGGCGCCGAGCACAAGGCAATACACTGCTATGAAAAAGAAAAAAAATTGACCGTAAACAATGTAAAAAAATTCACAACTTTGCATCCAAGATGCGGCACTTCATTTTTATTGATAGTGTTTATAGTAAGCATCTTTGTATTTTCATTGCTGCCGTCGGTAATAATGGTTTATTATCCGGATTTCATGCAGCTAAGCCATTGGTTGAGGAAAGGGATTTTGTTTCCCGTGAGAATCCTTCTTATCCCGGTAATTGCAGGCATCTCTTATGAAATCCTGAAAATCAGCGACAAAAAGCAGAATAATTTCCTGTTTAAGCTCATTTCAATGCCGGGCTTGTGGCTGCAGAAAATCACAACAAAAGAGCCCAGCAAGAAGCAGATTGAAGTTGCAATCTATTCTTTGAAAAGATTATTAGAAATTGAAAGAAAATAAAAAAAATAAAAGAAGAATTTATCTTCTTCTCCTTTTTCTTCCGCCTCTTGACATCTTGGCGCATGAGATGTCTCCGGACTTGTCTATAAAGTAAAGGTATCCTCCCTTCTTCTTGACGCCGGCTTTGGCAACAACTTCAACTTTTGCTTTGCCTTTCTTTCTTCCGCCTCTTGACATCTTGGCCCTGGCTACGTTTCCCTTCTTGTCCACAAAATATAGGTAGCCTGCCTGTTTCTTAACTCCGACTTTTGCTACTTTTTCTGCCATTTTATATAACCTCCTCTGTTTTTTACTTTTAAGACGATACCTTACACCCCACGTCTTACTTCTCGAATACAAAATCTAGGATATATTTAAATATTTCGTTTTTACGACGGATAAAACACGCTTCAAATCATTTTTTTGCATTTATTCTCTGCCTTGGTAATCCTATGCTTAAACCTTTACAATTCATCGATCTTTTTCAGATACTCCTTAATTCTGGAATTGATGCTCTGCAATAAAAATTTCTCAATTCTCTCTTCAAAAATCTCGTTCAGGCTGCTGTTTTCAGCTATCCTGTAGGCGTTAAGCCTTTTTTCAACCAGCAGAATGTCCTTTAACCTTTTGAGCTGCCTTCTTATGTTTGAGGATGCTATGCCCAGCATCGGCAGCCTTAGGCTTTTCCTTTCCTCGATGACAAGGCTGCAGACTTCATCGCTTGTCAGCTGCCTTTGCTCCTTTTTTGCCTTTATTAAAACATTCAGGACGTCAACAACAGCATCCCTTGAGTCGCCCGGCTGCAGCAAGCCCATGGACAGGCAAATCTTCCTCACAAGCTCCCTGCCGCTTAGGTTTGCCGGCTTTTCGTATCTCCTTAATGTGATCTCAGCAAGAGGAATGTCCTTGGAAATTGTTTTCTGCTTCGCCATGCTAAAAGATTTTAGGAATTAGGAACTATTTATAAGTTTTGATTAAAAAAGAAAGAAAAAAGAAAAAAATAATTTAATTTGTGCCGTAGCCATTCGGGATTGCTTTGGCAAACCAGATATGTCCTGGTCCGTAGCTTGGGTCTTTTCCTTGGTCCATCAGAACCTCAAATTGTCCCCAAATGCAATAGCCTCCGTCTGGCAATGGGGTGCCGTCTGCACCGCATGGTCCTATCCATTTAATTTTGTAGTGCCAAACTGCTCCAGAACCGCCTGGAAATGCTCCGTTCCACTCGTTGTCTTCCCATGCATCATAGCCATTTGGGTCAGTCCATCCTTCTGCGTTTCCCCTGTCCCATTCTGCATTCCATTTCATCACTAGTCTATCGTTTGAATAGATTCCCATGCAGTCAGCAGAATAACCATGTTGCAAGCACCAGCCTGAAGCAGGCCCATTGAAAATCCTTGCTTTTCTGTTATATCCAAACTGATCAAAACCTCCAGCTGCATACGCAACTGTAGCCAATGCCAGCAATGCAACAATTAATGCCAATATTTTTTTCATTCCTTTTCACCCCCCCTCATTGAGAGACAGTTTTTATTATTATATCAATTTACCTCTGATATTTGCAAAGTCTATAAAAACATTTCCATTACAAATCCGTTTTTCGTCTTTAAACGCTAAAAATCTCGTCCTTATTCAATAAAGCCAATCCAGCCTTTTTGCCCATAACCTGCACTTCCAGTATTTTCTGCGGATTGTCCAAGTCAACTTTCGGCTTATCAACAACTTCTGTGAGCTTCATTATCACCTCAGTCGAGCCCATGTCAAAGTGCCTCTTGTGCAGGTCCATCTTCCACTTCTCATTCTTTTTAATGCCCTTTTGCAGCTTTTTGATTTCTTTCTGCAATGTTTTTATGTTTGCTGCAACCCATTTGTCTATGGGAACCCAGTAAGCAGTATGCTCAAACATGCCCTTTTTGTTTTTTAATTTGCTCAAACTCCTGACTATTTTCCTCGCGTTTGCAACTCTGAGCTTGAAAACGCCTTCGGTATCTGACTTAAGAAATTTTGCTTTCTGCTTTACAGCTTTCAAAGCTTTTTCAACCTCTTCCTTTGAGCTGCCTGCATGGCTCGGGTCATGCGTTACAAGAAGATTTGCATCCATTAAAATCACCCTTAGTAATATGTAATTTAAGTGGTATAAATAGTTTTCTATAATATTGTTCCTAAGTAAAATACCCCATCAGCCAGTTTGTAGCCTAATCTTTTAAATCGTTCAAAATATTTTGAATTAGTAGCTTCCTCCAAAGTGCTTTCTCTAATTTTGACTTCTCCGTTCTGAAAAGGTGATTTAATTTGTTGAAAGTGGTCATTTAATCTTTTTTGCGATATTGCAGCATAATAAAAAGTATTCTTACTATATTGTTTTGGGGTATGTTCAACTGCAAAATATTTAATATCTTTTTTAGTGGTAGGTGGCTCCATTTTCTACACCTTGTCAAACCCTATCTCAAACTCTTTTCCCTTAACCTTTTCCCTGCTTATAAAGGCATGCTTCTTGCTCGGCTCAAGCTCGGAAATCCTGAACTGGGAAGCGCCAACCTTTTCCTTAATCATCAAATTCCACTCCTTCAGCATTTCTTTTAATTCATCGTCGGTTTTAATGAAAAGCGATATGCTGTCTGACTTCTGCAGGCCGGCTTTTTTCCTTAACGCCTGCACCCTTCTCATTATTTCTCTTGCAAAGCCCTCTGCTTCCAGCTCATCGCTCATTTCCCTGTTTAAGTAAATAAAGCCGTGCCTGAAAACACCTTCCTCATAAGGCAAAGGAACTTCCCTTGCCACAATAATGTGCTCTTTTGTAATGCTCACTTCCTCCCCGTCAATGCTGCATGTATACTTTCCCTTTTCCTGCATCTGCCTAAGCACAGTTTCAGGGCTATTGATTGTAAGGTGCGCAATTATCTTGGGAGACATGTCGCCAAAATCAGGGCCAAGCTTTGAATAGTCCGCTTTGACTTTAACCCTTATATTGGGCATTGCCTCAACAATTTTTATTTCCTTGGCATTAACCTGCCTTTTAATAACGTCACTTAATTTTTTAACTGCATTTGCTGTTTTTTCCTCCTTTGTGGCTACAATAATTTCTTTTACAGGCCATCTTACGCCAAGCTGGATTTTTTCCCTTGCAGCAAGGGCGCACTGGACAATCTCTGCAATTGCCTGCATTGATGATTCAAGCTCTTCGTCAATCAACTCTTCTTTATGCCCGGGCCAGCCAAACAGATGGATGCTTTCCTCCTTGAGCCTGAATTCCTGCCTTAGGTTCTGGTACATAAGTTCTGTTATGAAAGGAGCAACTGGAGCGAATAATTTCAAAGTATCCAGCAGCACATTGAATGCGGTGCAGAGCACAACTTTTTTTTCCCCCTCACCGCCAATTGAGGCTTTGTCCCTTGTCAGCTGTATGTAAGTCCTGCTGAGCTCCAAAAACAGCCCTTCCACAAGCCATGGAATTTCGTTAAGCCTGTACTCGTCAAGCGACTCTGTTGCTTTTTTTATGGCTGAATTTAATTTTGAAAATATGTAATTTTCCTCAACATCCGGCTTGCAGCCGCTAAAATCAATCTTGCTGGGGTTCGCTTTGAGATTCCTGGCCATGTCCATCACATATTTGTGCAGGTTCCACAATACTGTCAGGTTCTTGTGCTTGACCTTCATGTCGTCAAAGTTGTAGTTGATGTCAACCCCCGGGGAAGTTCCTCCTATCATATAGTACCTCAAAGTGTCTGCGCCGTACTCCATAATCACTTCCTGCGGCAGGATGTAATTGCCAAGGCTTTTGCTCATCTTCCTGCCCTGCGCGTCATTTATGAAGCCGTGCATATAAACAGATTTGAAAGAGCAGTTGTTCATCGCCACCATTGACGCAACAAACAAGAGGTTAAACCAGCCTCTGATTTGATCGATGCCTTCCAGAATAAAGTCAGCGGGGTAAAGATTATCAAACAAGTCTTTCCTTCTAGGAAAATCCAGGCAGTTCCATGATGCAGAGCCGGCATCTATCCACACATCCAATATGTCAGGAATTCTTTCTTTTACTCCGCCGCATTTGCATTTTATTTTTACTTCATCAATCCATGGCTTGTGCAAGTCTTCTGGAATCCTGCCTGCAAGCTTTTTCAGCTCGTCAATTGAACCAATAACAATAAAGTCATCGCAGTGCCTGCATTTCCATATTGGAAGCGGGGTGCCCCAGTAGCGCTGCCTTGTGATTCCATTATCCCTTAAGTTTGCAAGCCAGTTGTCAAAATTTCTCGAGCCTGCAAAATCAGGCACCCATTTTATGCTTCTGTTCAGCTCGCGCATTTTGCCCTTCAAGTCCTCTATTTTGAAGAACCATTGCTTAGTCAGCTTGTAAACAATCGGCTCCTTGCATCTCCAGCAATGTGCATAACTGTGCCTTATTTTATCCTGTGCTATAAGCAATCCGGTGCCTTTTATCAACTCAATGAACTTTTTGTCGTCTTTCTTGGCTACAAGCCCTCCAAAAAGAGGATGCTCTTTGGGATAAACGCCTTTCTCATCGATAACATTAAACGGCTTTATGCCTTTTTTTGATCCCAAGTCGTAATCAGATTCGCCGCACCCCGGGGCAAAATGAACCAAGCCGGTGCCTTCCTCTAAATGGACATAGTCTTCTGATAACAGGATTGTAAAAACCAGCGGCTGCTGTTTTTTTGCCTCGTTAATCTGCTGGAACTGGTCTGCAAAAGGAGCTATATATTCAACACCCTCAAGTTTTGTCCCTTTGAACTCTTCAACAGTCTCATAATCCAGCCCTGCTTTTTCCCTTATTACATCATTTGCCAGCTCCTTTGCCACCACCCAATATTCATCATTTACCCTGCATTTTACATAATCAAAGCCAGGATGGACGACTACTGAAAGATTAAGCGGGATTGTCCACGGGGTTGTTGTCCAAATAAGAAGATACTCATTTTCAGTGCCTTTAATTTTAAATTTGAGATAGATTGAATCGTCTGAAATGTCTTGGTATTCAAGCTCATGCTTAGCCAATGATGTCGAGCAGTTGGCGCACCAGCTCATAGCACGCTCCCCTTCGTAAAGCCTTTTATTTTCATGGGCTTTCTTTATAAGCCACCATTCCCCTTCCATGTAGCTGTTTTCTACAGACATGTAAGGATTTTCAAAATCCATCCAAGCGCCTATTCTTTTAAAATCATTGTTCATCGAGAGCATATTAGATATTGCAAACTCCCTGCAGGCATTCACAAAATTGGCCACTCCATAATTTGGAATCTCATCTTTGTGCTTCAATCCAAGATTTTTTTCAACAGCCTGCTCGGTCGGCATTCCATGCATGTCATATCCTGCCCGGTCCCATACGTCAAATCCCTTCATTCTCTTGTATCTCAGGACACAGTCCTTCAATGACTTGTTCCACGCTGTCCCAAGGTGCACTTTTCCCGAGGTGTACGGCGGGCCGTCCAGGAAATAGAACTTTTGCTTTCCTTTGTTTTTTTCCTTTGCCTTCTCGTAAATCCTGCGCTCTTTCCAGAGCTTCAGTATTTCAGGCTCCTGGTTTACAGCATCGTAGTTTGGAATCATTTTGTTTGGTTATATCTTAATGTATTATTCTGGATTTAACTTTTGTTTTTAAACCTTTTCTGATTTTTTATGTGATTTTTAGCTAATTTCAGGAATAATTTTGTTATTGATATGAAAGCAGCTTTCTGCCTTTTATGCATTGAGTGGAGTTTTTCAATGTGCTTGTCGTATTTGCCCTCAATTTTCAGCTTGTTGTCAAGGCTTTTCGGGAGCAGGTTTTCGTGGTGTTTTTTGACTTCGTTGATTTTATGCTTGAAGTCATTAAGCTCGCTTATTATGTTGCCAATTTTTGTATCGCTGTTGTATAAAAACAAGTCTAAGGAATTTTTTAGCGCCTTTGTATCGTCTGTATTTTTTAGAAGGTTTAAGCTGAAATGAAGGCTGTGAAGCTTGCCGTTTATTTCCTTTTTATTCTTTATTTCACGAGCCAGATTCCTTAACTTTATCAGCGAGCTTAGGTTTTGCATCTGGCTTAATTCCTCCCTGCCTATAGACATTGACTCTTTTTCAAAATTGTCAAAAACATGCGAAGACTCGCTTAAATTTAACAGCTCTTTCTTTAGGGAGTACAAATCCATGCCTTTTGCATCGTCGGCAAACGCACTTAATTCATCTAAATATCCTTCAACATCATTTTTTGCCATTTTTCACTTTTCCTATCATAACCCTTACTATCTCGTTTTCTTTCAGCTTTAGAATTTTTATTATTTCCGGAGGTATGCTTATCCCCAAGCTTGTCCCAGTTTTCCTGATGTGCTTTAAAAACTCCTCTCTTTTACCCATAAGATTAAATAAGATTAAATAATATCAACAGCCTGCAGAGAAGTATTTAAACTTATTGGTTTTGATAACCGCTTGCAGGGATAATCAAGGATACAGAATAATCTTAGCGGACTAACTGCCAAGCCTTTGAAGGTTGTTTATGGCAATCTGGAAGTCAGGGTCAAGCTGCACCGCTTTCTGGTAGCTTTCTACCGCCAAGTCCAGATTTCCCATTTTTTCATAAACAAAGCCTAGGTCGTTGTAGGTTGATGCCCTCTGCTGTAGCCCCAGCGA
>Ga0209541_10006249_pt1 | contig 20418 bp, 19 predicted proteins | sample RifCSPlowO2_01_FD_184027 | JGI IMG/M metagenome (GOLD analysis project Ga0209541, IMG submission 184027) | Groundwater microbial communities from Rifle, Colorado - Rifle CSP2_plank lowO2_0.1 (SPAdes) (version 2) | ecosystem: Environmental > Aquatic > Deep subsurface > Groundwater | place... | reverse complement strand
AGCACGAGCAACATCAGCAAGCGGTGATGACGAGGCACTAAGCTCCTGCCATCCAAGTACACTGACCGCCGACAGCGCAACAAGAATATACAACACAGTGGTAATGCCAATTGCAGACAGGATAGCACGAGGTATAACCTTCGTTGGATTTTTTGTTTCCTCGGTCAGCTTGATGATAGCCTCAAACCCGACATAGGCAAAAAAAACAAGCGCAGACGCACGTACAATGCCAAACACCCCTTGAGGAGAATAAAAGAGATCCGCAGATCCAAATCGTGAAGCGCTCAACCCTACAATAAACAGCAAACCAGCAACGCTGCACAGTGTCAGCACCGCAGTAACAGTAGTCGAGCTTGACAATCCGCGAAAATTGACAAGACAAACAAGCAAAAGCAGCCCCGCCGCAGAAAGCACAACATCAGCGCCAGTGAGACTGTGAAAATACCCGCCAAATGCAAACGCAACCGTCGCACATATTACTACAATTGCAAGCACAAGCACAAAAGAAACAACCAGCCCAAGTCCGCGGTTGAACGCCTTCCGCAAATAATCATATTCGCCTGCATCACTTTTGAAGATGCTTGCCAGTTCTGCATAGCTTAAGCCAGTAAGTATCGCAATAATGGCCGCAAGCACAAAACTTATCCAGAGCGCAGGACCAGCAACACCAGCCGCAACGCCTATTAGTGCGTAAATGCCTGCGCCAAGGATGACACCAACGCCATCAATAGTTGCACCCCAATAGCCGAGCGTACGCTTAAGCCTGAGGTGAGTTAATGGTGCTGTAATCGAAGTGCGTGTATGATGATGCATGAAAAAATGGAGATTTCTTCAATTTATAAAACAATGGGATGTCCCAAAAACCACAACCTATAAAAAACAAAGTCGATTAGTAATCCAAAAAGAGGTTTCATGGCATTTGACTTCATCATATTAGGCTCAACAGGCATGCAGGGGCGCATTGTTGTCCGCGACCTGTTAGAGCACGGCTATTCTGTGCTGCTCTGCGGTCGTGATAAGCCACGCGTCCAGCACTTTCTCAATGCGTACAAGAGAACAGCATTTCGGCATATTGAAGCAACAAAAATCAACACGATAGCAAGCGCAATCAAATTCTCAAAATCGAATATCGTCATCAACTGTATGGAAGGCGACTGGAACTATGAAGTCTTTAAGGTCTGTGCAAGATTAGGAGTAAACTGTATTGATCTTGGCTCAGAAATTCCCGTGACAAAAAAACAATTCTCCCTGAGCAAGAAAATGAAAAAGAAGAACATTGTCGGAATAACCGGCATTGGCTCAGTGCCAGGAATTGGCAGTGTTATGCTGCGATATGCATCCGAGAAGCTTGATCGAATGAACGAGATAGAAGTCGGATTTGTTTGGGATTCAAATATCAAGCAGTTTGTCGTCCCATTTTCCATTGAAAGTGTCCTTGAAGAATTTACTGACCGCGCACCCATAGTAAGTAACAGGCATTTCAGGTATATCAAGCCGTTAAAAAACGTGACAATAGATTACCATCACTTTATCGGCAGAGAACAGGAAATTTTCGTGCGCCACCCTGAACAATATACATTTCTCCATTTTTTCAAAAGCAAAGGGCTGAAGAACATCAAATTTTATGCCGGCTTTCCAAAACACTCATTTACAATGATAGTGAACCTGATACGGCTTGGTTTTGCAAGCCAGAAAGTGATAGACTATTTTGGCATAAAGATAAAGCCGATTAATTTTCTGACACAGCTGCTGAAGCGATTAGACATGCCCAAGGGCTACAAGGAAAAAGAAAATCTGTGGGTAAAAGTGAAAGGCAGAAAAAACAAGAAAGAAAAAACTATTCTTATGGAATGCTTTGTGCCGCCGCTGAAAGGCTGGGAAAAAAGCGGCTGCAATATTGATACGGGGTTTCCTGCAAGCATTTTGGCGCAGATGATTAAAAAAGGTGTAATAACAGAAAAAGGCTGCTTCTCACCCGAAGTAGGCATCCCCCCTGTCACATTTTTCAGCGAGCTCAGAAAGAAAAAGCTCAGGATTTATGAGAATGGGAAGAGGATTAATTGATGAATGTTCTTATTCTCGGCTATGGTGCCGTAGGATCTGTGCTTGCAAAGCTGCTGCACAAAGAAAAGGTGATAACAAAAGTGATCTGTGCAGATATTCTCTTCAAAAAAGAAAAGAAATTCGAAAAAATGCATCACATGAAAATTAATTTAAAAAACAAAAAGCAGCTTACCTCAATAATAAAAAAGCATAATCCACATCTGATTATCAATGCAAGCTCGCCAAACTTCAACACAGACATCCTGAGCGTCTGCGAAAAAACAGCAACACCCTATATGGATATGGCTGCATGCTGGGAGCCTGACTCGAACAAAAAAGCAAAATGCCCCTATAAAATAGAACAGCTCGATTTCAACAAATCATTTCGTAAAAATAATCTGTTGGGCTTGATAGAAGCAGGTGTCTCGCCGGGCATGACAAACCTGTTTGTCCGCGAATGTGCCGACGAGTTTGATTTCATCGAGGACGTAAAAATACGATTGATTGATTACTCAGGCACGAACGAATTACATTTTGCATGGTCAAAAGAAGCATTGCTCGACGAGATTAATTCAAAGCCGTTGATATATAGAAATGGAAAATTCAAAATTGTTGAGCCATTCTCGGGCGAAGAAGAATACAATTTTCCAAAGCCGTATGGTAAGAAAAAAGTCAGCCTTATCTGCCAGGACGAGATTGGCACGATTCCTTTTTTCATCAAGCTGAAAAACATCGACATCAAGGATTATGATAACCAGGTCGAGCTGCACAAGTTCATCTACAAGCTTGGCATCATCTCAAGAGAAAAAATAAAAGTAGGCAACGTTGAGATTTCACCGTTTGACTTCGCAAAGAAGGTGTTGCCTGATGCTCCATTTAGCAATAAGGACAAAAAATTCAGCAGCGCACAATTTGCATTTGCTGTCGAAGCAACCGGCAGAATTAAAAAAAAGAAAAGAACGATACGGTATTTTGTTTCATTTCCAAAACAGCAAGAGATTAATAGGCTGAAGCTGAAAGCTAATTTCATAACATATCCAACCGCATTGTCTGCCAAGATATTTGTGCTTGCAATGCAGCGAATAAAAACAATGGGGATAATGCCGCCGGAAGCTTTGGACAAAGACGTGAGAAAATTTATTCTGTCGGAATTGAAAAAGACAGGGCACGTGGTCATCAAAAAAGAAAAATGGTAAAGAAAGAAGTCCACGCCAACCACTGAAGAACATTGCACCAAGACAACAGGAAGGTATAAAAAGATGAAGATATCTCTCCTCATCATGCCAAAAAGAGGTATGAACAGAAATATTCTTGTGGAGGTAGTGTCAAGCGGAAAATATATCGCTCTTTTTGCTTTATTAATACTTGCGAGCTGTTTGCCACCTCAGCAGCCTGAAAGTTTCATATGTAATCCACCGTATATTCAGGTTGGAGCTGAATGTTGCCTTGATCAGAATAAAAACAGTATTTGTGACGGCGATGATGCAGACAATACAGGAGATGCTGCAGCGACAATAGCAGGTGGCATTGAACCAGGAGCAGCAGAAATCACTGATTCAGAAGGGCCTACAAGACGCACAGAAACGATTGTGAGTCGTGCCACAGAACCAGAAGCAGCTGAGCAGGGAATCATTGACGTTCCTGTAGCTGAAATAAGTGGAGATGAGGCCCCTCTTGAACAGCCTGAAATCGTCTCTAATTTCGTAGCTCGTTGGAATCCTCTACGGGAGCGTAAAATACAATTCACCTGGGCGCACAACGAACAAGCAGAGCAATACTATGTGGCATTAGACATGTGGAACACATATAACACTGGTCCACTGGGATCAATTGAGGATACGATTGCAGATTTGCAAGGAAGAAGAGAATTTGGCATGCCATCACATGTTTATGAATATCAGAATGACCAAGGGGAACTCTATTGGGGTTGGAATCCAGATTTTGAATTCCTGCCATCTCTTGGAACCTTCAGGATTCATGCGTATCTGTTAGATGCTGGCTATAATTTAGTTGAAGAAGTTGCCTATGTGCAATTTGTGGTGAATGACTTTGCGGATGAAGCCACATCAACAGGAGTAGGGTCTGCTCCAGAAGTAGTTACCCCAGAAACGACGCCTGAATTTGGAGTTGCCGAATGCAGCGATGGATTAGATAATGATAGAGACGGAGTTATTGACGGAAGAGACAGCCAATGTCGTGGTGTTACATGTTCCGTAGGTAGTTTTTGGGCATGGACGTATTTAAGAACAGGGAGTGGCACCTTCTTGGAAGATGAAAGTAGAGCTCCTGCACGAGTTGGCTGCATATTTGAAACAGGCCAATGTATGAATATTCAGGGAGAACGAGTGGATAGAAATATCTTTTATACCAATAAATGGATCTGTGGTGAGGGCAGTAATGGAGGCGGTCATTTCTATCGTTGTGAAAGTGCTGATATTGGAGCCATTGTAGGCGACTTCACATGCCGCTTAGTCAGCGGAACGTATAAGTGGACACTGAATGTGAATGAAAACACTCAGGCTTTATGTAATGACAACAGTGACAACGACAATGACGGATCGGTGGATGAGCTCGACACAGACTGTGTTGATGTTCAATGTAATGTAAATGCAGATTCCCAATGGACATGGAGTTGGCTGATATCGGCAGCAGGCGATCAAATTGAAGATTTTTCAAGAAGGCCTGCACGAATTGGCTGCTGTTTAAGTAATGAATGTATTAATAGTGCCGGAGCGTGCATAAGGCAGAACACTTTTTACACCAACAAGTGGGTTTGTGGCTCAAGCAATGAATGTCATCCCTATTATGGCACTGGTTGTCAGAGTTGGTTTAGGTGCAGTGAAACGAGCGATGTAGGAATCAGGCGAGGAGATTATAGATGTACTGTCTTTGACGGGGTTTATGGATGGCAGCGAGTAATCTAAAAGAGCGTGAATAATGAAGACTAAAAGGAGCGTCATCGCATGTCTTGCTCTCTTTATTCTAGTTGCATCTTGTGCTCCGAAGATATCCTCCGAAAAGGAATTACCAGCAGATAAGTATTCACTCTAAATACAGCAGCGCAACCATAATCCCAATCCCAGCCAACAAGCCGAGAAACTGCAAAAATGAAGCCCGCAATCGTGTCTCTTTGTGTAATTCAGGCAGAAGATTAACGCCTGCAATATAAATAAATCCACCCGCTGCCAGCGGCACAATTAACTGCAGGAACAATTCACTTCGTCCTCCAAGAACCATGCCAATAACCGCGCCCAGAATAGCAAAAGCTGCAGAAACAAAATTCATCAGCAATGCTTTCGTTCGTGACATGCCTGAATACAGCAAAACGCCAAAATCCGCAAATTCCTGTGGTATTTCATGGAGAATGACTGCAATGGTCGTTGCAACACCGACAGGAACACTGACGAGATAACTGCCTGCAATAATAAGACCATCAATCAAATTATGAAGTGCATCGCCCATCAGGTTCATGATGCCAAGATGAGTGGGATGATGTCCGAGATGAGCATGCTCTCGTGCTGGATGGTGATGATGCCAATGGATGAATTTTTCAAGTACAAAAAAGACGAGAATGCCACAGATAACAGCATACCATGCCCATGGAACATCAGCAGATTCAGGAAGCAGATGCAGAAATGCATCGCCAATGAGCGTGCCTGCAGAAATGCTGACAAGTATCGTCACCACACGCTGCAGCACACCATGGGAAAACGAAAGTGATAAAACGCCGACAAAAGAAACCACCGAAACAACAAGAACGCTCAACAATGTGATAATCTCATTCATAACATAATCAAAACCATCAGGATATATAAGCTTTACTGATAACGATTCTCAATAAAATTTATATACTTCATGTTTTATTAACTTGGAAATGCCCAGAATGACAGCTCAAAAAAAACAATTGTATGAAGAAATTAAAAACTGCCCGCCATTCTTTGATGCGTATGAACTTCATCAGAGAACAAATAAAAAGATTGGTCTCGCAACAATCTATAGGTTTCTCAGCGTACTCGAATCAAACGGCGAGCTTCATTCGTTCACATGCGAGAATAAGCGAATCTACTCCAGCGGCAAAACAAGCCACACGCATTTCAGATGTGAAAAATGCAATCGAACAGAGCACATAAAAATGAAAAATGTTGATTTTCTCAAGTCGGTCGACGGCGATATATGCCATTTTCAGATTGAGATTGTTGGCATATGTTCTAACTGCAAAGAAAAGTAAACTTACCCAGCATCCATCTCAAGAACTTCTTTACATTTCTTCTCTGCGAGACAGCCGGCGTAACACGCTTCTTGCTCAGCAGTCAGAGTATCCAAATCGGGAATCTCGCAGGTTTCATCACATCCACTCATCTGCTCTTCGGTGCAATCAGACCACGCAGCCGTATTCAGCACAGTAATATCTTTGTCCACAACAACACCCTGCCCAAACACGCGCAGCGCATTCTTATACGCAACAGCTTCCTGGTCTTCTTTGTCAAACCCAGCAATGACAAGCCGAGAGATTTTAACCGCTCTATCAAATACTTCTTTATCAAACGCATAAGCTGGACCTATTTCTGTGCCCCACATGACTTTATCAGGCAGAGCATCAACCAGCGGCTTATACGCGCTGATGGCACTTGTAATCAGAGATTTCTCTTTGCTGTCATACGTCGAAACAAACTTGTTGATAGACGATTGCTTATCACCACTATCATACGTATAGATAATATCGTTCCCACCAGAAAACAAGATATGCGCTGCATCGATGCTGAAATAAAGATTGTCGTTATCTTGCATTATTGCAATGAGCTTCGTCATGCTCTTGTCCAAATCTTCCCGGTACATGTGAATTAGAAAGATTGTATCAGGATATGCTTCAACTATTTTTTCGACATCATCTATCTTGCTTGCAACCGGATGAAACATAAAACTGATATCATTTACATGGGCAAGATCTATGAGCTGTAATACCCTCGGATCATTATGTCGTACAGTCCATTCTTGTGTTTCGACTTCGCCAAAGCCGCGAATGAAATCATCGCCGACAATATTCTTGGACGCATCAAGAGTTTTCTTATACCAGCCTATCCATTCATCACCGAGATATTGCTCAACCTCTTCTCCGCCGATGCCAGGATTGAAAAAAGGAATCACACGATGAGGATGCTTTTGTGCTGCGTCGATAACTTCGCCGAGGCCTTGATCGCTCGTCAGCGTGCCAGCTGATGGCTCGCCAGAAATGCCAAACATCCCAATAAAGAAATTGATGCCATTGCGGTCGAGAAGTTTGAAATAATTATCCATTTCTGCTGATCCAATTTGCTCAGACGTTCCATACAAAGGCCCATTATACGCGCCGTCATACGTGAGGACAGGATCAAATATCTCAAAAGTTTCAACAGGTTCTTCTGCTGGCATAGATTCTACTGTTTCTATGACAGCCACAGGAGCAGCAGGCCCAGACTGAACTGGAAGTTCTGAAGTTTCCAGAATATCAGGAGTTTGAACAGGCGCTGAAACAGATTCAGCAATAGGCTCTGGAGATTGACACCCAGACAAAAAGACAATAAAAAAAACGATAAATAAGACAGCAAACACAAGCTTCTTTTTCATAGGTCAAAGGATTGTAGAGTGATATATAAAGTATAGTAGACTTACTCAAGCTCTCTCTTCAGCATCTTATGTGCACGATTGATAGCCTTAAACTTTTCAACATCGCCAGTTCCCGTATCAGGATGATATTTTCGTGCAAATTCTTTATATTTTGCATCGATCAGTTTCACATCAATAGAATCTTCAGGAACACCCAACAATTCCCGAGCTTCCTTTCTCTGCTCTTGGATGTCAGTATCCTCAGAAAATTCATGGATGAATTCATTTTCAGTCAGCTTACGCTGTACGAGCATACCAACGAAGAGATCGATAACTTTTGATACGATGGAAAGATTGTCAATAAACCGCAATCTTTGATAACTATAATGCAAATGATAGCCGTTAAAATACCATGACACTGATGCTGGCGCTTTCTTGATAGCAACTGCCTCAAGGTCAATATTAACATCATCTTCAGTTAACCCTATTTTTCGCAGTGTTGCAATGATTGTGTTCTGCAATTGAACAGCGCGCCTGCTGAAAGAATCTTTGATAGGCTGAATATGAAAGTCATGGCCTTTGACCGTAATAAGTGACATAGCAGAGACAGCTTCAGCGATGGTTTATAAACGTTAGCCCGCCAGCTTTATAACCTTCCGTGCATAATTCTCAACTATGTTCACCGCAATCCTGTTTGATCTCGACAACACCTTGATTGACTTCATGACGATGAAGCGTGCAAGCAGCGAAGCTGCAATAACTGCGATGCTTGCGAATGGTATTGAGATAGAAAAGGAAAAAGCGACGAAAATTCTCTTTGAGTTATACGATGAATTTGGATGGGAATACAATCTCATTTTTCAGCGGTTCCTCGAGCGGGTCCAAAAAGATGTTGATTACAAAACACTTGCCGCAGCGATCATCTCATACAGAAAGGCACAGCAAGCATTTATGGAGCCATATCCAAAAGTTATTCCAACACTGCTGGAAATAAAAAAGCGAGGGATCAAGCTTGCAATTGTCACTGATGCTCCACAGCTAAAAGCATGGATGCGTTTGACAGAATTGAAGCTGCAGGATTTTTTCGATGTCGTTGTCGCATTTGGCCAAGTGCCAGAAACAAAGCCAAGCAAACTCCCATTTCAGAAAGCGCTCGATCTGCTTAAAGAAAAACCAGAAAATGTATTGATGGTTGGTGACATGCCACACAAAGATATTGCAGGCGCAAAAGCCGTGGGAATAAAAACATGCTTCGCAAAGTACGGCTGCACGCTGCATCCATTGCCAAAAACAAATGCTGATTACGAAATAGATGCGATTGAAGAGATAATTGACATTATAAAGAAGAAACGCTAAAATGAAAATAGAAACCAATCTTCCATACAAAAAGCATGTTCTTGTCTGTGTCAACGAGCGCACGGACGGCAGCGACTGTTGCGCAAACGTCCACGGAAAAGAAATTTTTCAGGAACTAAAGAGATGGGCGATTCAAGACCATAGCGACATCTGGATAACAAAAACAGGCTGTCTTGGATTCTGCAACAATATTGGAACAACGATCGTAATATACCCCAAAAAGATATGGTTTATGGAAACAACAATGAAAGATATTGAAAAAATAAAGAAAGCTCTCATCGCTTGATAACAGGATTCTCTTTTTCTCGTATTAACTGAGCAGTGTTATCGGGGTTCAAGTCAACAATGTAATCATTGGGCAGCGAGATGCCGAGCCGGTTTCTCGGATTTAAAGGAAGAGCAAATGCATTGATGCCCGTTACCTGAAAAGTATCACCATCTATCCATTTTGGATCGATGAGTGCTTCACCGCCTAAGACGATTTCAACGCGCGGATGTTGCCCATTATAGAAAATGCCGAGTAATTCAGCACTGCGTAGTTCTCCAGAACGTTGCTCCTGAATGCTCAGGCCTCGAGCTGACCCCGTCGTAAATAATCCTCTATCAGCTTGTGAGGAATAACGAACATGTTCAATATCAGCAAGACGAAATAAAAAAAAGCCATAACGCGCCTCATCTTTGCCGCCAAACACAGATTGAACGAACGCAGGCTCTTCTTTTCGCAGTCGTTGAACAGTTGCATATCGTTGCTGTGCACGTGCGAATGCTGCGTCTTTTTCTTGCTGCTGTTTACGCACTTGCGATTGACCGAAGTCATAGACACTATATCCGATAACGCCAATGAGTCCGATGACAGCTAAACCTTTACTAATATCACGCCATGGCAAATCCTCTGCTTTTTCATACAGCGCTTTTACACCTTCCCAAACATACTTTCCAGCGGCAGCAAGTGCAACAACAGCAGCTCCAGCACCTATTATTTTTCCAACAGTGCCCCAAGGAATACTACGTAGAGCATCATAAGCAGAAGTATATGCATCACGAGCTGTATCAAAAACAGTTGATGATCCAGACGAAAGTGTGCCAGCGACAGCAGGAGCCGAATCATATGCATATTTTCCAGCAACCACAATTCCTGCAGCGGCACCTGTAACAGCAGCTATTTTTCCAACAGTTCTCCATGGTATTCCATCAACAGCTTCAGCAACAAAATCACGAGCATCACGTAATCGCTCTGCAATATCATCTCCGTTACGCAGCAGAGCAACAGTTGCACCAACAAGAGCAGCTAAGCCGCCAACAACAGCGACAGTTTTCACATCTGCATGCTGAAGGGCATAATAACTACCATATCCAAGAGCTGCTGCACCTGCACCGATGCCAGCAATCGTTGCGACACGGCCCCACGGAAATGGTTCAGGTGGAGAAAAATAATGTCGTCTGCGTTTCTCTGCATTCCTCTGGGGTAGCTGTAATATCTTTTCATGAGGGACTGCATCACTTTTCAGCGCATCCCAGCCAACAACAGACAGTTTTGTTGCCCGCAAATTTCTATCATCAAGATATCCTTCTAACGTGCGCACTCGTTTCTGCACTGCTACTTTTTCTGACGGACTCATGCGATCCACATATGCAGCAGCGGGAAGAGCAAGCCGATCAAGAGTCGCAGGCCCTTCGACATACACACCATGTTTCTCGTCGTAAACAGCTGCAGTAATCACTCGACCATCACTACGTGCTTTTACCTCATCAAAAAGTGCTTCAACAGTTTGCTGAGCAGTGGGGGACGTCTTAAGGCCTGCATCTCGTGCAAGTCGTACCATCATGCTCGGATACGCTCGAACTGAAGCTGATAATTCGTCTGATTTAAGATTTGCAAGAATTTCAGCAAGAGAAACAACGCTGTTGTCACGCAATCGAACACACGCTCCATGAGTAAGTGCAACTGGATTGTCACGAATGCCACCAGAATGAACATCAATATCATCCAAGCATGCAATCTGTAGCCCATGTGACGTGAGGCGGTCATAAAGAAATGAACGGAGCCGACGCGCATCAACATGGCACGAGCCAAAAAACCTGCGTGGATCTGCATGTGATAGTGCTGCAGCTTTTTGAACAAGAATTTGTGGATGCGAACTCACAATGTCGATTAATGTTGAATCACTCGCGCCGAAAAGTGCAGCGCGCCGTTCATCGATCAGGGGAAGATTATACCTACTGCGCTCAACCCGGTCAAGTATCTCAGGCGGCGCAGCATCTGCCATGAAGAAATAAAAATCAATCTCACCCATGCGCTGCTCAGCTTCAGAAAAAGAGATCGGCGCAATGGTGAGATGTGGATTGATCGTGCGAGATTCACCTTGTTGCCATTGAATTTTCGACAACAGCCGCTGATACGCCTCTGCCTCTCGTTGTCCATCAACAAGAAAGTAAAGTGTAGCCAAATCAGGAGTCAATTCATCTGCACCAGTAGTCAACCTATACGCAAAATGCTGTGCAACACTGCCAAAGCCATCAACAAGAACATTCAGCGGTTTCTCACCCTCGGAATGTGCACCTTGAGCTAATCTGCGTACATTATCTACAATTTTTCTCCGTAAGTCTGCAACTTCATCTTTTCTCATAGGCATTACTCTAAAATAGTAAAAAAGAGTAAAAATTATATATAAAGCTTTGCGTCCGAGCATAAAATGAATGTGCCAAGCGAGGAAGTTCTAGTTGATTTAGGATTGAGCAGAAATGAAGCTAAGGCATATCTTGCGCTGCTTGAAATAGGTCCATCTCAGACAGGTAAAATTGCCGAGCGATCACAGATGCACCGCGCAAACGTTTACGATGCACTGGAGCGGCTATACACAAAAGGCCTTTGCTCAAAGAGCAAAAAAGAAAGCATGAATTATTATACTGCCACTGACCCAAAAAATCTTTTTAATTTTATTAAGGCAAAAGAGCGACAGCTTGAAGATATCATGCCTCAGCTTCAGTTGCTGAGGGAGCTTACATTTTCCCAGAGCCAGGCAGCGGTGTATGAAGGTGCAGACGCATTCATGAACATGCTCCATGATTTTCTTCATTTCAAAGAGCCAATACTGAGTTATGGTATTCCACAAAATGCGCCCGATTTGCTCAAGACGAAAATTCCACACTTTCACAAGAAGCGCATCCCATTAAAAATTCCGATGAAGCACATCTACAATCACAACGCACAGGAACGCATTGCATATCTCAATAGTATGCCGCATACTGAAGCGCGCTATCTTCCTGCTAAGTTCGACTCACAGGTATCGACAAACATCTGTGGCGATGAAATCATTCTTGCAGTATGGATTAGTCCGCCACTCTCTATAAGGATAAAAGACAAGCGCATCGCGGATGCCTACAAAAGATACTTTGATGTGCTGTGGAATGCAGCAGTGAAATGATAGTGATCGGCGAGTTACACCCAACCGACCACAAAGATTATAAACAAAAATAGAGTGAAGCCAAAAATGCCAGCACCAAAATCCGAGTCCAAAGGAATCACTGTAAAGAAAGCTGATAACTTTAGCGAATGGTTTACTCAGGTAACACATAAAGCAGAACTAGCAGACATCCGCTACAATGTCCAGGGTTTTATTGTTCACTTGCCGTGGGCAATGAAGATTGCGCGGAAGATATACGAGTTCTTCGAGAGCGCAGTTGAAGCCGACAACCACGAGCCAATGCTTTTGCCAACGGTAATCGCAGAAGAAAATCTAAAAAAAGAACAAGAGCATGCAGGGTTCATTCCAGAAGTATTTTGGGTGACAGAAGCAGGCTCAGCAAAGCTCGAACGAAAGCTTGCACTGCGCCCAACAGGCGAAACTCAAATTTATCCCATGTACAGTTTATGGATTCGAAGCTATAATGATCTTCCATTAAAGCGCTATCAAAGCCGTATCACCGTTTTCCGCAACGAGATGGCAACACGTCCGTTCATGCGCGGGCGCGAATTCATGTTTTTTGAAACGCACGATGTCTTTGAGAACAAAGAAGATGCATACAAACAGATTACGACAGATATGCAGATCATGCATGATGTTGTAGAAAAAAAGCTTTTCATACCATTTATTTTTCTCAAGCGCCCGCAATGGGACAAATTTTTGGGCGCAGAAGAAACATTTACCAGCGATACGTTGCATCCCGACGGCCGCCGTACCCAGATCAGCAGCACGCATTATCTTGGCACAAACTTTGCAAAGCCATTTAATGTGACGTTTACTGACAAGAGTGGGAAACAGCAGTATGGTCATCAAACATGTTTCGGCCCAGGCATCTGGCGCATCATCGCAGCGCTTATCTCCATTCATGGTGACGACAAAGGTCTCATTCTTCCATTTGAGTTATCACCTATACAGGTAGTCATTGTTCCAATTGTATTTGCAGACAAGCCTGCCGAAAATAAAAAAGTGCAGGCATACGTGCAGAAGCTTCATCAGCAGCTCGCCAAAGCAGGCATCAAAGTTCATAGTGATGTGCGCGACATTTCTCCAGGAGAAAAATTCAACATTTGGGAAATGAAAGGTGTTCCACTGCGCATCGAGATCGGCCCAAAAGAAGCAGATGCAGGCACAGTGACAATTGTTCGGCGAACCGACAGGAAAAAAGCAACAGTCAGCACAAAAGCTATCGAAAAAGAGATAGCATCGCAATCAAAAATCGTCGACACGACAATCCAGGCGCAAGCTCAGCAGTATTTCAAAAATAATACGAAGCATGCATCAACATTTGCAGACGTAAAGAAGATTCTAAAGGAGCACCGTGGCTTTGTCTGTGCACCATGGTGTTCAACAGCAATTGCAGGCAAGAGTTGCGCAGAAAAATTAAAAGAAGAAACAACGGCGCATGTTTGTGGCACGCTTTTAGAAGAACAGAAGCCAAAGAGCGCCGCATGCATCATCTGCAAGAAGCCAGCGCATCATACTGTTTATATTGCTACGTCAATTTAGTTTTTTTTCTTCACATGCACAACATGAGTAGCAGGCGTTTTCCGTCGAATAAAATACACCGCAGCAACGACAATTAATACAATAAAGAGCTCAACAATAACAACACCGGCAATTGCTGAATAATTCGAGCGAGCAGCTGATGCCATGACAGGCAAGCCAACAGCCGCACCAGCAAGCTGTACAGGAACGCAAGAGCGCACATGCAGAACTGCACTATTGCTCTCAACTGTTTCACCAACAAGGTCAACAGTAACAGCATAATTATTTACGCTGGTATCACCAGGCACAGAAAATTGAACAGCACGAGTCACGGAACGTGAAACAGGAATGTCAATTTGCTGCTCGAGATGAACACCAAGTGCTGAACTAGAGATGCGGACAACACTGTCACGTATTGCAGCATTGCCATCATTAAAAAATTCGATAAATAGTGTCGTGCTTTCCCCAGCACAAAGACTGTCAGGCTCAAATCGCACATCGCCGATGACTTTGTCAGCAGCGACATGGTGAGCAGCAGCGATTGAACTCAGCAGTACAACAAGAGCAAGGAAAAATAGACTCTTCAAAACCCCCATAAAATAAAAAATAAGCAGGTCGTTTAAAAGGTTTTAGATGGCTGAGACACAAGAATACCCATCTATTGCGATAAAAAATGACGATGCGAGAGTGATGATGAATAACAATATAGATGTCAAACGACAGGAAAGGTTAAAAGCAAAGGAAGCAAAACAGATATCATGGCATTAATGATTTGGGCACAGAGAAAAACAATTGACGATAAGATTGATGGCATTGCAGCACGAGCGCCTGCGAACAGATTGGCAGACAAAGTATCTGTCAAGCCATACGCTGAAGTCTTGTCAAAAGTGTTGCGATACAATCCGATTGAAGATATATCATATGACCCAGATGATACAACTTCCCGCCAAAGAATATCAAGCGACAGGAATTATTTGAGAGGAAAGGACACGAATAGGCTTTCTGCAGAGTTTATTTTTATTCCAACAGAGCAAAGGGAGCGGACTGCAGAATTTACATATATCGAGATTAAGCGGCAAGAAGTAGAGCACAGAGAGTCAAATTATGAGTCAAGTGAGCATGAAGCAGATCCACTGCCACAATCAGAAGAGATTCGTGTATATCAAGAGATTAACACCGAAGCAGTGTTTCGTTCTGGGCGACAGACGCATCCTGATACAAAAGAAGCAGTTATTAATTATTTAAGGGCAGACACAACCAGTAAAGTGCGCTTGAAGCTGGCAGAATGTTTTGGGGTACGCACCCGTGATTATTCTATCGACCCGGTGAGCTTGAACTGAGTTCTACACCCCTTCAATGACAACAAAACCCACACCGCAAACTATATAAACACCATCCGAATTTAACCAGCACAGCATATTCTCAAAGGTTATTCTGATGGATATAAAGAAGGGTACAACAACGGTTGGAATTGCATGTAAAGACGGCATCGTGCTTGCCGCGGACCGGCGTGCAACCGCAGGCACATTAATAGTAGATAAAAAAGCGCAGAAGATTTACACATTTGAAGACAATTTTGCAGTCACAATCGCAGGCGGCGTTTCAGATGCGCAATTGATGGTAAAACTGCTTCGCGCAGAAACAAAGCTCAAATCATTGCGCACCGGCAGAACACCAACAATCAAAGAAACCGCAAATATGCTTGGCGGCTTATTATATTCAAGCATTCGCCAGTTCTCTGCAATTCCCGCAATCGCACATTTCTTGCTTGGGGGCCTTGATCAGGATGGCATGCATTTGTATGATCTCTATCCCGATGGCAGTGTGACAAGAGTTGATGATTACACGTCCAGCGGCTCGGGAAGTGTTATTGCATATGGCGTTCTTGAATCACAATATCAAAAAGATATAGCAGTCGACGATGCAGTCAAGCTTGCAATACGTTCAGTGAACTCAGCGATGCAGCGAGATAGTGCAACAGGAAATGGCATAGATGTCGTAAAAATAACTCGCAATGGCGTCGAACGCGTCTTCGGGCAGGAAATTAAAGCACAAGTGGAAATCAGATAGACAACGGTGATTTCTGACATTTCACATTCAACATGGTAGACATCCTTAAAGAAGTAGTAAAGCTCCTACCGAGCGATTTGATTAGCGAAGCAGGATTTGAAGCTGCAAACATAGTCCTGTACACAAAAAACAAGGACTTTTTCTTAGATAATAGAGGCGAGATTAAGAAGCTTGTCGATACATTCAAGAAACGCGTTGAGTTACGACCAGATCCAAGCATAGCAATGGAAAAGGACGATGCTGAACGAAAAATCCGCGAAATAATTCCTGCAGAAGCAGGGGTCCAAGACATTATTTTTGATGAAAAGCGCTCGCGAGTGATTATTCACGCAGAAAAGCCAGGGCTCGCAATCGGAAAACAAGGCGCATTGCTGCGTGACGTACGAAAGGAAGTATTCTGGGTGCCAATCATCAAGCGAATGCCGCCCATCAGAAGCAAACTGATTGAAGGGATTCGTGCAACACTGTATCAGAATTCCGAATATAGAAAGAAATTCCTTGACAGAATCGGCCATCGCATTTACGATGGTTGGATTCGCGGCAAAAAGAGCGAATGGGTAAGATTGACATTCCTTGGCGGCGGGCGGCAGGTCGGCAGAAGCTGCATTTTCCTCCAAACACCAGAATCACGCATCCTTATTGATGTAGGCATTGACGTCACCGGCACAGACAGCGACCAATATCCTGCGCTTGACGCGCCTGAATTTGATTTGAAGCAGTTAGACGCAATAGTCCTGAGCCATGCACATATGGATCATGCAGGCCTCGTGCCATATCTGTACAAGATGGGATATAATGGGCCCGTGTACTGCACAACACCAACACGCGATATCATGGCACTGCTTCAGTTGGATATGATTAAGATTCAGCATGGCGAAGGTAAAGAGCCTTTATTCACCAGCGAAGAAGTGAAGCAGATGGTGCTTCATACAATCTGTCTTGAATGGGAAGAAGTGACAGATATTACACCGGATGTTCGTTTAACATTTTACAATAGCGGCCACATTCTTGGCTCGAGCATGGTGCACCTCAACATCGGCAACGGATTGCATAATATCGTGTACACCGGGGATTTGAAATACGCAAGAACAAACTTGCTTGAGCCTGCAGTCACACAATTTCCACGAATGGAATCATTGATCATCGAAGCAACATATGGTGGCCGTGACAACATAATGGCATCGCCACAGGAGAGCGATGCGCATTTTGTGGAGTTAGTCAAGCGTACCGTGGATCGTGGCGGCAAAGTATTGATGCCCGTGCTCGGGAGCGGCCGTGCACAGGAAATTATTGTTATTATCGAGCGTCTTGTGCGTGACGGCTTACTGCCAAAAATACCAATATATCTGGATGGTATGCTCTGGGATATTACTGCAATTTACACGGCGTATCCCGAATATCTCAATAGAAATGTTCGCAAGCTGATTTTCCATAAAGACCAGAATCCATTCATGAGTGAGATTGTCAATCGCGTTGGCAGCCACAAAGAGCGCATGAAAGTGATTGAAGAACAGGGTCCATGCATTATTTGTGCGACATCAGGCATGCTGAATGGCGGCCCAAGCGTTGAATATTTCAAGCAGATGTGCGAAAACAAAAAACACACACTCGCATTTTCATCATATCAAGGCGAACAGACACTGGGCAGAAGAATCCAGAACGGTGAGCGTGAGATTAGTTTCATGGACAATGGCAAGCCTCACACGTATACCGTGCAGATGGAAATTGATCGTGTTGAAGTCAGCGCGCATGCTGATCGGCGCGAATTGATGAACTTCCTTGCACATGTACAGCCGAAGCCAAAAAAAGTAATGATTATGCATGGTGAAAGCTCACGCTGTTTAGATTTAGCAAGTTCTTATCACAAGGTATATCGTGTTGAGACGATGGCGCCGAAAGTGTTGGATGCGGTGCGGTTGAGATAAGTTAATTCCAAAAATTTCTCCTGTTCATGAAAGCACACAATAAACCAGTCAAATATATCTTTTCTACCGATAATATTGAAGCCAACTCCGATTCCCTTGGAAAATCCAATTGATGCAGTAAATTCTTCTCCACCACAGATGATTTTTATCCTATGAATGTATACTTTAAGTGAATCGCCATCACCAACAGTCATTTCAATTAATTCGCCACTTTCCAAAACAAGACCGAGAATTTCTGCTACGTCAGCATGAAACAGACTGTAACTTGCGCCACTGTCAACGTATGCACGCGTATTATACCAGCCATCACATGACTTTAGTTTAATATCAACAATAGGCAAATGCTTTCCATCATGAAACCTATACAGAATTTTCATAGAAAAGTGATGAGTTCTTTTTTCGTAGGGGCGTACTCAACTATTATTTCTTTCTCTGGACAGAGTTTCTTTGCAGAGTTGAAAACCTCTAACTGCGTTTTTCCTGAGGAAACAATATTGCCATCAACCCATGCAACATATTGTCCTGCATATTTTTGAGGGACTATTTCCATAACTGCTTGTATGTGAAATGCTTTATTTAAAGAGTTCGGTTTTCGGGGGTATAAACGATACGATTAAGATAGTATTACTGTCCAAGTGCATAGCGCGCATCGTCACGCAAACGTTCTTTGTACTCATCAAGAAAATGCTGAACATCTTCTGCAGTGAATGAAGTTGAATTTCCTGATGCATAAATGTTCTGCGCTTGTTCAGAAGAGTACTATCCCGAAGAAAATAGTAGCAAAAACATAATCCTATACTAGAGGACATAAATGATAAAAATCAAAAGATTTTTAGCATGCCAGAAATGTGAAAACCATTTCTGTGCATATTTATTGTCCTCTATTATGTACTAGAAGACCTAACAAATTATATCAAATAATTAGGTCTTCTATTATAGGAACGATGCACTTCTAACAGAACGTCATCAAGCGCCATACTCACATCTCCTCCAGCGCTTCAATCCCCAACAGTTTCAATCCATTCTTGAGCACTTGCCGTACACAATCAACAAGCACCAGCCGCACACCCATCAGCTCTTTATTCTCTGAGATGACAGTATGGTGATGATAAAAGTCGTTAAACGCCTGCGCAATATCAAGCAGATGTCTGCATAATAGGTGTGGTTTGTATTCGTGAGCTGCATTGCCCACTGCTTCAGGAAACGATGATATGAGCTGCACAAGCAATTGTTCCTGCGCTTCATGCAGCAGCTCAAACTTCAATTTCTTCCCCGCATTGCCAGCCTTTCGTAATATCGAGCATGCACGAGCATGAGTATATTGCAGATATGGACCTGTTTCACCTTCAAAATGCAAGCTTTCTTCTGGATTGTACACAATGTCCCGTACTGCATCTGTCTTAAGTAAATAGAATTTAATTGCCGCTAACCCGATCGCCTCAGCTCGGTAGCTTCTCACCTTCGCAGCGAGCGCAGGATAGCGTGAATCTACTTCTTTTCGTGCAAGTGCAACAACTTCATCGATGATATCATCCGCATCAACAACAGTTCCTTCACGGGATTTCATTCTGCCTGATGGCAGATTAACAAGCCCATAGCTTACATGCACTAACCGCTTCGCAAACGGTCGTTGCAGCAGTTCAAGAATTTTAAACAGCTGCTGGAAATGCAATTTTTGCTCAGACGCAACAACATAGAGCATCTTGTCGTACGCAAAATCTTTAAATCGTTCTTCTGCAAGATACATGTCTTGCGTGATATAAACGCTCGTTCCATCACCGCGAAGCACCACTTTGTTTGAAAGGCCATAACTCTCCAGCGGCGCAACAATAGATTTCTTATCATCTTTGATGAAAACGCCGTTCTTCAATCCTTCAAATGCAACTTCTTTGCCTTGTTCGTACAGGTTTGATTCAAAATATTCTTTATCAAAGGAAACGCCAAATCGCTTGTACGTCTCGGCAAACCCTTTTAGCACCCATCCATTCATTTTTTTCCAAAGCGCACGAACTTCTTTATCGCCGCGCTCCCATTTCAACAGCAGGTCTTGCACGTCTTTCTCCAGCTCAGGATTTTTCTGCAGCTGCTGTGCAAACAGCACGTAATAATCTCCAACGAAATGATCGCTTTTCTTATCAGGCTTTTTTCCTTTTCCCCATTTGTCATATGCGAGCATCGATTGGCAGATATGAACGCCACGATCATTAACAATGTTCACCGGTTTAACATCATTGCCAAGAAAGGAATGCAAACGACATAGCGCGCCACCGATTGCCATGTTCCGCAGATGCCCTAAATGCAATGGCTTGTTTGTATTAGGCCCGCAATATTCAATGAGGATGGTTGAGGATTCACGTCCTGCACCATACTTGTCTGTTTGCTTTCGTACCGCAGGCAACACTTCAGCCGCAAATGCAGCATTATCAACAAAAAAATTGATATATGGCCCAACTGCTTTAATTTCACGAATACCAGCAGGCAATGCCATTGAC